>Ga0307516_10000574_pt1 | contig 49589 bp, 54 predicted proteins | sample 19_EM_MG_FD_203310 | JGI IMG/M metagenome (GOLD analysis project Ga0307516, IMG submission 203310) | Populus trichocarpa ectomycorrhiza microbial communities from riparian zone in the Pacific Northwest, United States - 19_EM | ecosystem: Host-associated > Plants > Roots > Unclassified | place... | reverse complement strand
GTCAATTTCTGTTGTTAAATATAAAGGCATTTTGCTTTTCTCACCACTTACCGCCCTGTTATTAAGTCTTTGATACTTGATTCTCCTGGAGAACCATTCTGCGGCCGTTGATCCCGTGTCAAATTTATCCTCTGGATACTGCTTCACAGCTTCTGCAATTATTGGACTATCCTTCACCAAAGCATGGAGCACTTGGGTATTGTTGGGACGGGTGAAGAATACAAGGGACCAACGCTCATGCTCGGCCTGGGCTCCGGGTGGTGGGACCACCCTGTGGACAGCAGACTTGAGAATCCCACCACTAAATATCGAGAGAGCGTCCCCGACGTTGCAAATAGCGTGTCCGGGTATGGGCTAATTACCGGGATAGACGAGAAATCTCCAAAGAAATATGGCCTACATACCTTGACATACTTCCATTCTGTCTCTCCTGGAAGAATCACCTGCAAACCTCCCAAAATATTGTGCAGAAAAGACTTAAGAGGTCATCGGTGAAAACAAAACAAAAACAAAAAAGAAACGCTTACGAGGGATCCAAAATCACTGTGAGCACCGATTGTAGGACGATCCGCTAATGACTTCCCAGGCATTGCAGGTACCCTAATTAACCTAGCTTCACTACCACTTTGTTGGTCACGGGTATGTAGCGCCTCCAGTGATCCTTCTGGGAGCCCAAGTCGACGACTGAAAACACGGAGAACTGTGTTGTTCACCTCAAGCGACTTGCATACGAAGGGTTTCACGACCGAAGTCATTGCTGTGGTTACTGTGGGGGGATAGTCTCGGTGGACCATCTGAGGGAAGGCAAGAACATCGTCCTTGGCGATGTTCATAAACTCGCTGGCGTCCGATAGCCTGTCCAACTCAGGCGCTGCGGTGACGAATAAAATGATGTTACACTCACCCCGACGCATCAACAGCATTGCCTCCCATTTTCTTATAGCTAAGCTTCTGTTAGATCCTGCGCCATCGGAAAGAGTAAAATTTCGAACCCAAATGAACGCCCAGAGTCGCCTTGTTCGTACTGAAGTTTTTCTTCTAAAGGGAGAGAAAAGACTTCGGCCCCCAATTTGAACATGGCCTCGACCTCTTGTTCCGCAACATGGTTCCTCAAGCTGGAACAAGGCCGTGTCAGCCATTATCACAGACAGCGTTTTCCTGTTTAAATTAAATCTGGGATCCACTAGTCTGGCCTGTGGACAGACCGTACTAGAAATCGCAAGACAGTCGTTCCCTCTCGACGGGTTCCAACACCGTCTGTGGCGCGTATGTCTACTAAACAGTGTTACTCACTACCAGAAGCCAAAGGTGGTAGCCGCCTCCCACAACCTCTCAGTTTCTGCCTGGTCACCGCCTTTTATATGATCGTAATCGATGACGAGGAGGGGATGAGTGGGGATGTCGCTAGGGAAAGGCGGGGCTGTAACTCCAGGCATAAAATGTAAGGTATGCAATCACGCAAAGTTAGGGCGTGGCGCTCGGTGCTTGTGGTTATATATGTGAGTAAATCTCAACCGGTATCTAAATTGGTGAACATCGCAGCGATAGTAGAGCCGTATGACGAAACGAGAAGCCACAACTTACGTAGATATGTGTGACTGTTCTCCAAACGAATGATGTCGTGTGGCCAGCTGACTAGGTAGGCCCCAATACTTGCATAGCTCCGAGTAGTACGTAGCCCAAAAAATGCGAGGAGAAACTTTATCACAAGGCGGCACGATTACTACAAGTACTTGCTTGGCCATTCTGTCTGAAATTAGGCTCAGCTGAAGGTTCCACAGCCGTTCTGCGAGTTTTTAACAGACGTCTTCCATGCTACTGAGGAGATGATTTGGTTACGTTATAGCGCTCATGGAACGGACAAGCAGAATTGCCGTGGTGGCGGGACACGAAGACATATACCGTAGCTTCATGGATTCAGAATAAAAGGCTCAGTATTCGAGGAATATACGCGGGTTAAGTGCCTCACATGCTCGAGGTAAAAGCCTCGTCTCACCCTAGCGACTTCCCATGTCGGAGGAGCTATCCTTGGAATCGGGTTGCATAGGACTTCCGGACCTTTAGGCTGGACCTATCGAAAGAGACAACAGAAGTCACAAGATATTCCGAGGACAGGTGCTTATAGTATGTAGTCATCTTCTCTGCCTAGTACTGGCGAGGTATTTATACATGTTTGTGTCCAAGGGGCTTCCCGTTCTTGAAGCTTGAAGCAAGCAATGGGCCGTCTATGCAGTGGATCTTTTCGGCCGATAATTTTTTTCAAAGAAAGTGCAGTGTATCTCAGTTCACATGATAGTAACTGCCCTCTGGTGAGGGTGGAGACTGGCATTTTCTGTTGTAACTCATTCCTTGACGTATCGCATCGAGATTGCAAGTTGCTCTCGTACTTCTTTGGGTTTTATTGCCCTTTGGTATTGCAATCGCCAGCATCGGGGAGCTTATCCTAATTTATGTTGAAGTTATGTGTTCAACTCTCACCTCCAAGTGGACCAAGTTTTTTTTATTTTATTTATAAATCCATATTATAGTGACTCGGGGTGGTCCACCCCATATCGCACTCCACGTCCTTCTGAGTAAGTAGCTATGGCCCCTGTGGCCTGCCCCTTCCCCTCCGGCGCACAAATGCCCCACCGGCCCGTTCGATGGGTAGAATTCAGGTTAACTCTGCAAGGAACCCATCAAGAGTATGGACCTTCAATTTACCAGAAAAAAACCAGACGACATATCCGTGACACAGAAGTCGCGAGCACCCGTTAGCTCGTATGGAATATAAGATCGCAATTTCACAGCATGGACATACATCCCAGTGACGTATGGGGCGCGGGGGCGTGTATGGATTAGTTCACTCAGGTACTCTCCAACGAAACACCTTTCCTGAAGCATCGCCTACCCACAGTATTTCTCTGTCACGCATCAGTGTATCGTTGACAAGATTCTAAAACAAGACCTACCCAACGAATTTGAGAGCAGTAATTGCCGCAGATGGCCCAGGATCGCCTAGAAGGTCCCGCACCTTCACGAACTCCCACTGTGCTTTGCTGGCTGTAGGAGTCCCATCTGCATTCCACGAATAAAGTGTAATTGAACCATTCGTATTGCCCACAGCCAGAATTCCTAGTTGGGAATAATCGCGCTCATGAAATGCAATGGAGGTAATTTGGGGAGCGGAGGATACAACACGCGTTGATAAAAGGTCAAGTTTTGTGATCGGCCGTGCATTGATGGTATGGAGCCACAGGTAGCGAGTCGAGCATGTGGCAATGTACCCCTGGAACGCCAAATCAATGCCAGTTATCATGGAAGATGTATTTGACTTACAGCAGATTCATTAATGGCAACAAAGTTCACAGCCGAACTCTCACGAGGAACAGTACCATCATCATGCCAGATGGATCGTACATATGTCCCACGATTTAAATCCCATAAAATTGCACTTCCATCGGAACTTCCGCTTACCACGACGGACCAGGTCCTAGATGTCTGAATGCACAACACAGAGGCATTGTGCCCACGAAGCAAGTGGGTAAGCGATAACGAAGGCTCCCTGCCCTTTCGATGCCTCATATTATGCGTGCCAGAGAACGAAGGGGCTAGTGGGCTTGTCCCGTGTGAGAGGTGCCATATACGAAGAACAGAGTCGGCCGAACCGGTGACAAGGGTGTCTTGGTCCGCAAAGACGGCACAAGTTGGGTAGACTGACTCAACGGTCTGTGCAACCTGGGGTGGAATTGTCAACAGGACACGTACAGTAACAAAAGAAACGCATACGGCATGGTGAAAGAGGACTTGCAATGCTCCTGGGTCCGAGGCTTTCCCCCACTGCACATGGTCGTCACAATGTGATGGTCGGAAAATCTCCCCATAAGGCATGGGATAAACTTTTCCACTAGGATCTGTAGCTATATGAACTACGGGAGAGCCCAAGGCCACTGCGGCCAGTGAGTATGAAGTCGCATGTGGATGCTTCTACTTACACTTTAGTGGTCTAGCATCTCTTGTCAGAACTAGCGCGTCTTCACATACACCCCTCGTGACTTGTGCTGGAAGGCTTAGTAGACCCTGCAAGTTTCGTTGTGGGTGAGGAGAATCAAACAACTTCCGTGGAGTTTGGCCAACTGCCAGAGCCGTCAAATTACCTTCCCCAATAGCGATAAATGCACATTACAGTTGTGAATGATACCGATTGTAGCCTCTCGCTCCACAGGATCTGTGACCTTGTCAAGATCTATGCCAAAGGTAATTAGCGCCGGCAAGTAGAGAATAATTCACTTATACGTCACCGATCGCGCCATCATAGCTCAGGGGATGGAACGCATTGAATGACTCAACACTACGTTGCTGACATCCCCATATGAGATCTATCCAGGCTGGAAGATTCTCGCTGACATAGTGACTTTCCAGAGCCTGTAAAGGTGGTTATCAGATGCACGCACTCTCACAAACAGTGTTACTCACGCGGCGATGCAAAGTCACGAAGAGAAGAGGGTCCTCTTTTGCCCACCGAGGCAACTTGACGTCGTCAATTTTCTCTCCCGAGCTTTGCGAACCAAAGTCGAGCCGTGATATATTTTCAAGGAACCTGAGTGCAGACCAATTAGAAATGGCCAGACCAGATGCGATAGGACCCACTCCGGAAAAGAAAAGAACTCTGGTACTAGTTCCCGAACGTCTCCTCTCACATCTTGCGAAGCTGAACGATACGCTGTCTCGATGTCTCTATTAAAAAGAAATTAGGACCGAATCGTGCAGGCTGTTGCTGACATACGAGAATAGTCGATCAGGGAGATCCCAATCGCCACCCTAAACAAACGAAATTAGCCACCTCCAATCGAGGAAACCAAAAGGTGTGTACCTGCAGAGTCTTGAACATGCCCGTAAAAGGCATGAGGCGAATCAAGTAGTGGCACACGATCATAGACCTTGAAATGATCAACGTATTTAGCCGTACCAATACACTAAAAATGGAACGACGCACGAACTAAAGTGAGTGCCATAATGGAACGGTTCCTCATCAACGCTCTGGAGATTGAGATATCGATTCTCCGCTATTTTACGTCGTCCTTCTGTGAGAGCTCCCATCGGCTTCGTCAGACTAGAAAAAGTAAACCACAAGCAAACAGAATGGGTAAAACAACTTACTCCCGAAATGAATCAGACGAAGACAGGTCAAGCGTGTCAGAGGTGTAATCTTGCAGAACCCAAGCTGGCGACCAAATTCAGCGGTGATAGAGGTCAGAGTCGAAAAGACACACGGAAAACGGGATATTGGGTGGCATCGTTCGGCGTTCGCCCTGAGAGCTGATTAAGGATGCTAATGTACGCATACTGTCTCCCAAGTCTGTCAGTAAAATGTATACCAGACAATGAGCCAATAAATATACATTGCTGATTTCGCGGTTACACCACTGTTGCTGTGCGGTTGCCAATGCCTTCTCATGCGGCGTGTTCAAAGTTCTTCCCCCAGGGAGCGCAATGCTCATGTCTCGCAGGATGAGGCTGAAAATGGAGGGATGTCCATGTAAGGAATAGCGCGAGATGATAGCTTGCAACCGTTGAGACGCGTCGTGGCGCTGGGCACCACTGAGGAACACCACCAATAGCGTGCGGCTGTCCTTGAAGAACACCTCTAGCCTTGTGACTAGTTCATGATAACGTCATTAAAAAAATGAGCAATACATACCCAACGTCTCTGAAAAGAAACGATCTGTTCGAAAACCCAACTATGTGCCCCAGCTGCCTGGAAGTATATTGTGACAGTCTGCCTTGTCCATTTCAGTTGAAACGTACCATCGTCGTGCTGCTTGGCGGCTCCGCAACCCAGGAGTGCTCCCGGCAACAAAAAACATGCCCTTTGGAGCATCAACCGCGTCCATGACTTCCCCAAGCTCGTTCTCTACAAGTCCGTCCAGCATATAGAGATGGCTCTTGCCAAGAATGAGTAAGCCAGCTATGACCAACGGTCATATTTTAATGAATGGACTAGCAGAAAGGGAGCACATACGCCATGAATCCACCCCCGATACACGGGCTACAGTGCTCACAGCCTCGATTACATCTCCGGGTTCTAGTTCGTGTCTCACCCTGCGGAGTTTGTCCTCGACAATATCTTCCAACAATCCTGGGGTATCTAATGGGGACTACGATGAGTATTTCCCACGTGAACAGGTATTGTCTTACCATTTTCATCCGTGGAATCCTTAATGTTGCCTTCCGACTGCGCCACCATGGATAAGGCCTCATCCTCCCTCACAACATGTTGTCGACTCTCATATGACGTTTCCACGATGGGCTCAAGCTTGATACTGGACGCTAGTCAAGCAGAGAACATGATGATAGACCAACCAACACACCGAGCACGATAAGATCCCTCAGTTTCGTCTATCTGCCAAATCCTCTCTGGAATAAGGTGTGACCATATATCTCTCTCGGATCCAGCTTTCAAGATGACTGTACTAATCGTAACGAGCCTCCGCCTCCGCTCTCGCCTGCCATCAAGATAAGCAACCAGTCCACCGCAGTTTACGATGACTTACAGGTCAACTACCGTCTTCCGGTGACGCTCTCTTTCAGAGGTGATAATCGTGTTTCTCCACTCGTCCAGACGACTGATGGCCTTGCGTAACGATTCCGCTCGCACAGTCAGAAGTGTTGATAGCATCGTTGACGCAGTAGGAGGTCTAATAGTGCTTGGCTCTGGCTTGAGAAGACCAAGTATCTGACTCAAGTTTCAGCAACCAGTAGGCCAACTTCACGCTGGATTACCTGTTGTTTCTGATGATGGGATACGTGATTCCCATTTGCAACCAAGAGGCCAAAATGGGTCACTTGCGTGCAAATTTTTGCATTCTCATGTCCCGGCGGCAAATTAGAGAGGCATTCGATGAGAACTTCCGTTGTACTCTGAGATTTGAAGAGTTGGCAGAAGGATGAATTGGTGTTGTGAAGCTCAATCATATCCGCTACAATCTGTTCAGTCACACGAGTGGGACCTATATACGGGTGGGTAGTCAGTCGACAAGCCAACATGGACGAGGGCAAAGCATACCAAGAACGCGTTTGTCGCAGCACACCAATAAGCCATTCCGGAGAGCCATCAGAATGATGGGAAGTATTTGAGAGCACCGAATACTTTGCGAGGTGGTCCTCCCGACAGTACTCCCTGCTGCAGGTCGCAAAAGCAATTCGACAGCGGCACGGTGCAGCTCTTCATCCCAAATAGCAGGAAGGTGTTTCCTGAGTAAGCTCCACCCGCTCAAAAGCTCAAGCTTCTTCCCAAAAGATGAGGACATGGAAAGTGCAATCCCAATCACCGAAAGAATTTGACAAGCTACAGTGGGGGACGGTTGAGGACCAACCCACAACAAGACGACACGAGGAAGCGGTATGGACTCGGCGACCCTCGCGTACATGGCTGGGATCCGCAGAAGGGATATGACCGCATCCAGAAGTTGCCGTGCTCTCTCATAGTTGTTGCTGTTGAGAACACTAGACGAGCGAGGCGATGGTGGGACTGAAGGTTCTGGGTGACGTACTCAGGGAAATGCGAGATAATATAAGAAATCCACACACCAGCGATCACAATATGCGCGGAGATGTACGAAACAACTGGTTTAATAACATCGGTTGGAGGGAAATGTCCCTGCATGAAGACCACAATTGCATTGATGATATGAGGTATCGTCTCGGCAGGATACCAAGTCGACTGCAACGCGAATAGTAACTTCCGAACGATCTCTAGTTTAGACAAGCGCACTCGTGCATTGAATCTTCTGTGACGACTGGCACGCAGAAGGAACGAGAAATGCTCGAGATGTGCTCTCTGTATTGCTGGGCTTGTCGTTGACCAAAGCTCGAAATCTAGGGCGATAGCTCGATACGCAATGGTGTTGGTAACAGTAGATGTGCTGAGCAAATCATTGGGTCAATACGGATTCGGTATGAAAACAGAGATCTTACTCCGGAGAGCGGAAACTTAATCCAAGGAACTCAAACAGCGTTTCAAAGGAGGTCACGTTGATCAATTGGCCTTTTGTATAAAGTACGCTTGCGAGCGCATCGTAACCGGCTTGTTTCGTTAATCAGAGTATTCTCGGACTTGGCACAGTCTTACATATTCTTTCCATATCTTCCGAGTTCTGCCAGCAATTGCGAACGCTGTCACAGAGGATTGCAACCGCCCGGGACAGCTCATGTTGCGTCTTCGTGATACAACATATTATAGAAATGGGAAGATTGTCAAAATACCTCACTTACCTGGGCCAGTTGGACCAAACGAAGAGTAAGTCGAGCACCGCCGAGCCTCCACAAGACCAAATCGAACGGCTGACAAATGGCCACACACACATCTCCCTGCGTGATACGCGTTGTAGTACCGGAATCTTCTTGTGGGGTTGAGGCGGAAAGAGGGCCAAGCGGTGACAAAGTAACACCGTCCTCCGGTGTAATTTTGGTCAAGATAAAATTCTCGTTGAAAAGCGGGCCGTCATGGATCACCTTTCTGAGAGAAGAGCTGTCCCCTCCAGAAGCAGAGCTAAGTAAATGCATATTCAATGAGGTCGACACCTCATAGGTCAAGAATCGCACGAGGTTCTTGTCCTGAAAGTTGGCGTGATACCTCGGCCCCAAACCATGCATAAACTTGATCACATTGTCATCTGTTCCCGGTCAATATTTGAAGTAAAAAATAGAGACATTCCTTACCCAGAGGGATAGAGATCAAATAAGATGATGCAATGCACCAGCTCAGCGTCCTTCCGGAAGTGGTATCACCAAGCGTGAATTGGCCGTTTGCTTGAGTATCCGGGGCTTTAGGATACGTCCAGTCAAACGATTGAGTCAGAACACCATCAATGAAAATGCCTGTAGGTCAAAGTTAGAGGAGCAGAAAACTGTACCAAGTCGTAGACGCACGAACGGTAGGGTGAGAAGATCGGGCCGTGTAGTGTACAACAGCTATGTGCGTCCACCGAGAAGTGGAGACCTTTGACTTCGAGAGAATGGTCGCATCCCGACGTGCGCTGGTTCGGAGTGTAAGAGCGCCGTTGCTTCCAAGTCTCAGTTCTACAGAATGATGTGCTCCAAATGATATGCTCAATAGTCTGCCCGTGTCCAAGGGCAACCTCTCAAACCACGCCCACATCTACACAGGCATGTATAGCTTACAATTCTAGAGCGTTCTTGGATACTCACCGTGAAGGCGAAACCCGCAGAGGGAAGGGTCCGTAGGGTCTGTAGCGGCTTTACCACGACTGATGATCCCGAAAGGGAGACATGCGACGGCCAACTGGACTTCATTCCAATGCGGAGAAACTCAATCATCTCTGCATCCAGTGAACCATCCTCGTTGACAGCACACTGCAGCAGCTGTCTTACATCCTGGGCTGAAGCACCCATTTCAAACAACCGTTTCAGAATCTTGCTCAACAGGCGGCGCTCCGGAGATGGACTATCCGTGCCCGTATTGTTTACTGGCCTGGATGTAAATTGTGAGAATAAAGGTGTCAGAATACCCGTCATGGCCAACACTGCGAGATTGTGATGCGAAGACTGAGTGAGGTGTTCTAGGATTTTGTAAATTAGCATGCGCATGGGTCCGCTTGTTGTAAGAGAACAAGCCATAAAGTCCCAAGCGATTTTGAAGACATGCGGCAGGCGAATTGTGCCGAAGGAAGGTGCATATTCCAAGAACCCAATCTCCAGTTCAGAAAAGTCCTGGTACGATCCCAACGAGGTGAACAGGTCTACTAGTCCGAAATCATGGAATGAGAGTGATAGAATGCACCCGAGTGTCTTCTCAGAGGTGACTTGATGGACGAGCAGCGTCTTACATGCATCTGAAAGAAGAGAATACCCAACGAATTCCTGAAACCAGACAGATGTGAGTGGAAAGTGGGTAGTAGAGTATTTCACGTACCTGAAAGAAGTCTTGATTCTGTTGGTGACCGTCCAAGGCTTTGGAGGCAACCATGAACGCCAACTGCATGCACTGGAGAACATCTTGTATGCTCCATGAACTTGTCAATGTAACTGGCGTGGCTGTGGGGAGGGTCGAGAGGACATGAATCAAGACAAGGAATCCGTCTGATTCGCGAAACGCGTCCAGAACACGAGGGTACTCATTCAGCATGACATGGATCCGTTGCAAGATCTACTATATTCAATACGACGTGAGCCGAAAATAGTAAGTCCTCACCGCAATTCTATCAACAGTGCTCGCAGCTCCTTTGAGTTCCTCCATAGAAGCCTTCATCTGGTCTGATTGAGGACTGGAGAGGTCCTGGGCTTCACTAGCATCTTCTGCTTGATGCACCGCTTCATAAGTGAAATCTTGAAGACTCCGGAGAGGTGTTAGTAATGACCTCAACATGGTTTATCAAGAATCATTCCAATCGTCGCGTGCGAGATGGAAACAACTACTGCGATGGTAATGGTTTACCATAATTGGAGATTGAACATTGCACCGGAAGTTATATAAGCCGACACGTGATCCAAATCCACCCCTGAGTCGAGTTAAACAAAGTTCAAACGCATAGTATGTGATCCCCAGTCTCACAAAAATATGCTAATGCGGGGAACCTTTAGATCACCCTATGACTTACGGTTATACAAATAGCAAACAGCGCTTCGGTTCCTTTTCACATCGATAATCTTTACAAACTCTGGCTTAAGTGAGGCGTCACCAACGAGAAAACCATCGGACGTCTGTCTGGCAGTGCAGGTTGGGTCCTATGGCCATGGTGAGCTGGGCCCCTGTAAAGAAGCCAATTTGGTCCTTACAGTTCGATGCAGTGACACTTCCACCGCAGAGGAAACAGCCTTTGACAAATAGTTACTGGTATGAACTTCTTGCGCCTGAACGGCAGCAGTGACAATCTTGCCAGTTCCTATAGTAGGTTCATAGACGGTCACAACCCGGCTGGATACCATACGCTTATTGGAATAACAGATTGATAGAACTTGTATTGTGGTCGCTCAAGATAGAAACAACTGCTTGCAGCTGTGCCTCGGCAACTTATCAATGGTCCTACCTGCTTCTCGCTCTTGCGAAGTCTCTCTGACGCGAAGTGTGACAGAGAGCGAACCATCAAGTACAGCTTGGCTACAGGCTCCGACGTCCCGGGACGCCCTGCACGCTAAGCTGTGTTAGTTAGATTAGTAAATGTAGCCTCACCGGGAATCATATAGGGACACCAAGCCATCAGCGAGCTGCCGCGACGCCAAAATGATAGACCCATCTCACCGGTAAATGCACCTTTTTTTTTTTTTTTTTTTTTTTGATTCGTATTAGAGTGCCTGAGGGCTGTAAGCCCTATGTTGCACTACACTGGCTAGGTATTTAACTAATGTATTGTAGCTGCGGTGTTTGAATTGAGTCTGTGTAACACTAGCCCGGCCGCGAAAGCGTGCATGAGCTGAAGGAAACAATGGGCATTCTGTCCGTTGGTCTCTGGGGTCATGAGACCTGCTGCGTTAAGGGTGGCGTGTCTGCAGCATGTTGAGACGGTTGGTGTGGGGCAGAGTTGGGGGCCCAAGGCGACGGGTGGCGGATGTCGCTCTTCAGGGGGTGGGGCGCGGGGTATGGGGAAGAGAAAAAGAGAAGGAGGGGAGAGGGAGAAGGAGAAAGAAAAAGAAAGGAACTACTAAACTAGGAGTCGTGAGCGGGGGAGGCAAGGGACGTGGGTGTCGAATGTCGGTGGTAAGAAGCGATGCTACGTCCTGTTGGGGAGCGTAGGCTTGGTCTGCGGTGAGAGATTCGTCTCGGAGGTTCTGGTTGTGTTCTCTGGTTTGCGTTTTTGGTTCTGTGCCTGTACTGTTTTTAGCTGCATCATGGGGATGTGTTATACCTCACCGAATGTTGGGGCTAGACGTCTGGTTTCGTTGACATATCTGAGGAGGTGCACTTTTGCCTTCGCGTTGGATAGCAGGTGTGCCACGTGGTATGCTTTTCTTCCAACATCTCTTTCCAGGATGAATCTCTCGCAGTCGTATCTAGGACACGTGAATAGCAGGTGGTGAACTGTTTCAGGGGTGGTGTCGCCGCATTGTAAGCAATTGAGGGAGTCACTTCTCTTGAAGCGGTGAAGGTGTTTGTTGAGCGGGACATGGCCAGTTCTGAGTTGCGTGTACAATCCGGCTTGGCGTTTTTGTAGGTTGCCGATGAGTTTCATGAATGCTTTAGACGGAAGGGAGGGGTCGATGCTGGACATGTGGGGAAAGCGGGGGGATCTAGTCCATTCTTCCTTCCATAGCTTCTTCAGTCTCGCGTTGTGTGCTTGTTTGAGGGCCGATATGCTGCGCGGTAGAGGCTTCCGGAGTGACATAGGTAGTTTCTTTTTGGGACTTGAGTAGAGTGCTCCCTTCGCCGCTAGCTTTGCCTCTCTGTCTGCGACTTCGTTTCCCTCGACATCTTTGTGACCTGCAATCCACCTAACCGTGACGTCCTTTTTATCTAAGTCCTTTTTGTCTTGTAACCGGCGTATTGAGTTCCTGAAACGAAGTAATAGGTGATGTCCTGATTTAGCTGTCAGGTTCTCACCGGATCGGATGACTGCTTGGTTGTCTGCTAGGATCGATGCGGGAAAGGTTGCTTCGTTCTTCGTCGATAGGAGGTGTGCAGCTAGAATTAGTCTGACTGCTTCTGCTTCGAATACTGTGTGGTGTTCTGCACTTCCTAGGTGGTGTCGGAGTGTTGCTACGTGGTTGTAGTCTACGTAGAGAACTGCCGAGGCTCCTATGAGGCCATCAGTGCATGATCCGTCAGTGAACACCATAGTTCGATCTCTCAGCTGTGCGAAGTCTTTTAAGGATTCCTTCTTGTTGTCCGATATGAACGTGTTGAACGGGGGGGAGGTGTTTGGCTTGACAGCGCATGTGAGGACGGTCTCATTGAGTTTGGGGCTTATTCCCAATGTGTGGATGAGCTTGTGTAGGGCTGAGCGGTGTCTCTTTACGTCTTTCTTTTCTATTTTGTTGACGTGGGGTGCTAACGGGTGGGTTGACGGGAGCCCGGAGAGGCGGAGCGCTGAGCGGAATAGGACCTGCTGGAACAGGATGTGAGCAGGCATGAGGTTGGCATGAACGTCGAGGGAGTCTGTGGGCGTAGTTCTCATTGCTCCTGTAATTGCCAGTGTAGCTGCTCTTTGGGCCGATTCGATCTTTCTGGCTGTGCCTTTTGATCCTCGTAGTCTTCTATCAGATGCGTGTGAGTAAGAGGGTTGTAGCCATACAGCCGCTGCATAGGTGATCTTAGGTACCGCTACTGATTGGTAGAGTTGTCGAACGAGTTTTGCCGGAACGCCCCACGTTGTGGATGAGAGTCGTCGAAGTAGGAGGGTGTAGTTGGCGCCTTTGGCTGTTGCATACGCTGCTTGGGCCTTCCAGCGTAGTTCATTGTCGAGCATTAGGCCGAGGAACTTGTGTGTATCTGTTGACTTTATCGTCACTCCGCGTAGGACCATATCGGGACGGTTTTTGGACCTGTTGAGAGAAAAGTCCATTAGCGCGAACTTGTTGGTCTCGAAGCGTGAGTTGTGATCCTTAGACCACTCGTAGCCGCCACCCTGTCTTTCCATCATGTCTTTGAGTTGGCTGTGGTTGTTCTCGAATGTCTTGCCTATCACGACCAAGGCCGTGTCATCTACGAAGGCAAGTGCTAGCTCGCCTTTTTCCTTCTTCGCGATGTCTACAAGATCCGAGTTGTATATGACGTAGAGTAACATTGAGAGTGGGTCTCCTTGGCCTATGCCGTTTTCGATTGGGAGCCAATCTGATTCAAAGTCGTCAAATCTGAGCTTAGTTTTCCGGTCTTCAAGCATTCGACGTGTGAAGCTGACTATTTCTGGCGGTAAGCGGCGTTTCTTCATGTTGTGCAGCAGTTGGTCCGTGACTGCGTTTGGGAAGGCACCTTCGATGTCGAGAAAGAGGACCGACGCTACCTTGCGTTGGCGCCATGCGTGTTTCACGGTAGTTTCCAGCAGGAGTAACGAGTCTTCTGTCGAGCGACCTGGTCTGCCGCCGAAGTGGGTTGGTGGGAGAAGGTTGTTGGACTCTAGTATGAATGACGCTCTGTCTGTTACTAGTGCTGATAGCAGTTTGGCGGTCGTGTTTAGCAAGGCGATGGGTCGGTAGGCTTTAGGGACCGAGTAGTCTGGGCGACCCGGCTTGCGCAGGATGACTGTGACGGATTCTCTCCATGGGTCGTAGTAGGTGCGGTGGGTGAAGACCGCGTTAAACAGGTTCAGCAGGTACGGTCTAAGTCTGGGGCAGCGTTGGAGTACAGCGTTGGCTACACCGTCTGGGCCTGGCGCTTTGTAAGGGCTGAGTTTGGCGACCGCTTTCTGGAGCTGTTCGTCTGTGATTGCTGTCCAGGTGGCAGTGGGTTCGGGGTAGTTGAAGCCCGGTGGGACAGCTGACTGCGTAGGAGGAGGGGGGAAGAGAGCGCTGGCGAAGACTTTACTTTTGTCCTCATTGCTGGCCGCTAGGGTTGCGTTGCCTTCGTTGTCCTTGGTCTTGAGGGTTGGGATGCGCGTCTTACCTCCGTCGCTCGACGGATTTGACACGTACTTGTTGGCTATCCACAGATCGCTGCTCGTTGCTTCCTCAAGCCAATTGACCCAGTGTTCCTTTTTTGTCTTTTTGATAGCTTTGTCGTATGAGGTCACTTTTTCTTTTCGTAGTCTGTGGCTGGGGTGATCCGGTAACGCTCTGAATGAGTGGGATGCTTTACTTAGCGTTTTAAGTTCATTCCGCAGGTTCGTAAGGTCCTTGGTCCACCACCTCTTGCTGTGGGGGTGCGGGCGTGTTTTCGGCACCTGGTCCACGACCGTACGTTTGAGCGCGTCCTCCAGATCTTTGGCTGCTTTCTGGAACGCGTCTTTTGTTGCCAAGATTCCCGGGGGTCCCATCCGATCTAGCTCAGCTTTAAGCCTGGTGTTAAACTCCTTCCAGTTGACTTCTCTGTAGTTCTGGGTGGGGAGGGTGGGCGCGGCTACTAGGGACATGTCAAGTTTAGTGAGTACCGGGAGGTGGTCCGTGTTGGGGCCTCTGTTTTCTGGGTCAGTGTTACAGAGCGTTAACGGATCTAGCGTGTGTTCTGTGCAGAACACATTGTCCGGGCGCGTCCAGTTACCTGTACTGGACGACTGCAGGGTCGGGATGTCTTTCGGTAGCGCCTGTGTCATGCCGTAATCAGCTAGCAGGGTTAGGATCTTCTGAGACGAGCTGAGTGCTGCGGTCGTGAAGAGGTGATTGTTGCGCTCTTCGTCCCAGAGTGGATGATGCCGGTTGAAGTCGCCGAGCCAGATCATGTGGTCACGTTCTTCGGGGCGTAGCTTGGAGATGTTGGCCGCTAGGAACCTTTCGATTTCTTCAAGTGTCCGGTCGTGTTTGCAGTCGTTGTAGACATTTACTACGGTGCATGCCCCTAGTGACGTCTTGGTGCATACGATGACCACATCGGCCGATGGGAAGTCTATTTGTTCCCAGCAATTAGTACTGATCTTTGCGTTAACGAAGATTACCGTTCGGGGTTTTTCCCCTTTCGCTAGTTTGTGTGTCGGGTATACCACGCGCCAGCAGTGGTTGGCCTTGGTGTTTCCTAGCCTGTCGACAGGTGGCTCTTGTAGTGCTATAAGGTCCCAATTGTCCGCTATTTTGTTGTTGATGAGCGAGTGGAGGGCGATATGAGACGTATTAAGGTTCTGTTGCCATATTCTAAGTTGTTCCAGCTGGGTGTGTTGGGCGTGTACAGCCATTAGATAGTTACGGGTGTGGGGGTGGTTTCTGTTGGTCTGGGGTTCATCAAAGGGGATAAACAAGGAAAATTGGGGGGGACAGGGTCGTGAGGAGAGGGGGGTGGCTCTTCTGCAGATGCCGTATGGAAGGTGGTGTCTTCATCAGCGTTGTTCTCTTGGTTGCGAGGGGGAGCTTTAGGGGTGAAGGGGAGTTTGGATTGCGTTAGCTGCTTCGGAGTTGGGGGGCGGGATATGGGTCTTCTGGTTTGGATGATTGGCGCTGTTTGGCGGGGGGGCAGGGAATCTTGGGTCCAGGTTTCTTCAGTTGGGAAGTAGGGCATTGAGTTTTCGGGGGTCTTCGCATCGAGAGCTTCCTGTCGTTTGATGTACTCCGGGCAACATCTATCTGCACTGGCGTGGAGGTCGTTTTGGCACGATACACAGTAGTAGGTTTGGAACGATCTGCAGTTGGTTGTGCGGTGGTCCTTGGCGCAGGTGTCTGCCGTTCTTTTGCAGTCCCTAGCGATGTGGCCCCAGAACTGGCATTTGAGGCATCTGGTGGGTTCCTTCTTGTCCTTTCGTGGTTTAAAGCGTTCCATGTTGACATATAGTCCTCTACTGATGATCAGGTTGGCCGCTTCCGGGGTAGTCAAGGACACTAGGACATGAGCTACACGCTGATGCCTTTCCCTTTTGGTTGGGTCCTTGATCCAGCGGATCTGGCTTATGTCTCCGTTTTGTAGTCGGCTGTCTTCCTCGATTTTTCGTATGTTATCTGTGGAATTGATGTCAGTCGAGATCGGGAGGAATGGAACGACTACGTTGAATTGTCTGTCTTTCAGACGAATTCTTCCCCCGAGTTTTTCCACAAGCTCCGTTCTCTTAGTGGGGCTTCTTAACCAGGTCACTGCCTCTGCTTCGGTAAGTTCCAGAACTATTCCTTGGTTGCGCAGTCTGAAGATTGAGCGAAGTTTCAGGGGGGGGGGCTGAGTCAGTTTTCATGGAGTCCAGCGCTTTCTGGAAGATCTTGACTAGTGTGTCGATGGTTGTCTCGGGTTTGATGAGTGGATGATCGCTGTCGGGGTCCATCAGTAGTTGTCTTTGTTTGATAGCGGATCGACCTCTGGCCTGGTCAGTGCCCTGCGGTTTTGCCCTAGCCATGGGTGCGATTGGGCGTTGATCGTTGGCTACTACGTCGCGGAACGAGTGTGGTTGAGGGTTTTGATGTGTAGGGGTGGCTGTGGGCTGCAACTTTATGGTCTCGAGGGTTGTCTGGATAGAGGCTATGCTCTCCGAAATGGATTGGATCCGCGAGTCCATCAGCAGTAAGTCGGTCGGATCGTCGATTTGGGGGACTTTGTCGAGGGTTTTCTTCATGTTTACTTGTTGAGTTGACCATTGGTCTATGGCATTTTCTAGCTTGTCCGTGATTATCTTGATTTCCTCTCTTTGGGTTTGAGTCGGCGAGTCGTCTGAGTGCGTGCTGTGAAGGGAGAGCTTCGACTGGATCGAGGAAATGATGGTGGAGGCAGCGAGATCCGTTGTGAGGAAGGCTGTAGCCCGTATCAGAGAGCGTAGAGTGGGTGTAGAGGCTTTCTGAGAGATGTAAAACAGTGTGTGGGCGAGGTGTTCCGGGGTCATGGCCTCGCCTTGGATGCAAAACTGTGTCGTGTCTAAAAATTTTCTGGCCGATTCTGCGTCACGAATTTCTTCGGTTGGGTTCTCTATTATATTGGAGATGTCTATATTTCTACTCCTGGTAGTGCGGCTAGGGGCAGCCAGACCAGGTGGGTCCGCCGTGGGCGGAGAAGATCTATTGCCTGCCTTGGACGAGGCATGTCCTGGGTTGGCCATAGGTTTTAGCGATGAAGCGGGTTGCGTTAAGCAGGGGGTTGAGTGACTAGGGTGTCTAGTTTCTAGAGTACGCTACTAAACGTCGGACTAGGGTACGACGGGCTCTGGCTTTGATGGGTGACTTGGGACTTTTCTGGGGTCTTAGTCGGGGTACCACGTGGAGCAGAGGCAAGGAGCGTTTTTCGGTAAATGCACCTGATACCTGCAGGCAGTTAGCAGTTCTGAGCAGAGATCTTGACCTCCATTCTGACAATTCCCTGGTGGGGATTAATGGAGCGATAACGACCTCTACAGACGTCCTTTCAAATCTGCGGATCGCACGGCGGCGTTCAATAATGCGATGTCGTCTGCTTCTGTGCGCGAGAGATCAGATTCATTTTGAAGTTTCTGCCGACGAAGAATTGATGATAAGTACATAGCTGCTGGCTTGTACGAATGCTATGACAACAGTGGGTGGAAATGAATGGAATAAATTACTTTATTATTTTATTATTATTTCAGTAATAGTATTCATGGCGGTTCACGTGACTCAGCCTCTGAGTAATGCGAACATTGGGGGGGGTCCTAATCGAAATATTTCCTCCCCCACTGCGCTCCTGTTCGACAAAATAACCAAAAAAAACGGTCACCATGATGCAAGTCGGAGGTGTGTCTGTTTTTGTTGCCCATGTCGTGTCCGCTGGGAATGTGTCTGGGTCGTATTGACAGCCTTTGCCAGCTCCTGTCGCTTCCTCGTCGACCCCTCCTCCTCCTCCACCCCCCGTGCCACCAAATTCATTCAACATCCCCACCGAATGCATCCCTTCGGTTTCCGATTTTCAAGTGCCCATGCAAAAGTGCACTCGATGTGCTTATACTGGCCCAATTACTAGTTTTCCACCCCGTCGCGGAGGCGCGGGCTACCTCAAAGTCTGTACAGCCTGTATGGATAAGCAAAACGCGCGCAAGGTCGCCTCGGAGATGGTCGCGGAGGCCTCCAATCGTGGTCAGATCGCCACTGCAGCCATGACCCTCGAAGACTTTTTGAAGCTCGTCGCTTTAAACAAGACCCGGCCATTTGATTTTGACACCATGATCAACGTCCCGCCCGGGATGTTCGTGGCGGGCGAGCATTTGTACAACAGGTCCAACCGCATAAGAGACTATCTTGCCGAAGCCTCAGATTATCACTGGAAGTACGTGCTCCTTGCTCCGGCATCGAACCACGAAAAATAACACTCAGTACAGCCAAAAGAAAACCAAACGCGGCGGAAAGGCGACCGTCGTCACTTATTTCTGTGCACAGCTAGAAGGCGAACAGTCAAAATCACGCGTGCAGGACTCAGACCGCAAGTCCAGAAGTCGCATCACCCGCTATCACTGCGGAGGATGGCTCCGTATCACGATCATGGACGACAACGAGCAGCTTCTGCGCATACGCATGACACATACCGAAGCACACCCCAGTTTCCCTGCATCATTCCGACGGCCGCCGAATACATCTGAATTCAAGCTTGAGCCGGCGCAAAAACCTCCTGCACCACAGATGTTCCCGGCAATGCCTCCGCCGCCACCGCCTCCACCACAGCAGGTCATGGCAGACCCTGGATCGTCAGTCGTACCTGCTGTGGGACTCGTGGAGGAGCCCCAACCAGAGCCGGAACGTGTACCTATAGATAACGGATTGCACCCTGAAGAACTACTGAACCCAAGACCTCCTGTATGTTCCGTCCCATTATCTCCACCACGTCAGCGCTGACATTCGTGGTCTAGCCGGTTTTGTATTTCTCACCAGCGCAATTAGAGGGGCTCAAGCGCAAGTTCGACGCATTTGTGACCGCCGCGGCGGGGCCAGTACCTCCACAGCTGGCGCACGCTCTAGGATCTGTATTCGACCACATTGAACGCACCGCAACAGAGCTGGACATGGACAGATATGCCAAGCGACAGCGGACGTCATAGTCCGATTGGGACATCCTTCCCCTTGTTATCAATGTTTCGCAGCGCTGTTTGGGCGCTTGGGAGCTCGCGCTGCTCACCCTATGTCTCTCTTCCAGGGAGAGAGGATCCGGATTTGACGCGAGCATATGCGTTCTATTTGCACAAGATTGACACTGTAATTGGAGTTGTACTTGTGGATTTCTTTCGTGGCGTAATTGTTACGGTGTTGTTTTGACCTATTTCTTCATTGACTACAGAATTTACTGTACCAGATAATCAAATCTAGGGATCAACTGCACTGTTGGCAACCCAGCTGTATGTAACCGATTCCAGGCGCATCAGCTCGCCATCAGACTCTTGGCATCATCTCCCATATGGTTTGAACCCTGCAGGCTTAAGGGCACATTCGACGCCCATCACATGCTGTGGAGGGTTCATTCATCTGCCTATTCGGCCGCGTTGAGTAAGGAACCTTTCCTCAACACTCCATTGCAAGGCGCATAATACTATCACAATACATCAAGTCCACGGACGTGTTCGATAAATAGCGAAAATGTATTATCGAGCAGCGGGCAGCGAAAGTGATGCATCTAATCACATCCCACCACAATCCCTCTAAAACACGCTGGTCGGGTAAACCATTCGCAGATCGGTCATAGCGCGCCATGCGGCAGACCCTGTGAGTCCAATTCAATCGCTCGTTATGTCTCTATGACCAGAGAGAAAGGGGTGAAGAAATAGTGGGAGGGTGTCCAGACTCCAGAGGGAGGTAGCGACGCATAAGTTAGATGGGTGTGAGCGAGATACACCCAGAGGACATGGATCATCAAATCGGAAACTCGGAGATGGTCATGAATGCGCGGAATAGCGCAGGGACAACGAATGGCGATCTACACTCCCGTTCGACGTCCTCCAGAGCACGTTCGGCCCGTATTCGTCTCTCTCGCTCTTCTTGTAATTCCGCTTCCATCTGAGCAAGGCGTGATTCCAGGACTTGGACTTTGGGAGGTCAATCAATGAGTATGATTGTTAAGTGGATGAGACCTACCGTGTTCATTATTGGAGAGACTGACGGGGTCCAGAGGAGGCACTTTATTCAATCCGCAACGCTCTCTCCGAATGGATTCATCGCGATCTCCAAGGGCCATCATCTTCTCGCGGATTCCCCATGCTTCGTGCATCAAGCTCGCGATGTGATCTTCATCTGAAGACACAACACTAGTGGCGCCATTACATATCTGATCCTCACCCGCATGACAGTCCGTTCGTGGAGATGCCGGTGGATCCGAGTGGGGGCGCAGAGTTGATTCGGAGTGGTCCGTCGAAGCTGGGTATATTCCAGACGAGCACTCTGAGCTCGAATGGCCAGCTTCGTGTTCGGGAGACCGCCTTGAGCTTATCGACGCCGAGTCGTCTAACTTTCGTCGTCTAGGACTACGGGACATATCTTCCTCATCTGAACGCCTCTTTCGACTCGTGGGAGGTTCCATTGTGTTTGATGACTGCAATGATGTGTTTCGCTGTCAAGGTATAGATGTATCACGATATCGAGAAATGGACACGACTCACAGTTGTGCACACTTGTCTGGTGGCAGCGGACTTTAGCTTCTTGCGAAGGTTATGCGTCGGTCGTTTGGGAACGAAGACATGTTTAAAGGGCGGTTGCAAGCGCACGAGAACATCGCCCGCCGCAGGCACACCAGAAGCGCCCGTTTGGGGCTGTGGGTCCCATTTTCCAGTAGAGGAAGCAAGCCGACCCCTAATCCGGGACAAGGAACGTTGTCAGTGCCATGCGGTTACATGCACACACAATGCCGTACCCTTCTATGACGGTGATCGATTCGCTGGACAACAAAAAATCGAGCTGCAGTAGCTGTTCGTTGGAAACACGAAGGAAGCTTACTTACATCATGAAGCTCTTCCGAAGCTGCACCGACTCCTCGAGATCGTGCCGGGATAACTTGATCCATCTAGAGTATAGTGTATTCTGTAGCGTCGAGCAGAGTGCGTGGTGATGGTGTACGACGATTGTGATGGGTTAGTATGACGAATGTGGACACGTATGTAGTAGTACGTAGCGTAGCGCGCGTGTATGTGGGTGCAACTGATCAGGGTGCTGCGATAATAACGGCTCATAAATCTAATATCGACGCACATTGGGAATCTTTGGATCTTTACGTGCCAACGGCCACAGAAGCGTGAACCCTGTCTTTCCTTCGCGCAGGATGTTCTTCCTTGAGGGGGCATGCACTCTGAGCAGCCGAAGGTCGTTCATCACGATGGACACTTCATCTCTGGGACGGCCGTCGGAATGATTGAACTTGAGAGAATTATACTTGATGGTGACCTGCAGACCTGGCTCCGACATTGGCAATAATTGAATGGTTGGTTGTACGGTTCTGCAAAGCGCACTTGCAGCGGAGTGTGGAATCTGACTTCTCCTTACTTCCCCCTAGAATCCACGTTACAGTGCTACAAGATCTACGATTACACAATACCAAGCGATACACCTGCGTACTATACAGAAAAGACAACCATACACGTGAGGAGGAAAGAAGGGGTAACATACGAGGTAAAAAAAAAAAACACTAATGTACAACAACACTCAAACTCCAAAGACTCGAAAACCATGAATCACATCTGGTATCCAATCTAAAACAGAATCAGCCATGTGGAAAGACCCCAAGATCGATTATCCAGTACTGACCCCCAACCACACAATAGGGTGCTTCTTTTCCTTGATCAATAGCTTGATCTGGCAAATACGGCAGATATTCGTCCTTGAAAGCGGCTTCTTGTTCTGCTTCTTAACGGAGAAGCAATACAGCGACTGCATCCTGTGGCAGCCATGGCACGGAAACTTGAGTCCGCGTGGTTCAGTGAGGACATCGAGCGGGAGCACGGCGGAAGAACCGAAGACGTCGTCCTCGGGCACGCGGCCTTGATGGGAGAGTGAATGCGCATAGCGTAAACTCTGGGCCATCAGAGTCGGTTCGTTGGTTGGTGTAATCCAGCAGATCGCCTTGAAGTGGTCGTATAATACCGCAATCAGCTCGATATCGTGCGCGGCGTAAGCAAGGAGCTGTGGCGAGAGGGGTCTCTCTAGCCATATGGTCGAGCCATTGTCTTTGTGCATGGCGACAACCTGGGCTGGGATCGAGTAAGCGGACAAGTTCGATAGTGACATGGAAAGCGTGGCGCCACAGGGCGACTTACGGTCCTTGCCAGCAGTGGGCAGCTTAGCCTCGCGAATGCAAGCATCCATGCCCTTGAGACTATGCACACCACAAAACAGCTCCGGATTTTGCTTGATCAGCCGCAGAGGCAAGCGTTTACCACCAGCTGCGAGGCGCGACATGCGATTGAACTCCTTTTCCTTCTTGACGGTCAGACGAGCCTGGATCTCAGCGAGCTGGAGGTCGACGATGGACTGCAGCGCCACACCGTATTCGCTGAATATCTCGAGGAAGTCGTTGCGGCAGTCCCACATGACCTTCTTGACGAATGGATTGAGGAGGACGTTAAGAAGGGGCCGCATGTGAGGTCCGTAGACTCTGAGTGCGAGGACGTCGAACACAAATACGTACTCTGCTCTCTCTGTGCCGATGCACATGAGCGACAGGACGCCATCTAGTCCGCCTATGTTTCTTCCCTCACAGTCGATGACTAGAACGGGTGATTGTGAGAGCACGCGGGCAGCGTAGGCGACGGAGGGGACATTGTTGCAGAAGGTATACCGCGTCGGGGGTGTACTTTCCATGGTACGCACCTGTGGCAGAGATGGGGGGTATGAGGGCGAGAGCGCGCGTCTGTGAGGCTCAGTCTGCGGTGAGCCGCAGCAACTCAGTGTGTTGGGGGCACGAGGCCAATTACAATTTCCCCCCTATGAACCTTGTAAAACACGCCACATCGCACTCAACGTCTCACTCAATAAGTACGGGTCCAGCTCTAGATAGCATGCAGCGATTATAGGTATACATATAGCCATTACTTGGTGAACAGCCGTATAATTTTTGCCGAAATGTGGAGGAAGAAAATCGAGAAAATAAATGCCAACGAGAGGATAAGCACGATGTATGGGTCACTATCCACGCAATATATCGTCAGTCCAATACGCAATATGCCGCGCAAGAGGGAAAAGTAACGTACACTCTGAGACCGGGCGAGTCGTCCGTGTAGAGCTTCAGCATTGTCCCCGAAGACCCGCCTGCACCAGCGGCACGCGAAGAGTTGGGCTTTGCCGCCTGCGAACCAGCTGCACGTCGACTGAAGGACACATTAGAGCGGGGTTCATGCAACCTTGTAGGAACATGACAACGCCGCACCGAATCTGAGCACCAGGAGGCCTTGCTACCGCATTCTTGGGGCTTGGACGTGATGAGCTATCAGAGTCGGACTACAAGCAAAATATGAGCAGGAATTCACAGCGAGTTGAGGCGACACGTATGTATGTACCATGGTCAATAGTGGTTGTTGTCGTGGAAGAAGCGTGAGAAGAATCCGACACCCCCTGCGCTTCTTTGACTACAACATGTCTTTGGTGCGTCGATGGAATTCAGTCTACTTCAGAATGTGCGAATTGATATTCGGGCCGGGCCTACTAGCTGCACGCCCTCGTCGCACGAGGAACCGTTGTTCTTGCAGAATATCAAGCAGCCAGTGGCCGAGACTTTTCGAGCGGTACGCACAATCTTACCTCCAATTCGCTTGATACATATGTATCACACCATGCGTCACCAGCAACACAAACCATCTTATCCAAGATACCTCCTAACAATAGCAAATTGACATATGCATGGGACCAATATCTCTTCCACTACATCTCAGAGGGTGGCTTCGTCTACCTTGTCATGGCTGACGATGCTGCGGGCCGGTAAGCACCCCGAAACATGTTAGTAGCCATCATCATTTCACTCATTCACTCATGCATCATGCCTTGCGTGTGAGACAGAAAGGTGCCATTTGCATTCCTCGCCGATCTGCAACGCAAGGTACGTAGGACTTATCTCTATCGCCCTATCGGCGGACGTCGACGATTCCACAGTTCCTCGAACTCCCCTCTTCGTCCGCCGCCGTTCTGAATTCCACGCCGGCGTTTGGCCTCCAAGGCACATTCTCACCCGTCATATCCTCGCTCATGCACACCTACAACACCGCACCCCCGCAAGACGAGGTCGCACGTGCCCAAGCCGAGCTCAACCAGGTCAAAGATATCATGGTCCAGAACGTCGAGCAGATCCTGAGTCGAGGCGAACGCATCGAGCTTCTGGTTGATAAAACCGACAATATGGCGCACCAGGCAACGGCCTTCCGGCGCGGTGCACGGGCTGCCAGGAGACAGATGTGGTGGAAGAACACCAAGACTCTCGCCCTATCTGCTGTTGTCGTTCTGCTTCTTCTCTATCTTATTATAGCGCAGTTCTGTGGAGCAGCCCTGCGATGCGGGGCTGCCTGATTGCGGCATGTTGCGCAGATCAATTATAGACGTTATTTTTCCCATGCTACTGATTGTTTGTTGGAGGACTTGTGATCACCGCTGTAGCACTTCCCTTGTATGTTTATAACCATGATGTATTCCTGACAGATCAGAATAACCCTAGCAGTCGCTGCAAGCAAGATAAATGAATGGATGAGTGGTGTACATACATATGGACGTGATAAGATGGAAGCTGTAGATGCACAAATGTATGTACACAAGGCGGAAACATGGGTACATGAGGTATCGCACAGAGAGCAACTTCGCCATAGCCAACTGGCACGGGCGAGGAATATAAACAAAAACATCTGCACTACTGCAGAGTGTCCGTCACCAACCACTCTAGAACGTCAAATGTCCAGGTCAAGTCGTCCATATTCTCAAACACAGGCTGTCCCGGGCACCGCATGCATACTAGGCTTGATCTTGTCATGGGCATGTTTATACCGGTGGTGATAGTGAGCATTGACAGGCGCATTGGTCGTGTCCCTCAGGGAACTCGGAACAGGAACAGCAGAAGAAGAAGAAGCTTCGTGTCGACGACGGCGTTCTTTCTCTTGTCGCTCCCGCTCCAGTTGCATCGCAGCTTCGCTTGCACTGACCAAGGGACGCCGTTCCGTCTGTGCAAAGTAAGGATCCTCCACAGTCGAGGATGTCGATACGGACTGCGCCGAGGTTGACGAGGGCCGCGAAGGAATCGAAGAGCGAGATATAGACCGGTCGAGTGTAGACGCACGAGACAAAGAGGCAGTATACGAGCGAGGAATGTCGGGCCGAGACAGAACGTGATGGGGAAGCGTCGTCGTCTGTGGGCTGTCCAGGAGGTCACGCAACTTGGAGACGCCGGTTGAAAGGATTTGCCAGGTTTCTTCGGGAGCCGGTTCAGCATCTCGCGTATGGTGTCCCGAGGTATCTGCCGTATAGGATTCCTTCGCCTTTGGCGCCACTTCTTGTGTCGAAACATAGCGGTCGGAGGAGGAACCCCGACGGCGTGGTGAGGATGGGCGGCTCCTCATCACCACGTCCTCTCGCGGCCTGGAGCCGGAAAAGACAGTGGGCCAGTAGTCAGCAGTCACGGACATGACGGAGCTAGAGGCTTGATATGAGGGGGCTGCTCGTGAAGAAATGGGGATGGGAATGGGTTCAGTAGTATACGACTGCCGGGCTGGATATGCCAGCGGTGTCTCAGCGCAGAACGCGTCGACGGGCTCGATGACTTCCAAAACTGGTTCCGGAGAAGGTATACTCTTCTTCTTCGATTTCTTCTTGAGCAGGTTTTCCTCATCAGATTCGTCAACAAGGGCCCGGAAAGTCGGCAGTGTCGAAGCCAGGGGCACGGCAACCTCGACAAGAGGAGACAAGTGGAAATCCACATCCTCATCCAGAAGTCTCTGCTTCATGCTAGCCTTCTCGAACATGGTCAATTCGTCGGTGCTGGAGGAAGCACGTTTCGAGTCAGCAGGGTAAAAGCATCGCATTTCTACCGGGGATTCCGGGTACTCGGACTGTGGCAGTTGGAAACGCTCGAGAGTTTGCCTGAGTGAATCACGTTCCCGTTCGAGGGCCAAGACCTAAGGGCACACTTAGGAAAAACCGTTAGAAAATTGAGGCGTTGTACTTACTTCGCTGTGAACAATGCATCAATCTCTTGAAAGAAACATCGGTGCAGCGCGGGCACTAACCATAGCCATGACTGGTTCATGTCATAATAACGATCCCTCAGACTCTTCTCCTTTGCCATCTGAACATCTCTTTCCTCCTGCTTTGCCTTCTGCAGGTCGTCATACTTTAGCTCAGCAGCCTCGAGCTCCTCGGCGAAACGCTCGCGAATACCATCGCACTCCGCACGCAGTCCCTTCAGTTCGTCGACCTGGAGGGAAAGCTTACGCTGTGCCTCTGCCAAGTTATGCAGAAGCAGACAGCTGACCCGCACAGGGGTGTACTGTAGATCCCCCGTTTTAGACGGAACTATCAGAACAGACAGACGTGGGAACGCACCTGATCACCCTGGGACTTGTAGTAGGCTCTACATTCATCGATCACGCGCCGTATCTCATTGATCTTGGCACCTTCTTTCACTATCCGTGTGATCTCATTTAAGAGGCGCTGAGCTTCCTCGTCTGCTTCTGGAGCTGAGGGGGTTGACTGGGATGGCTCCACGTCGACGATCACCTTTACGTTTGGGTCGCGGTCGACATGGAGTTTCCTGACCTCATGGGGAGAGAAGCATGTACGACAAAGAGGGCACTTGTGTTGAACCAGGTGCTGGATGCACCTGTGCGTGGACAAGCCATGTTACACTGGGACCTCGGATGTGGGGGGTGAGACTTACTTCTGGCAAAAGACATGGCCACAAGAGATGGCGTGGGGGATATTCACGCCATTAGTGTAGCATTCCAGACAGACATCGCAGGTTGAGTTTGGACCGACAACAAGCATGATCAAAGGGCGAAAGGGACTGGCGAAAGACCCTCGCGACCTGCAAAGTGACCGACGGGATATAAGGAATGGAACGGATTGGAACGGGGCGAACGCGTGTTAACCAGGCAAAGGGAGGGGGGAATTCCACCGGGCTGCGTTCACGACATTATAAGGCAGACACGAGGCTGCTATGTGCTAAGCGGTTTCGACATGAGACCAACGACTTGTGAATACTTCAATCGGGAAGCGTCTTGCGATCTCTTCCGGCCCACTCAAGATCTGGGCCTTGATAAATCCTAGAATACACATTCCACGGAGAAATCAAACCCGCCTTTCAGTGGTATTGCAGCCAACACCGTGGGTTTGGCACCGGCCCGGGACAAGGGCCCCTCGTGTTTCCAGCGTGCGTCGCTCAAAGAGTCGGATGGTACAGCAACGTCGTTGGTCTCCAAGGTTTGATTTCATCTTCGAAAGTTTGCCAGTCGCTCATGATCAGCCCTTGCAGCATGCTGTGCTGCTATTAAACTTCTTGTTATCATCCACCTGCACAATGTTCCATGGCCGGCCACGTATTTTTTTTTGCCCCATCTTTTATCTTTTCAGCACTCCGCGTCCCCTCCACGTTCGATGGAATCTCTGGAGCGCTTGGTCTAACGGGGACCTCCCGTGCAACGTTTCAACGGCCACCTGGTGGAAAGCATGCTGCGTTTGCATTTCAAGTCGGCGTCAGCGTTTTTCTTCAATTGGACGACTAGGCTCGGATCTTGCAGCGGGGGCGGTTTCAATTCGAATCATCCCGCGATTCTTTTGCGCGACGCGTCATCAATGCCTTGCACCATAGCATGTCCTGTGAATATCTTGTCCTCGGTCTTATCTTCTATTTGGATCCAACGTGCATGCAAAGATTGTCGCATGTCCTCTTGCAACCACAGCATGGTCTGGTCTGCCTCCCAATCTGAATGGAGGGTCGCAAGACTGCATCATGCACCCAGCCAACGCCACAACCGATCTGCCACATTTTCCGGCTTCCCATCTGCTATCCTTTTGATTTCAAAGGCATCCCCCGTTCTGCATTGTTTTGGGTTTCTGGATCATTCCGTTCCTTTGCATTTGGACTTTCCAAACTGGTTGCTTCAAGGTGCCAGTCACCTAGGAGCGGGGGTCAGCTAATGACGTCGTGAGTATTTTTGCTGCTGGTTGGATAATCCAGAATGCCCTCTGCCCCCTGGCATTGGAGTCAGTGGAGTATTCCAACAGCTCATCGACCTTGGTGTTTCTACTCTCAACGCAGATTGGTACCTCAGGACAACAAGTATGACATATGACTTACGCCTACTAATCTCTCCAGACCAGTCCTTATAAAGAGGAAGACCGCTCTTCTATTGGCAAGGAGCTAATCCTTTGCCAACTATACCCATAGAACGGTGCCTTTCAAGCACGCCGCGACGCCACCTGCTATCCAGAGTGCACAGCACCCCCCCTCCACCACACGGATCCGTATCGTACCCCCAAGACCCTTTTCGGGGATAAACACTCCGCTCCTCGGCAGTTGCCCTGATCCAAGTCTTATCAATGGATCGGCCACCGATATGGCATCCGCACGGTGAGCTTTTATGAGATTAACCTGGATAGGAATTCTTACGACCCACGGGACTATATCACGACCGCGTACATGATCGTTGGATCTGTGTGGTGATTTGAACGTCAAATACGGGAGCCCCGTTGTTTGCCGCTGTCTTCGCTGATTCGGAGATGTCCACACACCCAATTCTTTTCTGATTACGAACTTGAAAAGGACCAGTACAAGCAGATTACAAATCAGTACATCCAAACGGATTTAACAATACACATCCCGCAGGCATACAACATCACGAGAGCAACACAGCAAAAAAAGGATAATGGCATCTACATGTGTTTATAAATGAGGTCTGGGAAGAAAAGAGTATCCTGTCGTAATTCAATAGTCAAGTGTCTAGTGTCATGAACGGTCGCTCCAGAAATGAATAATATTGGGTCCACCGAAAACTGGTGTTGGAGCAAAGATCTCACGTCCAGCCCCCGAATACGTGGACGGGATTGAAACGTTATAGGAATCATGTGGAGGGGGCGAGGCGTCGAAGGTAAGAGATAGCGCGTTGGTTGTAATGTTACCAGACTCTTGGGTCGTCAAAACCTCCGCGCTCGTGGGCTGCGATGCGTGGCGACGATGGTCCCTGTTTCGTTCGGCTCGTCTGCCATGGCGCGATGCACGACTGTGGTCAGCTTGTGCTCCCTGCGTGCTCGTGGCCGTATAAGAAGCCGTACGTCGTGGCTGTCTCACATCTCCAGTGGTATCACTGCGCACATAGTCGCCTTCATCTTCCGTGATAAGCCCAAGTGCCGATGGACCGATCGGTGTAGCTGAGAACGCTCCTGGTAGAGTGGGTGTCCCTGATTCCCCATCAGGTTCATTGCCAACCCTGCCCTCGCTTGTTATATTACCGTCAACACCATTCTGTCCAGCCGTAGCCCCACTCCCTTGTCCCCTCACCCCGCCGTTGTGGAGGCCAAGTAACATCCCGAGGTCGCTCAGGCTATTGCCTGCTAGAGAGGCACTTGGGACTGTACCCCACGTTGTCTCGCTCCTTGGGCTCCCGTCTTCCTCTTCGTCATCCAGCGGGTGACGCACTATTGACGTTCCCCGCCGCCTTGGTAAAGCAGTGCCCGTGCCATTGGTGCCATCAAGGGCAGTAGATCCTCTGCCGGGACCAGCGTTCTGATCGGTGGACTGTCCATGAGGTCGCCGAGTAGCGCTGTGAGGGGGTAGATCGAGTAGTAAGTTATCCCCCAATCCGTGGGCAGATCGCTCACGTCCAGCTACTACCTGCGTCGAATGTCTCCTGCCAAGACGTACAGCTCGGTTCATCGGTGTAGCATCGTGGTCCTCGCTTGCCGGGATTACGGACCCCATGGGACCTCGTGGTGGCACGCCTGTTAATCCAAGACCGTTCGTACCTGCCTCGGGGGACTCGTGTAAAGGAAATCGACGCGATCCTCCTTGCGCCTGGGAGGGCGCAGCTTGGCGAGAAGAGGGTGTGTGAGACCGCGGCTCGTTCACGATGCGATAACCACTGCTGTAGCCGTTACCGTACCCATAGATGTACGCTGCCGCCGATGCCATTCGCGCATCCATGTCGGACGCCGCATTCTCGCCCGACACAGATCTGCGATTTATCGGACCATCTGATCCACCTCGCCGTTGGACGGTTTCTCGTTCTTCGTCAGACCTACGCTCCTCTACGAACGGGTGGCGCGACCAGCTGGGAGAGGAGATAGTCGCATGCCTCGATGGAGAAGCCGTACGGGCGATGCTTTCTCGAGATCCTCCGCTCGTCTCGCGCCTCGAGTCAGGGGCAGAACGGTCGACGAATTCGGTACGGGTGGAGCCGGAACGGGACCTCCTATCCTGCTGATAGACGCTTTCCTGGGCAGAGGGCACCCTACTACTACTTCGCTGGTCCAGCCGTGGAGCCTCTCCGCGAGTAGGGCGTGGGGCAACGGGCTGGGTAATATGTACGTGCGTGTGAGAGATCCCTGCAGGTTCTGGTGTGGCAGGGTAGATTCCATTGGGTAAGTTACCATTTGGATTCGAGTGTGGAGGATAGGAAGCTGTGTCTAAAAGCGAGTCGGGACCATTTGCAGCCCCACCGGGTCTTAGGAAAGCCGGTAAACGATGGGACGGAAGCGGTTCGGGAGGTTGGGGGAGTGGATTAGAAGTATTACGGTATTGAGAGTGGGTATCCCGGGTATTCTGTAAGGATTCAAGTTGTGCATGCACTCGAGATAACTAGAAGAATGCAAAGACGGAAAAGTAAATCCATCTTTTCCATTCTCCACCGTCAAAGCACTTACTTCGCTGCACTCGACAGTCAGTACGTGACCATTTTATAGCGCAGGGGATGTACTTACAGAACATGATCTTGTTCAAGCTCCTGTATTCGGGTGAGGAGACTCTCCTCTACTGCACGAGAGGTCTTCAGATCATGATCGGCGTTTCTTCTGGAATGCTTTAGTTGGTGACGCAATTGTCGATGTTCGATCTTATCGCGTGCTGTTTGGTCTTGCAGGGCCTTGAACCGCTGAAGGGAAGCGACTGCAGCCCGCAGAGGCAGGTTCTAATTCCAAATATCATATCAGAAATGAGGTGCCTCCATAACGCCGAAAGGGAACGATGACGACAGTGGTGGACCCGAAAGCCAGTAGCCTACGACTACCGTACGAGACTGGAGATATACTCACAGAGTTTGGGTCCTCGGAATGGTCGGAGAGCCATTGGTTTACCTCAGTAAGGACGTCGACGACTTCGGCGTCTGGAGCGCTTTCACTAGACACGAGTGCGACACGCTGGAGAAGGGACAGCGCCTGTGCTCTTTCCGCCTCCTCGGAAGCCCCGTCCAACTCGGGTGGGGCCGCTACATGGAGTTTTTTGATGCGATCCGGTTGGAAGGACTTTCGGCAGAGTGGACAGGCATTCGGAGAGAGATTCCGAAGACATCTGGTAGGGTTTAAGCAGGTTGGGTGCAGGAGGGAGAGAATTTCATCGAGCGGATACGCACGTGAGACAGAATATATGACCACATGCTATTACATGAGGTGAATTAGCGGGTTCGGTGGTGATATTGTATGGATCGAGGCAGACGTCACAGATACTTGCGGGGTGCACCACGAGCATAGCAAATAGAGAAATAGTAAAAATCTGAGAAACTGAAAGCAGAAAGCGGATGTTGGGTGTGATATCACCACATAGCATAAACGTGTGTGGTCGGAGGAGACCTGGATCAAGGGTTAGTACTGCCCCGACCCTCTGCTGACTCAGCATCCCCATTAAGGAAACCATCGTGGATCGAAGGTTCTTTGCTATGATATGGCGAAATGCAAGGAAGGACTGCTCCTAGTGCACGATGATGTCCGATAAGAGTCACAGGGTAAGAGATTTTGTTTTTCAGGGACTCTCCAACTGGGGTTTGCCTATTCCTGAATCGTGATCATTTTTGTAAGATGGGCGCGTGAATCCAGGTCTTGCCCCACTTTGGATGAGATACGGTTCGCATTAATCAACTGGCGGTGATAATTCAGTCAATTCAAGATGCTGCTGCTTAGGGAATTCTGCCCCTCCTGGGTCAAATCTGTCAGTACCACCTGTTGCGATGAAATGGTAGAAAAGCATAAGCACTAGTACTAGTACGACAGGTAGGCCAGGAACGAGATCACAAGGACCTGTCTCGTTTGAAGACTTCAGCATCTGTGGTCTCCGTGGACAATGAGAGCACTAACCAAGTTCACCTCCTTGTCTGTCCAAACTGGACCTAATGACGCGTGTTCCAAGGAACACGCTTGCGCGTGCGCACCACGATTCTTGGCAAAGGGGTTCTTTCGCTGAGGTTATCGGGATTCGGATAAATAGGCTCGTTTCCGCGGAAATTCTTGGTGGTGTGTAAAGTTTGTTCAGTGGCATATTTGTCTCAGCAATACACCTTTCCTTGACGGGTTCCTAATGTAGTGCGGAGACTTACATCGGGCAGTATGACACATCGCGGAGCAGAAGCCAGCGGCTGGAACATGAAGAGCATTTTATAAATGTTGCTCACATGCTGGCTCGTGTAGACATCTGGATCTGTTGATTATCACGCACACATTGGGAGCACATTACCTTGCCACGAAACACAAGCACCCAATTCATCTCAGGTTACGCAGTGCCAAATGCCGCGTACCACATGGCAACGAATCAATACTAGTCCTTTGTGGCGATAAGCATATGAACTTGAAGCCAGCCTGTATTTATGAACGGCACATGGAGCGCCACACAGATATGATACGAAGAAAGTTCGACCACGGGGCAGGCATCAGAAACACCTGTTGCGCGTCGAACAGCGACCATAGTCATTGGCAAATGTGCGACCTAAGTACACGCTGGGATAACAAATTTTATCGTGGCATTGACCTGTAAATACAAACATAGAAAAGCGATATCACAGACGGCGACCACGGCGACCACCCTGTGCGCAGCACAGTTAGCACATACACATCAGTAATAACATGACGGTAAAGCGCACCTTTCTCCTGGTAGTGTCGGTGGGAATGGGGGTGACGTCCTCGATCCTACCGATACGCATGCCGGCACGGGCAAGAGCACGCAGAGCGCTCTGGGCACCCGGACCAGGCGTTTTTGTTCCAGTGCCACCGGTAGCACGCAGTTTAATGTGGAGGGCAGTAATGCCCACTTCACGGCAGCGGGTAGCGACATCCTGGGCAGCCAACATGGCAGCGTAGGGCGAAGACTCGTCACGGTCCGCCTTGACCTTCATACCACCTGCAGGGCGATGGAAAATTGAGACGTGTACTCCAAAAGTGCTAATCTGTGCAACAACGCACCAGTAACACGAGAAATGGTTTCCTTGCCGGACAGATCGGTGACATGAACGAAGGTGTCGTTGAACGAGGCGTAGATATGAGCGACACCAAATACAAGCTCTCCCTCGGCGACTTGAGGACCGAGAGAGACGGTATTTTCTTCCTTTGGTGCCTTTGACTTCTTGGGAGGCTACAAGACATCCAATCATCAGTCATGCCATCCATCACAAAACGGCATCTCGCAATACAGAACAGCGAAAAGAGTGTCGTAGACTCTGTCGCCTTTCTGATCACGATCAAAAAGACATACCATTTTGATGGTCTTGTGGATGCGACTGCGTTGACAATATGCCTGGTGATGATGAGGACGAATCTTCGGGAACACAAACCAAACAGTTTCAAACACCGTGGCTGTGCCATGCGGGTTCAAGTTCGTGCCACTGCGACATATCTCGAATCTCGGGGCTTCAAAGTTGGGCCATCTGGCCTCCTGATTCTCATTTCTCTAACCACTTCCCGAGGACATCGATGAACTGTCAGCGACTAACTGGTGAGCTGACTGAACACCTCCCACTGCCAGTCATAGGTGAGTTTCTTTTCAGGTCCGCTAACACTCCAAGGTTATTGTAGCCCAACATTGTACAAGGAACAGCATATATGTATGGAAGACACTAGGTCCTTATGCGGCAGAAATACACGATACTAGGGATTCAGAGGAAGTATATGTCCCAAACCACTGCCCGGTCCCTTGCGTAAATGCAACATCTGCCAGGATTCCGCGACGCTGACTTGTAATCTGATATCAGATTGCGATTTATCGGTCCAACGTGTATTTGTTCGTGGATATCAATTTGTAGTATCCATCCTTGTGAAACATCAACTCCGATTTCAGCAATGCCGCGTCGTCAGTCCTTGCCCATTTATCAAACATTACAGACCAGGCTGTAACGTAACTGCCCCGATCCAACTGGATGAGTGAGGACATTTATAGACAGGTAAGGCGTTGTAAGTTAGATATTGCCTGCGGAATTTATGGGAACGCAGGATTCGAAGTACGGTCTACTTTACGTGGAACGCCAATGGAGAGTAGAAGCAAGGAGGGTGTGCCTGAACTCCGTCGTACCCCCTTGCTTCTATACGACGGAGTTCAGGCACACCCTCCTTGCTTCTACTCTCCATTGGGCCATCACTGGAATGCTGCACAGCAGCATAAATTTTTCTAAGTTGTGGGATTTCTGGCTCGCATTCAATTGACCATTTTGAAATCAATAAGTGCCCTGTCATTGTCCCCTGAGTCAATGGGTAAGACCATATAGTTTTCTACCCCATGGGTTCCCCAACTAAGCCATGGATGCAGGAGCAAGGGCCCAATCAAGCAGGTTGCTCTGCTTTCTGTGCAAGGATACCTGTGCAAGTCCTGCAGTGTGGGTGGTCTGCAGCACCAATTGAACAATGTATAAGGGGGGTGTGATATACCTCTGCATTCATGGCTTTGGCATTTTGGATGCTGTGTCTGTTAGAATATGATTTTCCACGCCGAGGCCCAGTTGAGGGACGATCGATGATCTTATTATCAGACCCATGCACACTACGACTGGACCGACTATACTATACACAGCAACCTTGGAGTCAACAATAAAATCGGCATTTTCTCGTAACCTTCGGTCCTCGCTACGCCGAACAATAGCAGGGGACCACAAGTATATACAGCATGACTGTTGTAGTACGACATAAATGTCACCCTCTCGACCTGTATATGGAACCCTCGCAGCTTGTGCTAACAGCAGCTTTCCTTTTTTTGGGTCCTTGCTGGGGACCTCCCTAGTCGCCTCTGTATCCTAAATTATCATTGGCTGTCAAAGAGCGCTGTGGGGGGATATAAAAGCCCCCGTGTGTCACTTCACTCGTTATCGCCAGCGATCACTCACTAGTAGTACTGCTCATCCACTAGCATCTACACCGATACTCGAGTCATGTCTCCATGCAATGCCATCACTGCAGCTATGAACAGTCGAGGTACATCAAATCACTCCTTATCGCCGCGTTCGATGCCTGCTCAACCTGTCGACCAGGACTTACATACCAGCAGTTAGCACAAAGGGTTGGCAATGACCCAGCTCGTGTCCAGCAGAGTAAGTCCGACGCAATAGTCGATCCTTAAATCACACCTACCTCGTGCTGATACCCTGCAGTCTGCACTGGCCAAGCACACCCTACCCCTCAGGAGTTCAACAGCATTGCCCGCGAGCTCAATCTCAACCCTGCTGAGGTGAGTGCCGCCGTTGCTTGCAATCGCCATTCGCGTACTGATCAACATGGTTCTGCAGGCACCTCGCGGTCACGCACCCTGAATCGCACTCTTTCCTGCGAGATGCACTTCAATTGTATGTCAAGTTCATGAAGTGTTCTAGTAACATGTAGAATGTTTGTAACAATAACAGTATCCATAACGTACAAGAGAATTCTTCGTGCGATCCAGCCCATAGTTCAATCACCCGCTTCGCAGATACAAGAACACCGATAAGATTATCTAGGTCAGATAGTATCTACCCGACAGAATTCCCACAGCATATCCGTCGATATCTCATGTCCTCGGTCACCCTGATGCTCCCACACTCAATATCGCCCAGTCCCTGGCTGTCATTCTGCACCTTCGTCCGAGGGCGAAACCGACACTCCCGTTCAACTTCCGCTCCAGCGAACATCCCGCAATGAACCAGGGACCACCGCAGCTTCTCGTGACATTCGATGCCGTCAACCATCTTTGCGCTTTGCAAATACGTGGGCTCTATCTTCAATATGTTTGGATGTGCAGCTGAGAAGCCTTCGATCGCAGTCTGTTTTTGATTCATGAAGGAAGAGGTATATTGACCTACATATGTTGTGCACTTACACAACCTCGCCTTCGCAAGGACGATGGTCATACTGCATTACCGCGGGGACTGCTGGTTACAGATAGGTCCGCATAATAACCAGATGATTCCCCGATGTCAAAGGATGTTTAAATGTATTCGCCGAGTATTTCCCGACTGCCATGCGATGGAAGCGCCCAAACGTACGAAAGAGTCGGGGGGATGCACTGTCAACACCGCGCAGATTGGACATCTGGTAAGAGCAAAAGAGAAAAAGAGGGGAAGGAGAATATGAAGGGAAGTTGCGAATTCCTGTGTCAACTTCCCTGCAACACGCCAAAAGCTTGAGGCAGGATTTCAGGAATCAGCCTGGTCAGGAATTCGGATCTGAGAGAGGGAGCCCTTCGAGCGGACCGAACCCCATATCACATACAAATGTTGAATGAATCAAGGCGGAGATGTGTGGGAGCGGCGAGCTACTGAACAGGCATGGGCAACCTGAAAGCATACACACTCACGGGAGATCAGAAAGCCCAAGCGAGATCAATGCCGTCGACAGCCACAGCACCGCATACTTACCGCACACTTACCATCCTACTGGACCCATTCTTCCCTCCGAGAATAACGACTTAATACCCTTGTCTAGGAAATAAGGTCGCCTCGGCGCGATAAAAGCGTTATCAGCGCTCGCATGTTTTCATGTTCAGAGGAGGTGCGTCAGATGAACCCATTTTTACGTCAATGAGACTCTGTTAAGCGTATGTACCGCCCTGCTAGCATGAGGCTTGACCAGTTTCGGCGTTGGCACGAGACAACGTGTATTCCCAGCAATAGGAGAGATAACGGCTCCGTCTCCGTCGTTCAGTATTGAGAACTGTACAGGAATGCTCACCTACACATCGCTCGAGGGAAGGGATGCAGCAATACCCATAGCGCTGGCGGGCTCCAAAGCGCCGAGGGGCCCCATGCAAATCCCTCGTCATATGAGCTGCTAAGCGCCTGCTAATGCATCCAGCTATGTCAGGAACACGTGTTTAAAACGTTGCACACTTATCTCCCTGATCGGAACCAAATTTTGACATGTGACATGACGCTGTAAACCCTTGTCAATGTAAAACGATGTTGGAACCCACATATCCATAAGATATGAGCCAAGACACGGGGGAAATGCATACACTGCGAAGGTGTCTGAATGAACCGGGTACGCCACAATCAACGATCACTGTCATACCTTCACCTCCTTAGCCTGCTTCCCTGCAATCCGCAGTGTAAGTTGTGATTGCTGGCACATATCCTATCTTATTGCCAATCACTGGTGCGGTTCCGCCGCCTTGACAGTCAGTCACAAGGGATACGTACATATGTTATGTGTTCCAATTCAACGCCACCTGCACACAATCCATGCACAGGACGCACCCTGCGGCGCGACAACGTGCCCTGCCTGTTTCTGCAACAAAACTGCCAACTCACCCACTCTATCTTCTTTAAGGTTAAAGACCAAGGGGCCCATTCCGTAACGTAGCCGTCCTGTACACTCCTGTAGACTGACAAGACGGATCAGCCGCTGAGCCACGATTCAGGATCTTGTGATATCACCTTGGCCAATGTGCTGAAATGTGACATCATGTTACAGGAAACGGTTAGAGGCTAAAGGGACGTGAGACTGAATTTCGACGACAACGCCGATCACAAATCCGCTCCGTCGGTATCCCCTCAGCGCGGGAATCAAGCCTAAAGCAGTGTGCCTATGGAAGGTGAGACCCGCCGTAATGGAAGATTAGCTAACGTCGGTATTTTGAGCGGGTTCTAATGAGCTCACCTTCCGTCATCATTTCATAGTTGGTGTTTGGATTGCAAAAGAAGTCCAGCATTCTGTAAAGCATTCGATAGAGGGTACACGCACCTTTGGTATGTAATGAATTCGGCGACGGGCGACCGCAGAGGGGAAGTAAGTGTCATCAATTGTCAATTTCAAGTTCATAACCAAGTCGTAAGTAAGAAGGGACATTAAGAGTATCCGTAAACGCAGAAATCTGCCAAATCTGCCAACGGGGAGGGGGGTGGTGCGCATGTGCGCGTCGTAAGAGATGGATGGAAGTGTGACGATCGAGGAAGGTCGCTTGGGGAAATCAATCACCGCAAACCGAGGTATGTAGAGGAATGAGAAATTAGAGCGAGAAACGAGCCATGCTACAGCGAAGACAGCACTGTGCAATAATCACAGGCTAAATATTGCTCCCCCTTGGCTGGAAGATAGTAAAAAGGTAATAAGTACCAGAAAAACTCGAGCCGACGCAGGACTAATATATTCACCTGCTAGATGGAGTAGAAAAAAAGGAAATAAGGTATGATACAATCAAAGGGGGATCAGCACAAGGAGGAGCAACGAGATGAGAGAGGAAAGGCGAGAGACTAGTATCGGAGACACAAGCAGAAGATCAATCCAAAGACGAGACGGGACTGAGATAGCAATAAAGCAATATTAGAGTAGTAGTCCGAAGACTGCCAGGCGGAGATCCGAGAGCCAAAACCGAAACAAAAGGAAACGTCTATGGGGGGTTGGGGTGGTATCATGCCGCGTTTGTCGAACCCGACGAACGTGAGCGAGCGGCTGGAACTGCGAACGGATAATTGATGGATTTGCCATTGGGTGGACTGTAGGCGACGTTGGGGTTAGGCATCCAACGTTCGTGGATTATCTCTCTATCCGATTCATCAGAGTAGGACCGCATAATTTTTTTGGGAGATGACGAAAATGACATCCCGCGTGGTTTGGAAGGAAGAGGTGGCACGGGAGAAGTAGTACGAAGACGAGAAGAATGTAACGGTGTCTCATTGCGGACCGCGGGAGTGGCAGACCTCGCTGGTGTCACCGGCCTGGACCCAGGAGGAATGGCAGTAGAGGAACTCCGCATGTGAGATGGACCAAATCGGGAGAGGGTACTATGGGCACTGGGAACGCTATAGACAGATGCCGCTGACGAAGAAACGGACTGCCGGCGATGTTCGGTCATCACGGCTGGCGCAGCAGAGCTAGGGCGAGTGGGGGATATCCCGGGTGCCACTGATTTAAGTGCAAACCGACTAATCTCTGCTCGCAGAGATTGACATTCTTGTACTTTTTGGGTATAAAGGGTTTGCTAGAGAGTGGTTAAGTCAGTATTTGGATGATGACACCAATCTGTCACACAAACCTGTCTATAAAGGGAAATCAGATATCGAAGTTGCCAAGAACGGACCATGCCACTTACTGTTTTAGTTCGGCTTCCAATTTCGAGACAGTGAGTTCCATATCGTCAAGCTTCCCTTTTAGAGTGGCTTCAACGTTTCTAGCCATTTTGGTAGCTTCAGAATGAGCGAAGTGATTCATCAAGATCGCTTTGAGCAGCGCAGCACTCAAAGTAAGCGATGAGACCTGGATATTTACTCATCAGCACAGCTATTCGAGTCAGAGGGTTGTGAGATGACTCACCTGGTTGTCGGAGCTTTCATCGTGAGTCAACCAGTCTTGGAGCTCCTGGTGCAGAGTGGAGACCTCCTCCACGGAGCATTTTTTGGCGGCTACTTTGGCCACTTTGTCTTCCAGCCGACGAGCCTCGACGCGGGAGCGCGAGAAGGTGGGCTCAATGATGGGAAAGCGCTCTTCCCGAGGAGGCTGTTGGTCGACTGCGTCATGATGCTCTTGCTGGCCACCTCGACGGCGAGAGGCGGCAGAGAAGTCGATGCGGATGAGACGGACATCGTCGCCAGAGAAGTGTTCGCGACAGAAAGGACAGACAGGTTGGAGGCGTGGCAATGTCTTTTCTACGATTTTATGGCAGCAGCTTGAACATAAAACATGTCCTGGATGAAGATGAGAATTTTTTCGCCGTCGTGTGGTTGAAGGCGAGGACTCACCGCAGGGGATGGAGTGCGGGATGCACTGCGGACTGTACTCTTCTGCGCACACGTCGCAAATTGAACCAGGACCGAGCGTCAGCATGAGGGTCAAGACGCAGAAACCCTTGCCAGGTTTACTTGTTGAAAGGGGGCTTTGACAAGGGATCTGGTTTGACGAGGTGGTGGATAAATAGCATGAAGAAAATCTTTGGATGGGTCCAGCCACAAACTTAGAATAAAATTTGTACGTACAAACAAATAAATGAATCACAAACAAAGACTGCCTCCGTCCAGATCTGATGACGAGTCCCCTTAGCAAGCCTGCCTGTGCTGAATAAACGGGTGTATAATACAAGATAAATCTCTCCATTGTCGAGTGGTTTCTGGTATTTTCCAACTCGAAATATTCTTATTTTGGTTCCGGTCTGCCAAGAACCTAGTCTAGGGTTAGGGCTAAGGGCGAAGGGTATGACGAGATGGTCTGCTCGCCTCTCCAGCGGTCCAACTTGGTTGGTCGCATGGTAGCCGCGGTTATTCTTCTGACACCCAACACGCGCTGGCGGCCCGCGATGAGCTCCCTCTAGTAGTGCCCATTCCATTCCATCCCGAGCCCGAGTATATTGCAGTGCGAATGGTGCTTGCACTGGTTTCTGGCAACGGCAGCGCAATATTTCCCGTCCCTCGTTTCATGACACGGGTGCACTCGCGATGTCACCGATGCCTGCTCCGACCCCTACCATACCTGGCGGACGTGTGACTCCTCCCGCAGTCCGTCCATTAGCCCTGGCGAAAATGCCCACCACTACACGTCGTGTATCCACTTGTGAACCCGCAAAATCCCACCGTTTTTGAAATTTGCAGTCCCTTTTCCCAAATTGTTTTCATGGGTTTGCACGGTATCACCATCGTAAGGGCCCTTTATTGCCTGCTTTTGGTGCTTAATGGCGTCTCCTCACACGATAGATCCCATTCCGAGCAAGGAAGCTGTGCGGATTGGTGATTTCTCGCAGGGTTCTGCCGTTAGCGTATCTTCTCTTCCGACTCGCGAGGAGACCACACCAGCCGTGGCCGGTGGTCCCCTACCACCATTTGACGTCCTTCCTTGACACAAACCGTCCAGCCTTTATCCGAGTTTCCTTTCTTCTGCAAGATGGCACGCACGCTGATCTCTTATCCGGCTGTATCGTAGTTTTATTAAAACCTTTCTCCGCTCGGTGACTCCCTCAAACACGTTGCCACACCCAAAATTCCAATACCCTCATGGAGGTGGCTTCCTACACAAAGGTAAAATAGCCGCAGATTTGAACGGAAAACGTGATAATAGGCTGTACTGCGCATCCTGACCGTTGTCTGCATGTCCTTATCACAGATTATCTTCTGCCGATACCTGACCAGCAGCACGCCAACCGCTTCGGAACATGCCCCCTTGTCGTGCTGTGCTCGGACCTTTCGCGGGGTGGACCATACTTGGTCGTTCGGAGACCTTGCCGTACTATGGATCCGTGGCGTGCATCGCACTATCGATCGCTCCGTGCCTGCCATATTTTGGGATATGTCCATCCTGCTCAAAGCACGTCGCGCCATAAGCATCGTATCGGTATTGTATCACGACTGCATTGTCGTGAATTTTGTGATCCGGTGGTTCTAGGCACCGACGATGAAATCACTTGCGATTGTCCCTGGACAGAGTCACTATAAAGTCCTTTGTGCTGACTTTGATCATTCCATGATGCTGGCATGATTGCGACGTATCGAGAATGTGACTTGAACCGGAGCATCGATTAGCACCGGTCGCGCATTGCTATAGCCTTGACTCGCGTAAGACTCAGCGAGTTGTGGCTTACAACTAACTGGGTAACCCAGTATCTTAGCTCATCCCTGGAACATCTCTCCATTCCAAAGTACCTGCTCCTGCTCCTGCCCCTGTGCGGAGGCCAATCGGGTACTCTGCTGGCTAATCTTTTCCTCTGTCTTTCCATCCAGTTTTCGAGAAACTCGCGACCAGGTTTGTATCGTCCAGGTCCTGTACGTACAACTACACCTTTCTTCCGTCTCTGCACTGGTTGGCCCTGCCTCGGCTTGACGTTCTAGCTGCCTGCTGCCTCACTTCCGATCCTATCATCCTAATCGCAGGGGACGGCCACTTTCCCAGGAGGCGCCATTCATACCAGGGGATCTGTAAGGCGAGATTCTAGAAGATCCATTATCTCCTTCTGTTGCATGCATGTTTTAGAATCTCCTCTCGCTTAGTTTGCAACAAGATGGCCACATAGATACTTTCTCCAGTGGCTGACCGATCAGTGTCGCTTGACATTGGAGGGAAACCGTTACGAGACAGCCTGGATTTCCACCAGACGTAGGTTTATTCGAATCCAAGGGGCACCATTCAGACCAGAGGACCTGAGACAAGATTCTAGAAGACCGATTATCTCCTTCTGTTACGTGCGTATCTTGGAATCTCCTCTCACGTAGATGGCAGCAAGATAGCCACATAGAACGCTTTCCTGGGCTAGGACAAGGCCAGTGACTGGCCTCGACTAGTACCGTTTGGCACTAAAAGGAAACCGCTGCGACACAATTTGGATTGCCAGACGGAGATTTACTACTCGGTAGAGAGGGCCTCCTTTGCCACCTCGAATCCAGGCGACTCGATGATCGCAATTATTATGTAGTAGGTGGGGGACACGAGGCTCGAGGACACCACTATCACAAAATACGGCTATTGGCCCGGATAATAATTTCCGAACCCAGTTGCACGCGGCGGCAAACTTAAGTAGACTCTCGAGAATTCATTATTCATTCGACACTTACAATCAGTATCCCCATACGATCAACTTCGTTCACGCTCGAGTGGGTGCCCCACGCTGCAACTGCATCGAGGGCGTAATAAATAATTGACACATGGATATCCCCTTTGTTCGAGGACTCGAACACCCAGATTTCTTACGTCCATTATGTACGTACGCCCTACTGTCAGTGACTGGCATCATATGTACCACCCGAGGTATATGTAGATATGGATCGGATTCATTGGAAGCTCGATTCGGGAGTTGGAAGATACTCAAATGGATGCTTAAATGATGCACTGATAGCCTGTTGAAATATTTGGCACCTCACCAATATCGTTCAGTGGAAGGACTGAACTGGTCTACAGTGTGGCAGAGTATGCCCCTCATCAGTAGCTGCCTAGCCTTTGATAAAGATAAGCGCTAAGCTGCCATGGCATATTACCCAGAGCACAGGAAGGCTACACGGACTCTGCGTGACCGCCACATCAATCAACACCATCACTCGCCCAGATCATGATTCTAATTCCGAATAGCCCACGTCCATTGATCCAAATCAAGGTGTTTGTAGGTCTACCAAACGTGATGAAATGAACGCAATGTGGCGTGTCAGCCATGTCTGTTGGGCGAAGGCCACGATAGTACCACCTACTGGTATGGCAAGAAAAATCTGGGGTCAGGGAAAGGACATGGGCAAATGATCAATCTGGGGATGTGGGGTGGGGGTGTATTCTAGTGGACACATGTCACTAGCTTGTGGTCAGACCGTTGGGCGCTTGATGAGAAGGAAGGAGGTACCGTGTAGCATTCAACGTACAGCCATGGTGCTGTGCTCAGTGTAGGAGATCAACGATCATAGTGCAGTCCGCAGATGAGTTGGCGGCAGACTGAAACAGCATGCTCGCTGCCCGTGACACCCAGAAAGATAACCCCCGGGCGACAACGATAACGAAGTTGCCGTCTTACTCAGCTTAGTACTACCTCGAACCATCTCAAATTCGTGCATGCAGGCTGCTGCAGGCTGCCACAGTGCACGTCCAAACCATCGTTGGGTCACGGGCCAGCCCCATCACAGACTCCGCCTTCTTTGGTTCCTAGAATAACTGGAATCTAGAAACTAATATGACTTATGCAACGTTCAGTTTCGGCACAGCGGCGAACTGAAACTGCGCTCAACTATCGCATGAGCAGTACCAAAGCCAAACTTTCAGGTCGTTCTTTTGAAACAGGCGATGGCAGTAACCTATACGTTTGTGGTGCTATCCCACCATGAGTGACACTTCGTGCCATGCGACGATGTGGACCTTCTCGCAGTTGCAACAGCAGTTCTTGAGAGATATAGTACGGAGCTAGTAGGCATTGAACAAATGTTCGTTGTGTTTGCAAGGTCTTGACCAATGGCAAATGCGGGTTTTAGATTCTTGCTCGCTCTGTTGGTTTCGCAAGTTAGGGTGCCGATTCAAGGATTTTCGAGACAGAGGACTTAGCAGGGGCCATGCAATTCTATCGGCTCTCCAGCAACTCCCCACTTGCGGCAGAGACAGCCTTTTCGAATTTGCCCCTGAGTTTTCTAGACGCACTAACTTGGGCACGGCGTCAGTCTCTCACGTAAGGCACAAGTTGGATTCTGCACTTTCTGTGGCTATACGGTCAGGTACGACTACTTTCGTTTAGATTCGTCAGCTCCCCCATGGCTAGCGAGCGTCCTTGCGGTGTTCATTATTCGTGGCCAGATCCAAATCGCGAATTTCTGAACAGTGTGGCGTCGGTGCTCTGGAACCTCTATTAGTATTAGTACGTCGTCCATGTAGCCTCGGCGACGTCTCTCACCCGACCCGGTATTGCACCCACCACTATTCGCAGGGATTTAGAGGTCTAGATGTCGCGTGGTCTAACACAGTTCGTCTTTTCCGACTGGATCATGCCATTTGCGACCCGATCGTGGCCGGTGAGTGTGTTCATGTCTCCTTTAATTCTTTGGCACAGCGTCACAGCAAGATCAAAGCGCGCGTATGACTATGTATAATTTAACATGAAATTGCGCGGTATATTTTTCGGTACATACTACGCTTCGACACGTCGAACTGCCGCGCCTACCCCTTCGATTTGGCTTGGCTCATTTGCAAATATGGACACCGTTTTGACCGAATAAGTTTACCCCTCGAAACGGCTTGGATGAAGTTGTAAGTGACACAAGAAAAGATCTGCAATTGAACCCAAGCTCTTACACCCACCCTTCGAAAATAGGTACATAGATGGGCCGCAGGATGTCTTTGCACCTCGCTATACATCAGGTGTGTGTGTGTGAATTATATTTCTATACCGATACAAGCAAACAGTGCGAAGATGTGGTGCCAAAAGGCCTTAGGAATGTAAAGTAACAATGAACCGAGATCCATGCACTTCTAAAGTTCGCGGAGGATCCGCTCGATCTCCAGCTGCACCCTCATACGCGAAGACTTGCCCTCTGGTGTCTGCCCCCCCAATATGCTCATCCTCTTCTGTGCGCCTTCCCCGTTCCCGCTTGCTTTCGTTCCAGGTGTACTTGTCACCACAGCACTTCCTAAGAGTCCAGATGCAACACTAGCAGCGCTGCTGTCCACGCCAACTGTGCCAGCTTCGTAGAGGAGCTCGAGGAGCTTGATCCATTGCTTTCCCCAGATATGTCCCGCTTCGAGACCGGCCACGTCCAGCGCAGCTATATGAAGAGATCCCGCACAACGCTGAATCAGTTAAGAAAGACATGAACAGAAACGAGACGCACCGTGTAACACCTGCGCTGCCACCGCGGTCTCCAACAAGCGTTCATCCCCAAGCATACGCGCAAAATACGTCCAGAAACGGGGGAGCTGGAACAACTTCTGTGCTCTGCCCACTTGGGCCTGGCGTGCTCCCGCTCCTGTCTCCGCAGCAAGAGCTGGAGTAGGAGCAGACGCAGACATACTCAACACAAGGAAATATACCCTCATGATACCTGTGATACGGGTCGAGTACTCTCCCGCGCTCTCCCACTCGTAGTCGTCATCTCTTCCATAATCGTTTCTCCATGTGCGACAGTACCCCATCGCTTTCTTGCGCTCTACTTCGCTCAACGGTTTCTCGTCTACGTCGTGCATTGGAACAACGACAGGAACACTCCATCCGCCCGTGCGCTGAACCATCCTGGCGAAGAATACCTCCGGAAACGCGTCTGATAGAGAGGGATGGTGAAGCAATGCGCATGTGACGATTGCAAGGGGGAGTGCGGATTTTTTTACGTCCCTCACTCCAGCTTCCGCTCGAAAGAGGATCGATTTGGAGAGGGAGGAGAGGACCGCAAGGTAGAGAGGCTGTGGGAGGGGTGTTGATGGGCAGACAAGTTCTAGCAACTGGCGCGTCTGTTGTGAGTACATCGAAAAATAAAAAAGTACGTGTTACTGCATCAGTATATGTGAAGAACAGCGGATAGGTACACGAACGATTCGTGATATCGTTTCTTGGTCTTGCGTGAGCCGCACAATTTTCGATGTGATCTGCCGTCGGATAACATTCCATTGCGATTTGAGAGCCTTGTCGTCGTTAACACTCTTCATCGGGCCAGATTTGAGGTTCTAGATTGGATACAGACGATACGTTAGCCTAGGTGCGCTCGTGGTCACTGAAAAGATGAACGACGTACCTTGAGTGTCTCTCGGGCATACTTCCAATCTTCTCGGGCAGAAGCGATCCCCATGGCTTTCCTACCCTCCGCATCTGAATCTTCTTTCTCTCTTCTCCTCTTTTCCATCTCTTGTTGCTCTCTCTGTTGCCGCTCTTCTTCCTCTTTCGCCTTCATCTTTGCTTTCTCCAACTTCAGCCTTTGCGCCTCTTCCATCCCCTCCTCATCTTCCCGACAACGTCTCTCTTCTTCTTCTTCTTCTTCTTCTTCTTCTCGTCTTCTCTGCTCTGCATCAAGCCTCGCGCGCAATTTGTCTTCCTCGGCCCTAATAACCCTTTCCATTCGGTTCTTCCTTGCCTTATCTTCTTCACTCCATCTCTGATGCATCCGTTCCTCCTCATAGCGTTGTTTTATGTGAACCCCTTCGAGGAGTCGTTGGACGTCTGCAAGCTGGGAGGTGTATGTGCTATGTTGGGCGAGTAGGGCGGAGTTGTGAGTAGATTGGAGGTCTGCGGCGTGTGTGACGTTGGTGCTTGTGTGGAGATGGTGGGCGGTATGCTGTGGATGTTCATGTTCGAGGGCACGCATGTATCCGCAGGGATATAGCGCATAAATTCTTTAGAACAAATATACCAGGGAGGACTCACCAGCGCATCTCTCCCGATGTCATGCTTCCATTCTTCGTATGAATTGTGATGTCTGGTGCGTAATCGGATCGCGGCGACTGTTTCTTCCAGAGTGCGTCTCTCCGTTGGGGTCATACCATCTATGCGCCGCGCTTGTTCCTGGTTGGACCGGAGCTGGAGAGGCGATTCCTGCTTTAATTCAGGTTCGCAGGACGGCCTTCTGGATAGTAGCCAGATATATATGAGCACCGCACTGGAAATATCAATGAAGGGAGAGGAACTTACCTCGGTGTAACATCATCTTCGTCGCGCAAGAACTCCTCGTCTTCGGTTGCCACGCTGTCGCTGTTTTCCGTCCTGCGTCGTGTGATGAGTATGAGGTGTAGAAGAGCACAATAATTCATCTCACCCCAGGACAGGAGAGGGTGATTTCAAACCGTAGCGCATTACGCTGTTGTCCTTGAAGGGCCGAGGCGCGTCATGCTGATCACCCTCCGAACTAAACGAACATTGTCTGATGAGTGAAGGCGGAGTTCCGGTAGAAGTGGAGGATGGTAATGTAAGTTGGCTGGCAGACAGCAGTTTGTGTCGGATAGCCCGGACCTCCGAACGAAGATTCTCTACCTCCTTGGAGACAACCTGCCGACGCTCGTTGATGTCTTGCATAGATGAGGTGAGTCGTTGATGGGCATCAGAAGAGGACCTGGGGAGACTACAGAGTTGTTCCTGGCAGCGATCGTATCGGTCGGTAAGGCGCTGTACTTCATTTTCACGAGATAACAGGTCAGAGTTCAGGTCTCCAATAAGAAGTTGAACCATTATCATCTCAGTGAGTTTTTGGCTGTTACGTTCCTGGCGCTCTTCGGCCAGAGAGATACGATTGAGAGCTGCGTTGAGGGTGGAAATGAGTTGAAGTGCCTCATTTCGAAAAGCATCGAACTGGACTTGAACTGGACTTTCGATAGAAACTGGACGGGTAATAGGGTTAGGAGGACCTTCTTGCATGTTAAAGGAGAACAGAAGAGTAGGTTTGCCAACAGTGGCACCGTACATAAACCATTCAGCTGGGAGATCATGCTGCGTTTTCTTCAGGAAATCCTGAGTGGTCGTCCAGTCTTTGAAGATAACACAGTAGACGTCATCTTCGAGTTCGATTCGGCTATAAGCTATCGCGTTCTGACCAAATTCCCGTTGTATGTGATGGTTGAGACCTTCAATGTTTCCTATCCCGGCAATTCCATCAATTGCTACTTCTCCCCCGTACTTTGGAATTATATAACGAGGGCGTCCAGGGCAGAGGGTACGGCCCCGAAGGAAAGGAGGGGTTCGTAGAACCTGTTCTACATCTGATTCTTGAAAGAGATCAAATGAAATTCTGGTTTGCGAACCCGAAGGGGGATGCGTAATTTGTTCAGCCATAATAGCAAAATGGCGGGCACCAAACCATTCACGAAGGAGGGTAAGCATAGAATGGGCCTCACTGTCCGTAGAAAAAGAGAAGACAATCCGACGTGTGCAATCGGGCCCATTGCACACCCTCCATATAGCACGGATATTGGGGAGCGCATTTAAAATGATACGAAGATCCTCCAATATATCAGGGCGAGGACTAGCCACCGAGGAGCTAAGGGTGATATATGCATAATCAAGGGTAGAGGAGGCATCACCCTTGCAAACGTTCACAGGCGGGAAGTCGTATTGGTTTCGAAGTTCGTCCAGAATACATATTAAGTGGTCCCGAGCAGAGTCTGGGCTCACATGCTCCAACCCGAACACTGTGAGTTCAAAGCCCACAGCACCCATTGAGCTGCCTTCCTCTTCAAACGGAGAAGTGAGACGCAGACGACTTGTGTCCACTTCGATTCTGGGATGAACGGGAGGAGGAAGTCAGTGAGAGGTGGGTTGGCGCAGAATACGGGTAGGGGCAGAGGTCGACATTTTTCCGTTAGAATTATTGCCTGAGTAAGTCTTAATTCTGTTGGGCACAGACCGAGAGCAAGAGGATCGAGAGGGGCAG
>Ga0307516_10000573_pt1 | contig 49600 bp, 58 predicted proteins | sample 19_EM_MG_FD_203310 | JGI IMG/M metagenome (GOLD analysis project Ga0307516, IMG submission 203310) | Populus trichocarpa ectomycorrhiza microbial communities from riparian zone in the Pacific Northwest, United States - 19_EM | ecosystem: Host-associated > Plants > Roots > Unclassified | place... | reverse complement strand
GGGGGGGGGGGCTCTCGCGGGGGGGGGGGCCCCCCCCCCCCCACCCTGGGGTGGCCCCCCCCCCCCCCCCCGGGGGGGGGGGGGGGGGGGGGATATGATCGATTCGAATCGCCACCGTCGGAGGAAGGGAGGGAGGGAGAGAAGACGGTCGTCTTGACGATTTGCACGAGATGCGTCGTCGTCGTCGTCGTCAATGGGAGGCACGACCGACGGACAAGTCGCGACGGAAGCCCGGAGATGGCGCCTTGCGGGCGGCGTTGCTCGCAGCTCCAGTCTTGCGTCTCCGTTACCGACGCGCGGATGATGGGATGTCGACGGCTTGGAAGGAGTGGGCCCTATGCGATGTCGGCTGTTGGGGGGGGCCATCGGAACCACGGCTGCTGGGTCGTTCGGGGGCATGAAAAGTTAAGCTTTCCGGACCAGAGTTCAAGTGGAGTGCGGGAACTAGACCAGACGGCTCTACATAGAACGCTTCCCCCCCTTGGCGGCAACGACGACGAAGGCTGGAACTCCAACCTTGGTTGACGCGTCACGGTCACGACCACTCACTCACCCCCGAGCACACACACACACACAACACACACCGAGAAGTCGCGGACCGCGCGCATGCGAGGAGAAGGAGAGGCTACATGCAGTCGCCATGAAACGCTGGGGTAGGGGGAAGGATGAGTTCCGCAAGCGTTCTGCAGGGCTAGACATAACGCTCCATGCGGCAGGTGGAAGCAAGCCCGCGTGTTGTCGGTACATATGTACATAACCATCTGGGTAGAAGATGGAGTACTTATACACACAGCGCTAGATCTGGAGACTCGACCACCGGCAAGAGCACAACAGCCCGGGGAACACCGACGGGGACGCGACCTGCCTCCCGGGCCGTCGCGGAGTTCGTTACGTACTCGCTGTCCACCCACCGCCTGTTCGCCCCCGACCCATGGGGGGTGTGGCGAAACCTGGGGTCTACATATCTACATGTCTGTATACGTGCAGACTGACCACCGAAAAAGAAAAGGGAAGGGCGGGAAGAGGATGGTCCGTGCCCAGCGCCCGATTGGACCGTGACAAACTCCCGCGCTGTCCGATCACGGAACTGCAGGATCGCGACATTTTGTGCAGAGTATACATATGTATACTTATGTACAAGCTGCAGCCAGAGCGGTGCTGGCCTGCGTGCGCTGGCTGGCCTGATACTTAGATATCTATGCATGTATGGGCGGGTAGTTACTCAGCATTGCCTCGAGGGGAGCTTTGACCCGATCACTCGCTCTAGCATGTACGTGCATATGTAGAGTACCTTGTATGTACTAGGTAGGTATGTATTTATTTTTTCTCTGTGGATTCCGTGGATTCCGTGCAGCTGCCAACAGAACGATACGAGATGTGTGCACGTGCTGTCCCACGTTATTTTTATTTTTTTTCGCCTTTTTTTTTCCCCGGAGCGAATGATAATATATATCAAGATCAATTACTCTAATTCATCGAGAAACAGGTATCCGCGAGCGAGTGTAGCACGCACTAATACGTCCGTGTCGGTGTGATAGCAAGCGTGCTGTCAAAATGTGACCTGGCTGTATGTATCTACAGTGCACATAGGTACATACCTGATATTCATACGTCTTGGATGGATGGAATGCATTCCAGGGCTGGAGTTTGGGGGCTGAAGGACATCATGAGCCCGCAGTCCGTTTCAACGTGTTTGGCATCTCGGAGCCGATGGATGAAACGGAACGAGATGAGCCTGCGGACTCCGAGGCAGGAACGGATGGAACGGAGGAGTCAGGGGTGTAACTAGCGTACATCGAGTGTCCATGCGCTTGCTGTGGGGTGGGCCGGTTTTCCGCATGCTTTCCCTTGTGCGTACATATGTATGCAGACTGAGTACGTATGTATGTACCGCCCCTCCATCCGCACGCGGATTTGGTGGTTTGCTGCGACGCAGCCTGCGCGTCGAACGAGTACTTGCGGGCAGGTCTTTGCGTGGTCGTGTCGAGTCGTGCTGCGGGCGGGCGGGCACGCACGCTCCGCAGGCACGGGCGGCCGCGGGAACTGCAGTTCGCAACGGTTTCCGTGATGGTCGCTGCGACGGATCGATCGGGGATAACCCGGAGCAAAGCAGGTCGGGCCCCGACGATCCGCGACTCGCGCTGGGTTCCGCACGAGATCCACAGACAGAGAGACACGCCCGTCGCGGGCAATCGCAGCGAAGAGCGAAGAGCGAAGAGCGGAGGCTCGCCCAGCCCGAGACGACGTGGACGCCGGACTGGCCGCCTCCTGTGCTGTGGCGCGGAGAGTGCAGGGTGTCAGTAGTGAGCGGGAGGGTTGGGTTGCAGACCGTTGGCTGGAGATGTTGGCATTCGGCAGATGGTGTGTGTATGAATGCAGAAGACAGGAGGATCAACGGCGCACAGCCTCGGACGGGCTGGCCTGCAGTATCGATAGGGCAGCCTCGGGGCTGGGCGGGAGAGCAGGAACGCGGCTGCAGCGTAGATGTGGTCTCGGTCTCGGCCCCGGCCCTCGCGGCAAACGGCGACGGGCAGCGAGGGCGCTGATTCGACGCCTGGTCCATCCAGTGCGCGTCCGACGGTGGCCGCTGCCCACAGCAGCCTGCACACCTGTTTTTTTCCCTTCGCGGAGGGATGGCAACCATCTGCCGTTCCAGTCGTGCCGAGCCGAAGCAAGAGGCGATCAGAGCTGCGATTGGCGTCGATGGAGCGACTGCGGCGCGGATGCCCCAAGCCGGGCCCGCCCAGCCATCCACGCATCCAGCCACCCACGCCGCCCAGCCGTTCGGCCATTCACGCAGCCCGCCGCCCGCTGCTTGCTAGCATCATCGCCCTCCGGAGCACAGTGCAGTGCGTGCGTGAATGCAACTGCACTCCAGCTGTCTAGCGCCAGGGACCGTGAGCACTCGTCCAGCATGCTTTCCTTTCCTTTCTTTCGTTCGTCCGTCCGTCCGCATGTCAAGCAAGTGCCCTGCCACCCATCTCTTTCCTCCTCAGCGATGCCGATTGCTGTCCGTTGTTGCTTTCTTTTTCTTTTTTCGTTCACCTTTTTTTCTTCTTCTGCTGGTGATGGCCTGACGGCGCCAGCATGCAACAGACCCAGACACGGACACGGACACGGACACGGACGCAGACGCAGACGCAGACACAGAGCGGCTGGTGAGAGTATGTAAGACAGATTTTTGCATTCGTTCTCGTCGCGCAACACCAACCACATCCACCACCAGCAGCGTGGTTTTTGTGGGGCTGATTCCAGCTGGATACATAGAGTACACATGTAGTCTATGTTGGTTAGCTGACCTCGAGTGGGATAGAGTGCACCAACATGCCCCCCCCCGTGGAGCGGACGGCACGTATACATACATAGCCTGCGCTGGAGAAGAGTGACTGGCGTGCTAAAGCGTAACAATCCGCTCACCTGCGGGCGCACCCAAACCTGCTGCGCCGGCTCCATGCTGTTCTGGCACTCTGCTCGATCCAAAACGGCTCCACTCTATCTCCTCACGTATTCGCGTCTGGATTCCAAACTCGAGACTCGAGTTCCTGCAGTAGTCCTGCGGAATGCATGACTTGCCATCCACCGTGGGACAGAGAGATGGATGCGTGGGATGGATGGATGCGTGGATGGATGATGCGTGGCTGGATGATGCGTGGATGGATGGATGGATGGACGGACTAGGGAGGGATCTGCCACGGTTGGATTCCGTCGGGTGTTGGGCTGGCTGTCATGCCAGTCCGTGCCAAGCCCTTCCGCAGCCTTCGCCCCTTACTTCTGACTCCCTTTGGTCGGGCTGGCTGTTGTCTGGCCTTCCATTTATTTAAAGGACAACCTGTCCTCTACAACTCGACGCACCCCAACTCCCCCAACTCCCCCAACTCCCTCCAGCTCCCTCCAACTCCCATTCTCCCAACCCGCCGTATGCCCGAGCCCATCGATCGTACCTTAGTCCCTGCCCGTCATTAGATAGCTTCTCCCTCGCCCACCACTCCCTCTTTCTCCTTCTCCTTCCAACCAATACGGACCAACTATCTCCAGTTACCATCATCGCTACCAATCACTACTTGCTACTACCACCCCTTGGTCTCCCCCAATCTGCAAGCTTCTGCCGCTCCGACAACATGCCGATTATCTCCGAGGACGTCCTTGGCACTGCCAGATCTCAGAGCCCTGATGATTTTTCGTTACCGTCCAGCCCCGAGAGCTCGCGGAACACCACTCCGACAAGCTCGCCACCCCCATCGCACAGTGGCTCGGTGGATGGGACGACGATCAAGACGGAGTCCAATAAGGCCGAAGCAAAACCCGTGAAGAAGAGAAAGTCGTGGGGCCAACAGCTTCCCACACCGACTACGAATCTGCCTCCTCGGTATGTCCCCCTCGCACGCCTCCCATGTGCCGAACACTCCCCACGACTAATACCTTGCTCCGTGTAGAAAGCGAGCAAAGACCGCCGAAGAGAAGGAACAGAGGCGCGTCGAGCGTGTGCTCCGTAACAGGGCCGCCGCTCAGAAATCGAGGGAAGTCAAGAAGCAGCAATTGGAAGCCATCGAGCAGGAGCGCGATGTCCTCAAGCGCGAGAACGAGGTTCTTGCCGCCGAGAACTCCCACTATTTGAGCATCGTGGCGCAGATGCAGGATCGCTACCAGCGGATGCTGGAAGAGAACCGCCGACTGCGCCTGAGCTCCGGATCCCCCGAGCAACAGCTCATGGACGACAAGCCTCTCGACGAGTTTGTCTTCGACCCCAACTATGCTCTCGATCCCACCTCCCTCTTCTCCGCCACCGGAACCGCCCAAAACGAGCCAGAATCCCCCTGCATGACACATCAACCTGCCGCGTTGATGTGCGACCTGCCGTGTCTGCAGGGGAAACCGACTATGACATCATCTTTGGTATCGTTGGTGGGCTGTATCCTTCTAGTGGCGACCTCGATTGTCTCTCGGATGACAGTGGCCTCCCGTCTTCGCCGGAATCCTCTTCGGCTCTCTCACCTGAGCAACTCCTCGACGAGTTCCTCGACTGCGAGCGGGGCGCTTCCCTGGCACACGACGAGTCTGATCTGCTGCACGGTTTTGGCGCATCTTCGGATAGCGACGGATTGTAGCACGCAGCGGGCTGCGTCAAGTGTTGGGAAGGCTGCCCCGCGAGCGTCGAGTGATGTTCGCGTGGTTTCCGTCTCACGTGTTGGTAGTTTGAAGTGGTCAAGGCGGAGATTGTTGGACGCAACAAAGCCCGTTCGGAGCAATGAGGCGAGAAGGGGATGGACTGGTATACGATCACGTCTATTCCGGTAATTTTTTGGGTCGGAGGCTTTCTCGTTTTTTTCTTCCCTTAGGGTGTTCTCGGTGTACAAAAAGGCGTTTTTTCTTTCTTTCTTTTCCTCCCACGTTTTCTTCATCTTTATGAACCGTTTTTGCTTTCCTTTTTATTTTCTTTACATGTTTTCCCCTTTCGCAGTACTCCTTGGACGGGGCCGGGTTGAGTCGTGAAACGGGATTGGGTCCAAACAAAAAATATTTTTCCTTTTGTTTTCTCTTTAAGGTTTACGTGTTGGGAGGAGCAAGGAGGGGGGGAAAGGATATATGGAGGGGGAGGGGGAGGGGATTGAGGAATGGGGAGTTGAGAATGGGATGGGGATGGGATGGGACCCGGGAATGTGGAACGGCGACGGAGTGGGTTAGATAGCCGCCGTGTTGAACTGGCAGGCTCACCACTTCCGATCCGAACCTCAGCCCTGACTACCTGAGATGGCTTGGATTTTTACTTGGGATGGATGGATGGGATGGGATGGTGGAGTCGGATTGATTGTTCTGTTGCGATCATCAACGCTGCTCTATCTACATCGTACTTGTCCGTGTTCTGCTCTCTCTCAGTGTGGGTGTGTGTGCTGTGCAGACGACATATGCGTCTGGACGGGGATGTTTGCATACGTCCAGGCGCGGTGCGAGGCATATCTACATACACACACTCTCTCATACAAAGGCGTCGTACATTAACTGCTTGCACAGCGTGTTCGCTAGATACAGACCCTCCCGGGAAGATGTAAATCACGACAGCAGCGTCTGTCCCCGGCCCGGTCCGCTTGTTCAACTTCCTCCTCGGACTTCTTTGCAGCACACACCTACATATGCAAGCCCTTACTTTACATTCGCTAGTCATTCCAAAAATAAGAAAATAAATATAGAAGTTCGTATCCAAGTTTCCGTATCCAAAAAAAAAAAAAAAGCAAGACGATGTCCCCGATCCTAGAAAAAAAAACCGATGAGATAAACGCTTCACAAAAATCGTTGCCCAACACACATACCTACAGAAGGAAACAAAAGGAAACAAAATTTGCGGAGACGGGGAAAAAAAAAGCACGCCAGGACCCCTCCCAGTCACCGAAACCCCACAAAACAAGGGTGCATGAACACACATTACAATCGATAGATGCGGGAGAGGCAAGTGCGGAGGAAACATGAGACGACCACGAAAGGCGAGGAGAGGCGGCTACAAGATGACGCACGACCGCTTCTCCTTCGCACCCTTCGCGTTAGCACTGAGCGCGACACGTGCAGCCTCGGTGAAGGCTTCGTTAACGCCACGGTTCATCTTTGCCGAGCACTCGAGATATCGCAGTGCCTGTCCACCACCAACCGAACCATCTTGCGTCAGTTTTCCACGCTTCGTCTTCAACTGGCTGGGTTGAGGCTATGCACCTTGATTTTCTGTGCCACATGCAGTCCCTCGTGGTACTGAATGAATTCACCCGGATCCTCGCGCGGACCGCCGACAGCCTCATCCCCCGCCTCCCGGAGATCGCACTTGAGTGCCACCAGCACCAGCTTCACGCCTTGACAGTTGTCGGCGATCTCGCCGACCCATTTGCTTTCCACGTTCTCCAAAGAGTCGCGGGAGTCCACCTTTTTTTTTCTCCGTCTCTTGTCAGCCCACTTAGGGGGGGGGGGGGGTTTATCGAGATGGGATGGGAAGGGGGGACAAACGGAGAAACACAACATGATGGTATGCGTATCGCTGTAACTCAGTGATCGCAGGCGATCGAACTCCTCCTGCCCTGCAGTGTCCCACAGGGAGAGCTCGATGTGCGTGTTGTCGACGTAGACATCGTGGACGTAGTTCTCTGTTTTCGCGGGTTAATGTGGCTGTCGCACACTCGGGGTGTGGGGTGGGGTCGGAGAAAGGAAGCCTACCAAATACGGTCGGCTCGTAGACTTGCGGGAAGTATCTATTTCACATACACGTCAGTCGCGATTACCCGGGCGGGCGGGCGGGCGGGCGGGCGGGCGATGACGCGTCACACACCCCCGTGTGAAAACATTCAGCAGCGAAGTCTTGCCGCACGCTCCATCTCCTGTTTCATCGTTAGCATATTCTCACTCAAAATTCTGTGTGTACATATGTGTATATATGCGTGCAAATATGCCCGCGGGCGCGAGCGGGCGCAAGCGACGGACAACGTACCGAGCAGGACTATCTTCCGCTGTGTGGTCTTTCGGCGGCGCATGGCTTTGTCAGTTCTTGGGTCCCGTCCGTTTTCGTGGAGTGAGTGTGGGTTGTAGGTTGTAGTCGTATTGTAAGTGGGCTAAGGGAAGTGGGTGACGGAGGATGGAGATGGTTGTGGGCGCGCGGGTAGTTATGGAGATGAGATTGGGGAGAACCTTGCTTGAGCCGCAGAGGGGCATTATGTGATGAGTGGTCGACGTCGACGCGTGGCGCAGGGATGACGGAGTGGAAAGGCACGGAGGCGACGACGGGACGTTTGAGGCGGGCAGGCGGCGACGACGGCGACGACGGCGACGGCTACGGAACGAGGGAACGAGGAATTGAGGAGGAAGGAAAGAAGAGGGAGGAAGGGGGTGATGTTGTGTTTTTTCTCCATCGGTCCGGAGAACGTGCATGACAATGAAAGTCATTAAAGTCTCACTCTAACCTACTCTCACCTCACCCCCTTTGACGCCGACGACGATTATGGTTGCTTGATACTGTATGTACCTACCTACATACCCTATCTACATGCATCTCCGTAGGCTATGTCCCGTGTCTGTTAAACATCGCGAATGGGGAGAGAGATTGATGAGGATTCGGGAGGCTGGTATGTAGGCATTGAGGTAGGTAGCTCGGAGCTGGCCCCTGAATGTTGCTGGGATATCGATGTGTATCGTCGAAGTGGTTTTTTTTTGAGGGGGCGGCGAATTATGCATTGACGAAACGCAGAAAGGCAGTTCTAGAAAATCATCACTGAATCTCGATGCTTTATGCCCGAGTCTGTCTGTTCTCGCAACAGGTGCTCTATGTAGTCGCCCTCCTTCGGATATCGCCTTGTGCTCTCCGGAATCCGCCAGGCAGAAGCGTGTCAATATCGTCTTTACTGATAACATCACGCAGTGCGAAAGGCTATAGATACAGTCATCATTGTCTTCCTTGTGGGGCGACAGCCCCGTCATATAATGGTGCCGAGCAACACAAATGGTGATCGGCACAGCACGCAAATGATCCCAAGATCCAACGTCTAATGTACTAAGTATTTCGCACCAGGTTCATAGACACGAGCCCTTGCAGATAGAACCCGTAGAGGAAAGAGAAAGCCATTCCCCACAACCCACCAGCCTAACTCTGCCTCGCTCGCCGAGAGATTAAGAAGGAGTAAACCGATTGCCATAACGAACAGCAAGAAAAGAAAAGCCAGTAAGTTCTGCTATATCAAGCCGCCCCCCCCTCCAATGCGCCGTCCGTTCGTTCATCCAGTCCATCCGCTCCACACCGACATGCATCACACTAAACGAACGCGCAGATGGCGTCGATTACGACCGGGTGTAGCGGGTCTTGCCGAAGGTAAAGGGGACGTAACGGTACTTGATCATGTGTTGAATCTGTCTCCTCATCGTCAAGGCGAAGAGGATGATCCAGTAGATGACGAGAACGGGCCAGAAGACTAGAAGGTCTCGGTCAGTTCACATTGCAAGTGGCAACCAACCACAACAACCGCCAACAAAGATAAATTCATTGTGCCGTGACTTATACGCACCGGGAATGTCGCAAGCATCGAACATTGTTGCCACCATGCTGAGTGCGATCGCTCGGGTGGCATTGTGCCAGAACTTGAATTCGGGCAACCGGCGGATGAACGGTCTGAACTCCTCGTCATGTTTCGTGGGCAAGGCCGACTGTCCTCCACCCTCCATCTCGTCGTCCTGCTCTAGCGACGGATCGAACTTCGGGGTCAAGAAGGCAAGGAACAAGTTGAGCAGGTATATTCCGAGCGTGTAGCAAACTATATGTCCGGAGCTCAGTCAGTCCCGATTATCTCTCTTCCGGTTGGAGACGCCGCAACGGCCGAAGTGAACGGATGGACGGACGGATAACGAACCGATATACCAGCCATGGGCGAACAGGATACGCGTCATGAACATCAACAGGAAGACTCCCGTGCCGATCCACCGGTAGACGGTGAACGGCACAGACTTGTCAAGATACGCCTGGTATGCCTATGTGTCGTCTCACACATCAGCTCTCCATCATCCCTATCTTTATTTATCTGAAAAAACTTACTCTTGTAAAGCGGGAAGTTTGCGCGCTCACAGCCGCGGGAAACGTCTGTTCCGGAGCCACGGAATCCATAGCTGTGCTAACTTGAATTCGGTGAACTATCGATGGGTGAGGCGGCGGAGAAATCGTAGTGCGGACGAGTCAAGTTGCTGCTGCTGCTGCTGCTGCTGCTGCGAAAGGGGGATGCCGTTATTTCTTTCGGAGGCGAAGTCGGAGGTAAGGTTGCACACTTTGAGCTGGGTATGTATGTGTGCGTGCAATCCGTCGGGAGCCTCACGTAAGAGTGCTTGGCGCTCTTGACGCCAACTATGCCAGATGGGATGAGTTGTGAAGCTCAGTTGCCTTGAACAAATAAAAAGACTTGCTCCCCAGGAAACAGCGACACACCCGAAGCCACTTTGGGTGAGTGCTTATGTATGGCCGGCTTTCTATTTACTGTGCATTTGTCACGATCATGTGATGCAAACACAACTCTTCACTCAACCCATCTCGATGTGGTTCGCCGGTTGTCCGACTAAGAGCCAGCTTTGCTGCTACTTTCGAAACGGCATATTCTACAAGTTCCACTTTTAATTACATACGACATTAGTCTCCTAGCCATATCCTTATGGCCTACTTATCCACCGTCAAAGCCTCCACCCAAACTCGTCACAGCTACATGGACTTGATATCTATTCTAGCGTCGAGGACGGGGCATGCTTTGCCGCCGTCGACATCAGCTCTGCGGTTACTGTCTCGTCGCCCCGCTTCGACCGGCCCCCGCCGCCCCCCGCCTCCATGCCCCGCTCTAGTACTAACTACAGACGTGCATGCGGATGAATCGATCCGCATGCCATCTCCATCCGTCAGCCATTGGAGACGCGGCTCGGGACAAATTCAAGGTATATTGAGCGTGTTGGAAGGATTCTCTCCTGGTGGATAAGATGGGGCTGCACTCGGAACAGCAAGTGTTGGTGGAGCGGGAAGACTTTGCCTGGGGGGGCTTGCAGATTCTCCATTTCTGTAGACATATTATCGCATTCGCCGACCAGTCATACTTGCGCAATATATAAACGACCGGCCCATCTCACTTCATCCCGCTTACTAGTTACCAGCGAACTAGTTATACTACATCACCTCTGGCCACACTTTCCACATCCTGCCTTCTCCCAATGCATCAAATGTCCCCTCCTCTCATGAAGCCACACCATATACGCTACCAAACTTACACCCACGGCAGCGGTACCTGCCGTGGCCAGCCACTTGAAGTCCTCCTTCTGTGCCCAAATGCCTGTGACTATCCACTGTGCCAACTCCGCCGCAGAAATGAACCCCATCTCGACGCCCGAGTATTCGCTGCGTACGCTTTCGGCTACACGGGTCTGTACGAGAGTCTGCGCGGAGAGGTCGAAGATCCACAGACCCATACGGGAGAGGGCGAGGAAGGTGAATAGAGCGGCAGATGGGAGGACTGGGGGGCGGGAGGTAGGGAGGGTGAACAACAGGAGTGTCACCGGGATGAGGTTGGTGAATTGCCACCAAAGGCCCCAAAGGCCCATCCGCTCTATGCTCGCGGCGGCTGTAGAATGCTTGCGCTCCATGATCTCTGCTCCCCACGGACTAGCCACCGTTGCGGATACTTCTACCAGCGTGCTGAATGTTCGTGCGACTGTGATGGTTGACAAGGGGAACCCGGCGTTCAGGAGGAAGGTTAGCATCGATGCCGAGAACGAGAGCACGGGAAAGTAGAGGAGTGCCAACGACAGCGACGGCAACCATATTTCGGTGGAGAAGAAGAGGCGGAGGCCTCGCGTCCAGGAGTGGAACACACTATGTTGATGAGCGGTCAGGACGGGAAGTGATGGCGCTTTCGGAGCTCGGAGAGAGTCGCTCCTCATGTAGACGTGGTAGGCGGCGAACCATTCAAGCCCGACGGAGATGGCGTTAATGACGGCGATGCAAGCGGCGGTCACTCGGACACTGGAAACCGCTAGAGCGAGGACGGAGATGAAGAGGGGGGCGACGAGCTTGCAGGTTAGGTCTATTCGTCGCATGGAGGCATTCAGGCTCAGGAGAAATGACGCGGGCTCCGTTATCGCGATTGTGGGGACCTAGGAGGTCAGCTAGCTGCTCCCGATGAGCTGTGGAATGACAAACCCAGTCCCGTTCCATCACCATCATATTTTGCACAGCGCTCAGTCTCTCGCCAATCCCGAGCAGCAGTACAAGCACAAATATCGTCCCTTTCACGACCGGCTTGTCCGCGAGTGGCTGTGGGCTCTCACTGCTGGAATCTCCAATCCCAACACTCGTGCCAGAGAACCCATCTTCGACGAACACCTCTCCGACAATGGCTATCCACCCCCCGCAAGCTAAAATGACAAGTACCCGCTGAACAATAATGCTTATGCGCAATGTCTGCAAACGCGACGGGTGACGATCAACCCATCTGCCCACCGAAGACGAGAGCACCAGCGTCGAAAGCGTCGTCAGGATGCCGCTACACGGCGATTCAGTCCGTCGCACATGCAGAATTCAACGGGAGGCCTACCGAAGTGACGATGCGGTCAATGTATCGGGGTACGCCGAGGCCGTGAAGAGGATCTAGTGTACGAGTTATATTTTGTTTTCGGATTGCGTAAGGAGATATAAGTTACCGCTGCGAATTCGTAGCTGCGCGCGTTCCATGTGGAGAGGAAGTGCGAGAGATAGAGTCCCCATATCTGCCTTTGGGTGACACCTGGCTGCAGCGGGTCCCCACTTCCGCCATGTGCCACTTCTAACTCCTCGATCTGCCCCTCGGAATCATTATCGTGTTGTGGTAAAGCAATGTAACTCATCTGCCGCTAGCATATAAGTAGAGGTGATTGGAGGTGAATACTGAAGAATTCGTCGTTGGGTCCAAAGAGTATTCTCGGTCAGGACTCAGGACCAGGGTGAGGGGCTCATGCAGCGGGAGCTTTGAGGAAATTACGGATATCCGGGACGCTAGTGACAAGGCTAAATCATGTCAGCCCTTCCCGAGTGATAAACCATGTAGTCGCATGAAGATCCGGCGCTGGCAATACGTATCGAACCAACCGACAATTGGAAATTTGATATCTGGATACAAAGTAAGATATTAAGAGAATAAGGGAACAGCGGTAAGAGAAACAGTTAGATATGGTACTTGTTACCTCCATTCACGGCAAGGCAGCGCTGCAAGACGGTTGTTAGTTTTAAAATCTCATTGTTGATTCCTCTAAGGTGAGCCGGTCCTACTCTTCTCGTAATGCAGCCAATATTGATTCACGTGTAGTGGCCCTCTCAGGTCCTCTCCTCCTTAGGATCCCCCTTTTCACCAAGGCCCATAGCCCTCGATAGGATTGAAATCTGGGGCTGACTATTTGATCTTCGGGATTCTCTGGCTCCCCGCTGGGCATTAGACCATCCGGAATTGTGAGCAGCGGCGTTGTCTTCCATCAAGATAAAATTCGGGTTCAAAAAGCCGTTCTCTTGCACTCAGGATACAAAATGGGATGGCCCAAGACTGTCACATACCTTCACGAATCAATCCCCTTCACATTGTTTCGCTTCAGTTCGAACTCCTTCTCGTACTTACTCCTCCTCCAACTGAGTCGTCACAACCGTTTGTGTCCGTGGCTTTCAACTCCCCCGGATTTCCAACAACAAGGCTTGAGACATACTTGTCTCAGCCTTGTCTGGGCACGCTACTAGGTCGATGCATGGGTATCTACATATTTGGACAGCAGAGGTGCTGATAACGTTCAGCCTTGACGAAGAAATTGGCACTGAGTGACTTCCCAATTATCGCCACCACGACCTGGCCGCGACTCCTCTCCTGCAGCTAGTGGAAAGAAGAAGTGAGCGAAGAGCCTCGTTTTCGGTTGTTGGCGGTTGGAAGCGGTGGTGAGGGCTTCCTTTTCATCAGCCTCGTCTCGGCGGCGCCACAATTTCAGCCTGTCATGCATCGACCTACCTATATAGTAGCGTGTCTGGATAGATATATCCCCACACGATCAGACCGCCCAAAGACACCACACCCGTTGCCAGCCATTATCTATGTCCCGACCACAGTCTACCGCGACTTCGTCGCATCAGACAGCTCCGACAGCTCCCGCTCTACCAGCTTCCGCAACTACGACGATAGGAATGACAGGGGAGGAGGTCACTACGATACTAACAGGACAAGAAGAGGACTGGTCGGAGGAAAAGCTAGAGGAGTCGCTCCGACGACTTGATGACCTTCACAACCGCGTACTGTCCCTCACCCACCGCAATCTCTACCACTACCGCGAGCTGACAGATGACGCAATGTAGCTGATAGGACTCCGCACTGTAATTCCCAAGATTCTCCACCCTCTGGCGGCCGAGTATCCAACTCGTGGGCCTCCCCCTACCCGGGTCGATCTTTAGAGGCTCAGGACTGAAAACGCGCAGCTGTGGAAATGTTTGATGACTTTTCGGTCCGCGCGCTGTCCTGCTCCGAAGAAATCGAGGCATTTAATTCGCTATACACGAAGAGCCAGCCTATATTCGCGCACGCGGCGTGGTCGCGAACGCGGGACCCGGAAGACATCCGAAGACTAACTGTGGGAGAATTATTTCTTCCCGAGGAACAAACACGAGAAAACGATGAGCTTGAGAAGCAGGACACGGAGATGAAGGATGCTCCAGTGCCAGGCGAAGATGAGGAAGAGGAGGTCGAGAACACAAAGGATGAAGACATCGAAGATGTCGTTGAGGAATTTTCGGGGAGGCTGATGCACCGCGATGTGACTGTGGAAGAGCTCCCTGGAGGCACATCCGCGCGACGATCTCTCAGGGTACGTGACGTGAACCCATGGCAGTGGGCTTTTCTTTTGTTAACGCTTTTGCAGGTCGTTCTTCCACCGCCATCATCCCTTCTCTTCACGATCGAGATCACTCCGTCCTCCGACAATTCACGCGCCTTCGTCGTGACGTCCGTCAAAAGCGCAAAAAAGACGGATGCACCCGTGCACAATCTGCACACCGGGATCATGCGTGCCGTCACGGCGCGGCAGTGGCCAGGGAACCTGGAGATACTGCTGGAGATGCTGGGCGCGTACAGGAATATATTCTCCGCCAAATGTGACAAATGCAAACGGCTCACCGCTGGCAGTAAGGTGGAGCTGCCGGTGGTGAGGAAGCTGGCCAAAGACGCGGTTGGCAAGAGGTGGATTGCGATGCATGAAGGATGTAATGGCATGTAATGGGGTGTAGTGCCCCTGTACCACACAGATGGTTTTTGAATGTTGGAGTGAGCGACATGAGATGAACGGCTTTCCGGGGGCCAGTGGGGGAAGTGCGAATAGATAGCGAGGGTGAGGTTGAGTGTATTTGACAGTCAATAATGTATTGTCAGCTACAAGCACCCAATGACAGCCATAAAACATGTACCGATGAGAGGCGATGATATCTAAGTTGAAGTTACAGGTTCAGATCCGACAGCATGGGGACTCCGGAAATGTTAACTTATCTGTAGGCCACCGTATCGTTTGATCACTTGTCTTGATAGTCATTATGTATCACATTGATTTCCCAAAGCATTACATGTACGTTACATGAATCACGTGATCGGTTTAGCATGCGATGCTTTCGGTAGGATGCATGTACAACTCGCAAAAGGGGCGGTCCAGCTAGCTCGCATCAGCCCCGATTGCCAGCCAGCTGTCAGCCACCAGAGTGCATACAAAAAGGAGATCTGTCACAACTTTGAACAATTATCGACGACCGTATCCACCAGCGGAATAACCGAAATCACCGCGCGAAAATATGACGACCGCGAACGATACGATCCACCCCCGGCCGGTCCCGGCTGTTGCTGTAGGGATTATCGGTATGGGAGATATGGGGAATCTCTATGCACGCCGTATCGCGGCTGCTGGTTGGCGGTATGTTCAAAATCTCAACGTTTGCTGACCCGCAAGCTGACATCTGTGTGTGTGCGTGGACAGTGTCAATGCATGCGATCGCACCGACAAGTACGAATCGCTGAAAGCCGAGTTTTCAGGTAGATACACCTATCTACATCCCAACGTTTCGTAGGGGCCGGAGTTGCCGAGAAGAGGGAACTGATGCTCTAGAGAGGTTGAAAACGTTCATGTGTACGCCAACGGCCACCTCGTGGCTAGGCAGAGCGACTACATTATCTACTCGGTCGAGGCGGAGCTGATCGATGCTGTGGTTGCACAGTATGGTCCTTGTATGTTCCCAGCCAATTACTATTCCTTGCGGGGGTGGGGATGACTGATTACCTGAGGGGGGATAGCTACGAAACTCGGCGCAATCGTCGGTGGACAGACTTCCTGTAAGGCACCCGAGATTTCCGCGTTCGAGAAACACCTGCCGGCGGACGTGGAAATTATTTCTTGTCACTCGTTACATGGACCGAACGTCGATGCGAGGGGTCAACCGCTGGTGAGTGTTATTGTAGATGCATAGCCGGATCTTGGTTGTTCGAGACTGACGGCGGCTGAGTGCTAGGTGTTGATCAAACACCGTGCCTCTGATGCTTCCTTCGCGCTCGTAACGCAGATACTCTCCTGCTTCGAGTCCAAATTCGTGCACCTCAGCGCGGAGGAGCACGACCGCATCACGGCGGACACACAGGCCGTCACTCACGCCGCCTTCCTCTCAATGGGTTCCGCGTGGACTGCGAACCACCAATTCCCCTGGGAAGAAACGCGGTGGTCCGGCGGCATCGAGAACGTCAAGATCAACGTGACGCTGCGCATCTACAGCAACAAGTGGCACGTCTACGCCGGGCTAGCGATCCTCAACCCCGCAGCACAGCGGCAGATCCGGCAGTACGCCGAGTCCGTCACCGAGTTATTCAAACTTATACTCGAAGGAAGCCGCAAGGAGTTCACGCAGCGCATCAGGACCGCGGGGAGCTTCGTGTTTGGAGGCCAGGAGGGAAGGGATCTACTGCTGAAGGATGACCTCCTGGAACAGTTCTCGCTTAGTGGTATCCCCAAAGCGGAGAGGAAACCGAATTCGCATCTATCGTTGCTCGCCATGGTCGACTGTTGGCATAAGTGCGGCATAGTTCCATACGACCACATGATCTGCTCCACACCCGTATTCCCCCTGTTCCCCTCCCCTCATGCCTTCCTTCTGCCTTCTCCTCCGCTCTACTGTAGCTAACCCAAGATATAGCTCTTCCGTCTCTGGCTCGGCGCAACAGAGTACCTCTTCCGCCAACCCGAGCTTCTTGACGACTGCATCCGTTTCGCATTGGACGACGAGGAATTCCGCAGCGACGACCTCGAGTTCACGTTCGCGGCGAGGGGATGGAGTGAGGCCGTCTCGTTCAAGGACTTCAATGGGTACAGGATGCGATTCGAGAAGCCACAGCAGTACTTTGCGCCCCGCTTCCCGGAGGCGATCAAGCTTGGCAATGAGATGATCAAGAAGATACTCAGCAGGACGAGGGAGTTGGAGGTGAGGTGAGGGGGGGTCTGCTGGATAAGACGGGAGGAGAGCAGTGGAGCACGGCGATATATACGTTGGATTTAATGAAGCTTTATTGACACTGCGTCTTTCTTTTATAGTGATGCCATGGGTGTGACAGAGGAGGGTATTCTTCTGATGAGGTATGGAATAAGCCAATCGAGGCACCCATGAGCACGCCGTCTGCTAGACGGTTCTGCACGGCTACGTAGAGCTTGCGTTTATATCACATGACGGTGTACTATAGCGGGAAGATACAAGCGCCGTATAAGCATGAGGGTAGTCATCTGCAGGTACAAAGTTCAATAAACGAGAAACCGTATCGAAGTCTCCCTCCCAAACCCAATCTTCCTCTCCAGTGCTTACTCCGGAAGCCCGTTCTCCATGAGGTCCTTGAGCTCGCCGAGACAAGCGACCGTTTCTGCGGGGCTGGCGACCCAGCTGGGTATCGTCAGCGCCACTTCATTGGGAGAGGGTGTGTGGAAACACTTACGCAGTCGTTCCTGCCATCCTAGCCTTGAAATCATTATGTCCAGCCGATAGGAATTGATCCCCGATATGCAACGTCTGACTGCCCTTAACTTCCCCGAAGAAGCGCTGGCAACAGAGCACACCCAGCCTCTTATCCCCAATATCGACGAACACGTCGTTCCCACCGTTGAAAGCGCAGAACGGCAGTCTTCGCCCAACATCGCTCAGCTCCAGAGTCTTCTGTGCGCCCAGCACTGCTTCCTCCAGCTGTTCACGCGCAAACTTCCCGCCGGATGAGTGGATAATCCCGACAGCACGCTCCTTACGGATCACCGTAGCCTCGAGCCGCATAGCCTCAGTCGACTCCCTAAGACTGTTCTCGGCGATGTCGAGGAGCCCCTGCACGTCCTCGTCCGACCAAGCGCGCATCTCATCGAGTTGCCATTCCGTCCGGGGCACCCACTCGAGCAGGTCTGCGTGTGCGGGCGAAGACTGGAACATGTACGAGCTCTCCCCGCCGAGGACGATGAGGTTGCGCTTCTGCGCATCGGTGAGAACAGTCGAGTCACGGATCGATTCGAGGAGACCGTAAAGACGCTCACGGTATCGGGCGCCGTCGGTGTACCCTGCGGCTGTGACGATGCCGATGCAGAGATCGCGCTCGAGCAGCCACATAATCTTCTCGATTACCGGGTTCGTGGGAACAAGACATTGCCCGTCGTTGTAGAGGGTTACATCTCCGTCGAAGGTTATCAGTTTCGTGGGACCGTCCAACGTCGCCAGGGACATTATTTGGGCAGTGTTGAGGATCAGCTGCAACCCGCCACCTCTGTCAGTGCGCAAAGCTACATGGATCGATGAATGGTTGCGGCCTTACACGAATATCATTGAAACTGGGCGCTACGAACCGCCGCGACGAAATCGCCCGCCGTCGGTCTTGCACGTTGAACGCTTTCTCCAGCATTAGCGGCGTAAAGAACCGTCCCACCGACGGCACCAGGAAACGCAGTTTCGAATTCTCCGGCTTCTCTGCTGCATCGCACGTAACTGTCCAAGTATGTCAGCACCCCCCGCACATCTCATCGGAAGGTAGACCATACTGTGATCATTCACCAACCCCTCGATGTCCCTCATGATTTCCCTGTACCGCCTACGCGCCTCCTCCGCCATCTCCTTGACGGAGACATTGTTCGACACGGTAGGTTGCGAATGGAGCACAAACGGGACCGCCAGAAGGCCCTTGATGAACTCGATCAGAGCGTCACGACGGTGGGCCTATGGAGCTTTAAGCGCAGCATTCAGTATTCTGTTTCATGGTTGGGTCAATTGCCTAGTTGGATGGCTTGCCTTCAAAGCGTATTCGACTCGATATCTGCGATTGTGGGAATCAGCTTACGCACGAACTCAGCTAAGCTCCCTCTCGAGCTGGGGTTGTGGTACCTGGTCGTCATTGCTCGTATGCAGAGTATCGAATCGAACCTGGTCTCGATGGTTTCGTCTTTCGTGTGCGTGTTGGTGTTACGTTTTGGAATCGATGCGAACTGAAGGACCGACAGCAGGAGGACGGGTATATAAAGACGAACTGTCCGAGCTCTTGAGCAGTTATGTAGAGTATGTACTGTACTAGCACGTACGTAGCTGAAGAACATGTAACCCAACAGGGAGCAGGTGACTAGAAATGCACCCACATACGGCACGGCACCAACAACGACGTGGAACCAACGGGGTGGCGTTAGCCGGGCTCCCTTGCTGGCACACGAGCACACAGGGCCAGAGAAAGCTGCCTGATTCGGTAGTCTACTCTAGTAATTGTCCTGATAGATAGTTGAACTGCTATCACTCGGGCGCTTCAAGCAAACCGACAGTCGTACCACAACGGACAGCACAAACTGGTTTGTCTCCTGTACGGCCACGGCAACTTGCTGATTTTCCCATGGCTTTTGTTCCTCGGTCTCGCGGTTGGCTCAGGCGTTATGCTCCTCTAGAGTTGGCGCTTTCGCTTGAGAAGAACTGCCTGTGATGCCCACACGCAGTGCCAAGCTTTGGCCATGACCTGGGGGATCCGATAGCAGCTCTTGCATGTGCATTGTGACATGTGTGTCTATCTAGATATCGAATGTGGCCTGTCCTCCTGCTATACATATAACTGATATCGCCGCCAATCGGGGCGACCTATCGAGTATGTACGACTCGAACGGCCGGCATGCACTCTGCAGACAGCCGGGCACAGATATTTTTAAAGGTAGATATGTTTTCTATGTATGCAGTGTTTGTACCTAGATACGCCCTGGCCCTACCTACATGGTCTCGTGGACCTCCGGCAGTCCGCATCGACTCTTCGCATTCGTTAGGCGTAGAGTATCTACGAACGCGCAGCAAATCGAGTTAGTCAAAGTATCTGCTCCAGCCACATGACAGTGCATCCAACATGGCTCCTCCTCGTGTCGCAACAACAGCTGGAAATATACCGAATGTACTCGATGATGGACTGGCGGACAATCTCTCTACTCATGGGTGGATAGTCGGTGCTATATACGCCACGTCTGTCCGCATTCAAATTTCCCGGTACCAGGATGAAAACCGTTGAAGCAACGGAGGAAGGAAGGAAAGAACAGCTGCGCCCAGTCGATGGCACGAATCGACCATGGCATCTAAGTCTGGAGCATTCGTCTTCCGCACTCGTAGTCCCCAGTCCTCGTTCTTCCACTCACCAGGCAGCTCTTTGTTTTTGTTTTCTCATTACATACTCGCATGCGACCTATCTAGATCATGGCGAGATAGTCACTAGGCAGCTCGGGGCACACTTCACATGTGTGTGGTGAAAAGAGTGGCGCCTTGTCTTACCGAGTCGGTTCCTGGATCCCGGTCTTGGCTCATGGTTATTCAACCCCTTTCACGGACTTGTCGTTTTGCACCGTGCTCCGCGTATGTACATGCTCGGTACATTTTCGCTACAAAACAGTCGCCCCTTCTTTTTCTCTCTCCTTCCCACCTCTCACCTCCCGGCTTCCTCACCATCGTTACATTTCGTTCAACATCAATTCTTCCTTCCCATTACATCGAGAGAAATAACAGACAATGGCCGTTACCCAGCCCCAACTCGAGAAGGAGGACCATGAACGCGATGCCGCCTTCAAGAAGGCAATGCACGGAAGGACCGCCGAAGATGCTGTCGGCTTCATGGCCATGATGGGAAAGGACAAAGATGCCCAGAAGGCGGCCGTTGACGAATACTTCAAGTACTGGGATGGAAAGGGAGCTGGAAAGGAGACCGAGCAGGACATGAAGGTAAATAGTCAATTGACACTCCCCTTACGGTTGTTGGCTGATATATCGTTGCCAGGAACGAGTCGAGAGCTACGCCACCCTGACACGGCATTACTACAACCTCGCGACGGATCTGTACGAGAACGGCTGGGGCCAGTCCTTCCACTTCTGCCGCTTCTACAAAGGCGAGGGCTTCTACCAGGCGATTGCGCGTCACGAGCACTATCTCGCGCACATGATGGGCCTCAAGGCGGGCATGAAGGTCCTCGATGTCGGCTGCGGTGTTGGTGGTCCCGCGCGCGAGATGTCGCGCTTCGCGGACGTCAACATCGTCGGCCTCAACAACAACGACTACCAGATCGAGCGCGCGACCAACTATGCCAAGAAGGCCGGGCTCGTCGATAAGCACAAATTCGTCAAGGGCGACTTCATGCAGATGTCGTTCGAGCCGAACTCGTTCGATGCCGTGTACGCGATCGAGGCGACCGTCCACGCTCCCAGTCTTGAGGGTGTCTACTCCCAGATCTTCAAGGTCCTCAAGCCCGGTGGTGTCTTCGGTGTCTACGAGTGGCTCATGACCGACGACTACGATGCCGCCAACCCCAAGCACCGTGAGATCTGTCACGGAATCGAGATGTATGTCCCCTCAACCACAACCCTCCGTTCTCCCTAGCACGCAAATCACTGACATGTATCCCCAGTGGTGACGGAATCTCCCAGATGGTCAAGATCAGCGAGGGAATCCGCGCCATCAAGGCTGCCGGCTTTGAGCTCGAATACCACGAGGATCTGGCCCAGCGCAACGACGAGATCCCGTGGTGGTACCCGCTTGCCGGTGAGATGAAGTACTGCCGCTCCGTCAGTGATCTCTTCACCGTCCTGCGCATGACCAAGGTGGGACGTGGAGCCGTGCACAAGCTCGTCGGTGCGCTTGAGATGATCGGTGTTGCGCCCAGGGGCACGCAGAAGACTGCCGATACCTTGGCTGTGGCTGCTGATTGTCTGGTTGCCGGTGCGAAGGTACGTTTCGCAACGCTAAACATACATACACGCTTCCCGGGAGAACGTATGTGCTAACTGCTTTGATAGGAGAACCTGTTTACGCCCATGTACATGATGATTGCGCGGAAACCTTTGAACGCTTAGGCTTCGGTTTCGTCTCGTCTAATTGCTTCTTCATGCCTTTTACTCACCCCTAATAGTATACCACCGCGTGTGAAGCCCTTTACTTGACCTAAGTATGGAACGAAGCGATGATATTAATTGATGGGTTGCTTTTCTCTTTTTTTCTCCCGGTGTTTGCGATATTCGTTCTTGTATCTTCTTTGGCAGAATAGGACGGTAGGTGGAGGGATGGGAATAGTTGTGAATACAACAATCATCCCCATGAAAATTGACTATCCCAATGCCATCAGAGATGAATGTCATTCAAAAACTAATGATAGTTCCGATGACTCGCGACGCTCGATCCACAACAAAAACACCATTCTAACGACTCGAGTAATAAACCAATCATAGAAAATGACTAGTAATGAAATAACCTATTTAGTTGGGCATTAGATTTTACTGACTCCAACGATCGATCAATAATGACTAAAAATGATGTTGCATCGCAAGTGGGCGATCCAACCTCCACCGCAACTCCCGCGAAGCCGCGCAACCCCTTTGAGTGTCTCTCGAGGTAGCTACCTGCGATCGCACATAAATCACTACGCAAGCCAGGCCGCAGATTGCCCCCCCTCCCCCCAGCAGGTGCGTCCACCTGCTTGCGTACGGACATTCTCTCCTATCCTGCCAACGTGCTCTTTCCTCTTCGTATACCCCTCCTTTTCGTCGGGCAGCCTCGATTCCTCCGTGTCGAACCGCTTCGATACCGATTCCCTCTACCGATTCCCTCCCCCTGTTCTCCTGCTGATGGCAGTGTGGGTTCCCGCCCGACATCGTCCCGTGTGAAGCAAGAGGGAGTTCGGGTTGGAACTGCCCCTTCTGTGCCACCGATGTCGGACTAACCCCCCAACAGTTGAGCTGGGTGACCTGTTTCTGCCCGCACCCCACAGCATGGCACTTCTTGATTACCAGGTGTATGATCGGCTCGATTAGGAAATGGCCAGTGCCCGGCTTTCACGGGGGTATTTGGCCGTCCACATTTACTAGGTATCTACGAGTAGAGTATCTCCGATGGACCGGAACCTGCAGAAACGAACCGTGTCTGACTGCCCTCAGAAGTAGCCATCATGTATTCTTTATAAGAAAACCCTCCGGGAAAGAATTCCTCATTGGCCAATCTAAAATCTCTCCATCTAAGCAAACAAAATCCTGAAATCCTCCTTCTTGACAACACCCTTAGCAGCCAACGTCTCCGCCTGCGCAACATAGACAGCCTTGACGGCGTCGAGGCCCTCGCTGACGGTCAGCTTGGCGACGAGCTCGGCCAGCTCATCTGGATCGACCTTGCTTTGGATGAGCTCGACATCGTTGAGGGCACTGTCGATGGCCGCGGCAGTGGCGTCTCCAACGACGAAGTAATTGTTGTCCTTAACGGAAGCCTTGAGGACACGACGGTTCTTCTTAATCGCGTTCTTCGCAGCCTCCTTGGCCTTCTTTCCAGCTTCGCGGTTCGCCTTCGCGGTGGCCTCCTCCTCGGCCTTCCGTTTGGCCTCTTCCTCGGCCTTCTTCGCCGCCTCCTCAGCCAGACGCTTCTCCTCCGCCTCGCGAGCGTTCTTCTTGGCGTTGCGGCGCTCCTTCTCCTGCTCTTTGAAGATTTTGATCCTAGGGTCCAGACCGAGAGCTTTATCGACCAGCTCGCGGAGACGGGCGATGTCCTCGTTCTTTCTCTTCTTGCGCGCGGCGTTGTTCTTACGCTCGACATGTCGCTTCTGGTCACGATTCTCGTTGTCGTCGGGGACATCCTCATCCAGGTACTCGAACGTGCGCCACGAGTCAAAGTTGTAGAAGAAGTTGTAGAACTCGTCGACATGCTCGCGGCTGGACTTCTCGTTACCGAGCGTGGGCACCGGCTGCTTCTTGGAGAAACGGCCCTCCGCCACGAAAACGGGCGCCCAGAGCTTGTAGAACGAGCCCTTGGCCTTCTTGGATGGGGGATCGACGTCCGCGTTGTCGTCAACCGAGTCGTATTGGCGACGCTTGACCGGGTCAGAGAGGATCTCCATTGCCTTCTGGATACACTTGAAGAACGAGTCGTCCTGCTGCGCACCAGAGCTACTGGCTGCCTTCTTGTCTGGGTGGTGCTTCAGCACCTTGCGGCGGTGCGCCTTTTTGATCTGTTCGTCGGTGGCACGGAAACGATACTTGGAGAGACCGAGGACGGCATAGTGGTCTTGGTTCTGTACTGCTGTTAGCCCCCTCACTCACTCATCCACCCACCGAAAGGGAATTGAATCAGCCCAAATACCTTCCAGTCCTTGGGGTCACGTTGTAGCATGGACAGGTCCTCCGGCTCACTGATCTCAGCCGCATCGTCCTCCTCAACATTCTTGACCTTCTTGGAAGCCTGGATTCTATCATCCTCAGAGAAAGTACGCGAATGGCGCTTCTGTTCAAATGCATCAGCTCATCTAGAATCCCCCTTTTCCCCTTTCCCTCCATCAACCCTGAGAACCTACTCTGCGAGCGTGAGCAAGGAAGTGGGGTCCCAAAGGTTCCAACTTCCTGTCCACAGGAGCCGTAATGGAATCGTGGGAGACAAAGTTAGAGTCTCCCTCAGCCCACTCCCCGGAGAAGGCAGGGAGCGAGTAGTCGAACTTAAGAGCTGCTGCCATCCCGTAAGTGTGTACGTGTGAGTCGTGGTGGTGGTCGGGCGTGTGATTTTTTTTGTCAAGCGTTCAGCAGAGCAAGGCGGGGCGAGGATCTTTTTTCTTTCCTTATCCATAGAGGAGCCAAGCCAACCTCCCCCCAATCGCACCCGTGCTCTATCCAGTTAGCTACTAGTTGAAACACAAAACATTAATTCTTCCCCCCGCCCAAGTCAAACAAAGATGCCACCACTCCCGCCGCTTCCAGATAGCATCCCCACGTTTCTGGCTGGGTACCTGCCACCCCCCACCTCCGGCGCCTCCCGATCCCGGCCGTTCGTAACACTAACATATGCGACCTCGCTGGACTCGCATCTCTCGCTCTCACCGGGCGTGCAAACGGCGCTCTCGGGCGTGTCGTCGAAAGCGCTGACGCACTACCTGCGGACGCAACACTCCGCGATCCTGATCGGCGCGTCGACTGCCGTCGCCGACGATCCAGGTCTGAACTCGCGGCTGCCTGGGACGCCGCTGGCACGCCAGCCGAGGCCAATCGTGCTGGATCCACATTTCCGCTGGCAGGTGACGCAAGATGCTAGAGTCCTGCAGACGGCAAGGCGAGGCGACGGGAAGGCACCCTTCGTGTTCGTCTCCGCTGCGGCCTTGCCCGGGGTTGGTGAGCGTGTGCGGCTCCTGGAGGAGGCCGGTGGACGCGTGATTGCCATCGATGGGCCAACTCCGTGGAGCTGGACGGTGGTACTGGAGAAGCTGTCGGCTCTGCAACTGGAGAGTGTCATGATTGAGGGTGGCGGGAGGGTGATCAACGATCTCCTTCGCAGAGAGAATCAAGAACTGCTGGGCTTGGTGGTGGTCACTGTTGCCCCAGTGTATCTGGGGGCTGGGGGCGTGAATGTTTCTCCGCCGAGAGCAGAAGAAGCGCAGGCCGCAATGAGATTCACCGATGTCCAGTGGACGGTGTTGGGGAGGGATGTGGTTATGGCTGCTAGACCGGACTTGAGCTGAGTGGTGCCTGGGTTGCGCTGTTTTGTGGAGAATTGAGACCCTGAGGAATACTAGGTGTATGCTGTAGGTGTATTTGATTAATATGCATTCAACCCAAGCGCTTTTGGCATGCGTCGAGTGATTCTGGGATTAATTGCTCAGTATCCACCCATGAACCGTACATTGTCCCTCCAACCACAGTTAACCCAACCTACGTCCTACATACAAAGAGGTATTGTAATGCCTCCACGCAGCCACATACTGGAGGGGATATCCGTGGACAAGCAAATTTCCAGATGTCAAGTCAAGCCTAACCCACATCCATCTCATGATCCACGAGAGGGAAGTAAGAACAGAAAATAAACGACAAAGAATGAAAATGGAAAGATATGACACAGAAAGAAAGATGACCCGAACCTCACGCCGGCACCCCATGCACGGAAATATTTCCAGAGAGAAGAAGGAAGAAAGAAGGGTTACTGCATCGTAGGAACGACAATGCTAGCAAGCGATAAGACAACAGATGGAACTATTAAAATGGCAGATTTACCACGAATTGTCAATCAAACCCTCAGAATAAAACCACCCAGAATCTCAAGCATTCAACCTGCAAAGAAAAACTGGTAAATGTGACAGGGTATCGACTCGGCCTCACGGCATGAACTAGTTGAATGACTACCAGTAGTTGCCACGATGGACACCACCCGAGCTCTCGGCGGCGGTCCTGTCGGCCCAGCTGCCGACATCAGTGCTGTCGGTGAGGCTAGTTCCGTCGTCATCGTCCTGGGTGAAGGTGCAACTAGACTCGCCATCATCATCGCTCACATCGGCAAGTTCTTCTCCTCCGTCTTCGGCAAATAAAGCATCGAACCTATTAGGACCACGCTGTCGATGATGGCGGTGGTGATGACTCTGGCTCTGCTGCTGCGGACTGGATTTATGGGCCTCGGGAGAGTAAACCTTCGATTCAGGGAGAGGCGCAGCGCACTCGTCGACGCCGAACTCAATCTTGGATCCCTTGTAGTACGCCCTGGAGCGCAGGCAGGTCTTGGCGAACAAGGCCGCACAGATGGAATTGAGGCTGCAGTGGATATCGCCCCCAATACGTTCGATCTTCTCGATACGAAGGTTGGCGATATGGTCGAGATCCCCGCCGAGACGTTCGTCGGTTAGGGTCGATGGGGCATTGCAAACCCTCAGAACACGAGACGCGCCTTATGTAGAAGCAGATTAAAATTCATCCATCACAACAATGTAGGAGGCAAGTTACCTTCGTACTGGATCTGGCGTGCGATGTTGCGCATGATGATGAACTGCCTGGCGTTTTCGCGCCACTTGATCTGGATCTGAAACTGCCGTCAGTCTGAAGACAACGGGGGTAGATGCGAGGGCACTCACTCGGCGGCCCTTGATGTAGATATCGTTCCTTTTCGCATAGCGAAAATATGCTTCTGCATCCGCAGGATCTACGAATGAGACGGAAGCACAATGGTCCTGATTATTCGAATGTCAGAAATGTACAAGCCTAGGGAGCTCGAAGGAACCCACGCTGTTCTTCATCCACACATCGACAAGAGGACCTCCGCGAATAATGTTCACCAAATCGCAGTAATCAGTGCCCTTTGGAATACCAGTAAAGAAAAGGGTTCGCCTAGGTTTGCTTCCCCCCACTCCACCTCCTCCCTGAACACTAAATGTGTTGGCGTTGACATCCGAATTCTCGCTTGGAGACTCAATATTCTTGGATGCTTGCTTCCCTGCAACACGGCCGTATGCGTGACTCTGCCCGTGATGACCTTTTCCATTATTATTATTACCATGCTGATCACCGCCGGTGTTGAGGTAGTGCAGATCCTGCGAAATTTCCACCTTGTCGTTGGTTGGGGTAATAAATGACTGGGTGTCCGACTGCCGCTGTGGGGTGACTGGCGATGGCGGGGCATTTCCCACGGCGGCAACATGTTGCACTTGCTGTTGCTGCAGACCGGTATTGATGAGGATCTACGATACTGTCAGACACCAACAACCTCCTACACTACCGAACAAGCGGGGAAAAGGACAAGATCTTAGCTACCTCAATGTTTTCGACCGTAACGCCTCCAGCGAGAAGAGTGGTCCTCAGAGCATCTGAGCGTCCGACAGCGTCTTAGCGAGTGCAACTACCACCAAAACTCGGGAGGGTCGAGATGGAGGGAAGCAATACTGTATTCGTCGTACGTGCGAAGGAGAGTACGATACTCGTCCAACCTAATGACAACGCTCTTCGACTGGTCGAGGATCGAGGAAGGGTCCTTGGTGTTGATGTCTGCGTAGCTAGGATCGTCGCCTCCGTATCCCTTGAGCTTCGTCAGCATTGACCACAAGCGTTTTCGCTCTCCTTCACTCTTTTCCGGTCGCAAACATCCAACTGTCTTCTCTCTCCAGATCTTTTTCGAGGTACCAAGTAACTGTGCAATCAGGTCGAAGGAAACAAACATTCTGGGATGTCATCTCGTGCTCAGCAAAAGGATGCTCGAAGCCGCGCTGAGCTCTGCTCGCGCGATGGTTGGACGGCATCTTGGGCGAAGGTGGAAAGTAGTGTTGGTGGGGGGGGAGGTGGCGAGGACGGATGATGGTGGGGGGGGGGGGGGGGGACAGCAAACGGGACCGACGACGTCGCGACAGAAAGATATTGTTGGAAGGAGCTGGGGATAGGTGCGCACTTGCATCAAAGCACGTCCCCTTCGCAACCTTCCCCACCGCTCAGTTGCCTGCCTACCGCGCAACCCATATGTTGCACAACCACACATTTTCCACAGCCAACCAGCTCCATTCTGCCAAGCATGCATAGTGTACTAGTACGGCTCAAGATATGTGCCACCGAGATGCGTGCATGGTCACCGATAGAGTGTGAAATGTAGATGTAGTGTACTAGTACATACACCCAATTCCCAAGACGTCTGGTAAGCGCGTCGGCACTCTGTAGCTACATACGTGCGCAACACGGCTGTCTACATACCTTGTGGTTAGCAGCTGTCCCGCATCATGCCTCGCTTCGCCTCCACACAACTTTAAAAATGGCCTCAGGGGAGTGAACTCGGCCGATCCCACGGGTTGGATGGAAGGGAATGCAGAGCGCAATGCGCCACGTTGCGACAGCACAGCCACAGCCACAGCCACGCCAATGCCACTCAGGCTCGAAAGGCCACATGCACGTGACACATACCGCCAATGGAAATCCAGATCTCGTCAACCAATGCGGCCATGCAAAATGCATGTCTGTGCGCAGTGAAGGAAATCGTCACCGCCCACATGGGCTCGCCTTCGTATGTGGGCAGCCGGCACCAACCACCCCCGCATGTGGGCACGCTTATGTGCACTTCACCGACATGACGTTCCAATCCGCTCCCCGGACGCAGGAAACGGCTAGGTATGTACGGTTCAAATAGATATCTGAATAGGACTATCTATGTACAGTCTATATCTAGGTGCACTGTGCACTTTGCAGTGGCGAAGAAGAGCTAAAAGTGGATATGTGCCGTAGATATCTACGAGCGGTACGAGCGGCTTTCGGTGCTGTGCTTTCGCTTGGTTACCATCCCGTGGTTACGTAATCGGATTGGTCATCAGGATCGGACCGCTTGGATTCCAGGTCTGGCCTTGGATGTACTCGAATCGGAACGTCATAGCGGAGAGCGCGCATGAAGGCGTTTAAATCGGCATTCCGACGGACTGTTCCGCACGGTCGCGGATGGTCTCGGGCGCTCTACTCTGTCCGGGCGCTCGTTGTAGTTCTCCGGGTCGATCGGCCCATGTATCTATGACCCCATTTCCTTGGACTAAAGAGTCAAAGAAGAGAAAGGCACCCGATCGGGATTACAGGCTCCGAAACGGGACCTGTCTTCGTTCACTATTTATCACCAAAGCGATGCCCCCCGGTGCTCTCTCAGTTAAAACTGCGAACGGTTAGGACCAGTGCGATAAGTGCTCAGACTGCGGCGGCTGCTATCTATGTGTCGAACGTCAGCTGGCTCGTTTCTTTTTCCTTCATCCGCCTGTTTGCGGCATTTTCGCTTTCCACTCGGCGCTGCCTGTAAGGGATACTACAAGGCATGCATCCCTTTGACGCACCGCCATCCGTCCTTTTGCGCTCTGTGGAGTGCAATTCGATTACCGCTGATCGGCTTTTAGAATCGTACACTGTGTACGCAATTCCTACCACAGCCAGAGGATGCATCTCCAGATCGGTGTGCGTATATAGGTAGACGCCGGTACGGGGATCACGACACGAACTGACGCGCGCGTAGAGACAGCACCGCCGGACAGTGGGCGTGATGTCTCCGCGGCAGGCTGCATCTGCCTGTTCCACCGTTGATGGAGACGTCGGCGGAGACCCGAGACGGAGACCGTGTACATATCTAGCTGTGTCGCTCACAATCGTGGATGCCCGACCGGGAGAGGAAGGAGTCAAAGCCACATGTAATGACGCGCAGCAGCTGTCAAATCCTGGCGTCTCGTCACCCACCGAGAATGAGAAACCGCGATCAAACAGCACTCTGGTCCGCCATCGTTGTTGTTGCGAGCGACTCCAAAAAGGTCACGGAATACGCGCGCACCTCTTATCCAAGTACATTCGTGATCCACTCGAGCAGCATAGACAGCGGTAATCGCGGGGAAGCGTAGTGAAGAACCGATACCAATGGCGACTAGCCGGATACCCGGCGCTCCACCACTGACCGCGCTGCCCGAGACACAACTGGATCAGGCTTCAGAAGACAGAAGCCCCAATGAGCCATCCGACTCTTATCCGACGATACATATTTTGATCCACAAATTCGCGCTACGAAAGCAGGCTATTTACGTACCAGGACTTAGCTAGCGCGCGGAGGCTTCGTGCCGCGCAGGGAGCCGTGCAGATATCTAACCGGCGCTTTCCAAGAAGCTTATCTATTGGTTTGATTACAGAGGGGAAGAATTGGCGGGGGGGGAGGGGGCTCTCGGTCCGCGCTTTCACAATGCAGGTTGCCGACACACATAGGCCAGGTTGGTGGAAACCTGTGTTTCACATCTGAGGGTATAAAAGTAGAGTGAGCACCTCTCTACTGCACAGCTAGATATGGTCGGGGTACCGAAGCAGGTGCCCGCTTCTCGAGTCGACTCCGCACTTCCGTCCCCCTTATGCAATAACTTGCGTGCCCGTCTACGTCGCACCTCTTGTTTCTCGCTCAATCCTACAGATGCATGAAGACGTCCGGCGCTGAAACTCGGGGCTGCCAAACGTCAAGCTCAACTCTTTCAAGGGTAATGGAATCATCGCGTGAACTTGTGCCAGCTAAGTACTTATCTAGCCGGCAAATAGGATGCGACTTCGCTCTTTCCAAGCCTCCGTTCCGCGCTCCACGGTCTCCCTCCTATCATACACACCTCCCTCTCCTCCGTCCGGGCTAGTCATCCCCTTCTTCCTACCCAACCGACTGATCAACCCTTCAACCCTTCAACCCTCAACCCTTCAACCCGTCAACCCTCAACCCTTCAACCCTTCAACCCTTCAACCCTCATCCCTTCGCCGCGCCATCCATCCTCCTCCCTCTCCTAACATAAACCTGCGACACTCTATCAAAAGGTGTGTGGTCCCTACTCACCCGAATTCCAGAACCCTTAACCCACGTTTGCACTACTTGGCGTGTTTTTCGCTGCCAAGCTCCGCTTGCTTGGTCCGTACTTGCCCTCCCCACGCCGACTGCAAACGACCTTCACTTAATGTTTAAGCGTCTTCCTCTCTTCAGCCCCAATCTCACAAACTCCTTTTCCTCTTGCATTCTGTCTTTCTCTCCTAGGCACTTATCCATTCAATTCGCACAGGTTGTGAGGACAACATTCTTACACCAGGTCGCTTCTCAAGAGCACTTGGTGTAACCTTGCGTTTCTCGTTAGGAGGTGAGTGCGCTCCGTTGCTAACTATTACCAGAGTGGTGCTAATCCGTCTGCAGTACAATCAACAGACCAACAACGTATTTCCAAGCTTGCGTGGCTGCCCCCCTTCATTGCGCTCATGTCTGAAAACTCCAGTGCGCTGATAAGGCGTCCGTACAACGAAATCTCTTCGTCGCTCAACACGATGCACGTGGCTCACAGCAACGGAGCGATGTGGAGCAACGGTGCTGCGGCGTGCAACACGTACTCGAAAAATCGTGAGCCAACATCCCTGATACGCTTCTCATGCTTCCACAAGGCTAATTCGCTCGACAGAAGAATACTCTCGCGTGCCGCGTCGCTGTGACCATAGGACTCTTCGTCCCAACGAGAAGCCAGCCTTGTGCGCAGATCACTTCACAAAAATAGGCGCGCTTCGCCCGGATTGATTCCTCCCCGATCGGTTCCCTGCTAATCCATTCGACCCTGCAGACTCCTTTGGCCGGGGAAATCAAAATCCTTTGATGCACATGATGGATTCTGGGAACTCCGACGGCGGTCTTTCACCTGCTTCCTACGAGAGCGATACTGCCGGCGGAATGGAGTGGAGTGAGGATGGGCATGTCCGTCCTCTAGAACCCATGACGCAGAACGGGGGTCCAAAAATCACCCCTTCGGGAAAGGTCAGGCCTGATCTTCCGCTCTACCGACCTCCTCCAGTGCGCGGCCCGCAGCAAGAGGCAATCAACGGTTTACGAAACACCGGTTGGGGGTCTGTCGGACGTACTACGCGCAGTTCTCCTCTCGAAGGCAGATCAATTACTTGGTGCCCTGGTGGCCGGCCCCGGCGCAATTGGGGTGAAGCCTCCGCGACAGCTAGCCAGGGCTCCATGTTGCGAGGACTCCCATGTGCGGCCCAGCCTAGACTCAACCAAGGGGCCTCTACACAGTCTCACGACGCCACAGATCCGGATCAAACGATTTCCGAGCCAAAGACCGTTCCAGGGTTCATGTCTAGTGCCCGAGCCTCGGGTGTAGCTATGCAGCCTCACCACTCTCCACACGATATCGAATCATCGCAGGAACCCTACCCACTGTGGAGATCTGGAAGTGTTGTATTACACCCGACTCCGAGTCCCGAGATCCACGGTGGCGAAGGCGCTGGGAACCGCCCGATGCGGAATTATAAGCGTTGGAAGGAGGAGCTCAACATCGACTCCCTCCCATGCAGGGCAAATGACTATAAGAATGCGTTCTACAACCAGTTTTGCCTGGTGGAAGCGATCGTACGTACCTTGCCCCCCTTCCTGTGCTTGGCAACTGACAGTAAATGTAGACCACTGATATCGCCACGCGCGAACGACCTGCTCAGTTGGGCATTCGACCGAAGTTGCATGAACAGCAGAGCGTCAATCAGGAAACCACCCTCAACCACGACCACGTTATCCACGAGACGGACTCTTCGGGAATCTCCGGTCTACAGATCAATCAGTCGAAGGCACAACCAAACTCGAACAAGCAGCCGAACGCCGTTCCACCGTTCCCCATTGAGGCCACCGTCATGGATATGGTGTCCAGTGCTACCAGCGAAGTATCCTTATCGCCGAAACCGGTCGAACAGCTGTCTACCGTTCCAGAATTCGTCCTTGCGAACGAGGTTTCCAGGTCTACCGGTGGAGAAACGTCGGTGCCCGGGTCAAACGAACAACCAACGGCTACTCCAAAGATTGCTATTTCCATTGATACCCCGAAGATTGCCGCCGGGCAGATCTGTCCTACTTCAGACGAGAAGCCACGGGTTATCGGTATACCCGAGTGGGAGATCCAGAGGTGTTTTAATTGCTTCCACGAAGGACATATCCATCGTGACTGCTGCAACCCCAGGTTGGGCATCCACGAGAGAGAGCAACTCCGCGACGAACAGGGCGTGATCAATCGCAGATGGACGGTGGACTTGTTGACATACCACTGCCACCTTTTTACTGCGGCGGTTGTTACCAAACACCGCGGCTTTTCGAGGATCTGGGAGCCGTATACCGCGGCCACTGGACAAACCGTCACGCCTAGTGCAACCTTTCCTTTCCAACAGGTAGCGGACGTCGGCATCCAGACGGAAAACACGCACACCTCTAGCATAGGTGTCCAGACAGTCGCCGGGCGCACCCAAGGCACTATGACTGATCGCCCTACGCAGAAGATTAAGAACCGACGCAAAAAGGCCTTGGCAAACAAGGCCGAAGCGAACCAGGCCGGAGCGGACTGCTCCGAGGTGCAAAAGGTTGAGGTGAGTAAGGCCGTAGTGAACAACTCTGAGGCGAACAAATCGGAAGCGGGCAAGGCCGAGGTGGGCAAACCCGATGCGAACGACGTCGCGGTGAAGAAGCGCGAGGTGAAAAAGCCTGAGGTGAACAAGTCAGAGACGGGCAAGGCCGAGGTGGGCAAAACCGATGCGAACAACACTGTGGTGAGGAAGCGCGAGGTGAAAAAGCCTGAGGTGAACAAGCCGGAGGCGAGCAAGGCCGAGGTGGGCAAATCCGATGCGAACAACGCAGTGGTGAAGAAACGCGAGGTGAGAAGGCTTGAGGTGAAAAAGCCCGAGGTGAACAAGCCGGAGGCGGGCAAGACCGAGGTGGGCAAAACCGATGCGAGCAACGCCGCGGTGAAGAAGCGCGAGGTGAAAAAGCCCGAGGTGGACAAGTCGGAGGCGAGCAAGGGCGAGGTGGGCAAACCCGATGCGAACAACGCCGCGGTGAAAAAGCCCGAGATGAAAAGGTCCGAGGCAAAGAAGCCCGAGGTGAGCAAGGCGAGGGTGAAGAAAGCGGAGGTGAATAAGGTGGACGAGAATAAGATGGAGCCACCAGAAGCCACACCAGAGAAGCCGAGGGACAAATGTTGGCTGTGCAAAGATCGCCATCTCGAGGCCGAATGCAAGGCTACGTCGCCTCATAGAGAGCCTGTGAAGTGGGAGGACAACAGTTGGGTGTTTAACATGGATGACTTGCCTGCGCTTCCGAAAAAGCATGCACTTGGCCGCCAAATCATCCCGAAAGAGACGAAGTCGAAAAAGACATCGAAGAACCCCTCCTTAATCAAGTCGGGAATTATCAGCTCTGAAACCGCCCTCTACAAGATTGAGAGGATCGACAGTGACGGTTTCCAGGAGTTCGGCGACAATGACGTTTCTTACGAGGAGACTGTGCTGGACCGCGGAGATCTTAGGTTGCTGGAGACTTTGGACAAGGACGCCAACCGCTCCAAGCCGAAAAATAAGTTCCTTGGCAGTGGCAAGCCCAACTCCTCCGACAGTGCCACCGTCAAATCGTCCTACCTGTGCCGGTGCCCCAATGAAATTCTCGAGTCGATCTTCAACTATGCCGCCGATGGTGATACCTACGGCGAAACTAAAAAGGTCAGAGACATGGTTACCGGAACCAAGTGGGACATCGACGAGGGGGTCAATGACACTTCGAGAAAGGCAAGGAACCTTACAGGGGTTGCCAAATCTTGTCAACAGCTACGCCTCGTTGCCCAACGTGTCATCTACAGAGTCATTTGCATCAAGACCTACGCGCCTCTGTATAAGCTTGCTCGCACGTTGACCGCGGATCCGCACCTTGGAGGAATGGTGCAAGTGCTCAAAATCCATTTGGAACAGGGATGCAATTACAAAAACCGCGGCGTTTACAGGCACGAGAAGGTCAACAACGTGGCTCTCACGAACACAAATAGCGCCAGTGTCTTGGTGAGAATCGTCGAGAGCTGTCGCAATCTTCAGCTCCTCTCGACGAAGTTGCATGGGAGCGTGTTGGGATTCAGTACCTTACAGGGGAAATTTCGGCAGCTGAGAGAGGTTGTCATCTCTGATGAGACCAGCCGTGGCCAGGTCATGAACTATATGTGGAACCACTTGACCAATTTTCCCCGGTTGAACAAGTTCAAGATCATTCATTCCGACATGAACAGTGCAATGGACTTTACCCCGCTCGAGATCCCATTCTTCATGGCAGAGAGAGGTCTCGATTCCGGCTCTCGGACACTGAGTAATCTCCAACTGGAAAATGCGCCAGAAGTCTCGGACGCGCTGCTTTTTCTCCTGGTGCGCCGGTTCTATGTCCTCACCAAACTCGCTATCGTGAACTGCAAGCTCGTGACATCCGCTGGTATGTGTGCCTCAAGCTGTTGGGTGGAAGTTATAAATGCTAACCATCCAAAGGAATTGCACGTGCCCTGGCCGAGATGCCTGATAGGCTTTCCCACCTGATCTTCTGGGTCTGGCACGACCGCAGTGGCCATGTCAGCCCACGCGAAGCTCTCCCTTCGGACCACCACTTGTGTGAAGCCCTGCGCGTGTACGGAAAGTCCCTGGTGACCATCAACTTGAAGCCACATAAAGTCTGCGAGGATCTGTGGAAAGAGGCGCGGTTTGGTTTCCTCCAGAGGATTGTGATTGACATGGGCCAATTCTCGCACTGTCGCAAGGAGGTGGCCACCAGAGGTGATAGTCAAAAGCACGAGAGTCCGTTTAAGGAAGCCTACAAGGCCGCCTGCTCCGAAGGCCGACTCCCACGGATGGAGGAGAGCCGTGCAATGATCAAACTCCGTGAGTCGACCCCTTGGCATCTGATGCATATATACTGATCATCACAGACACCAACGGCATTTCCTACCACTAGCGATTTTCGTACGTGGCCTAAATCCTAACGGGATGGGGGGAGATACGGTTTGACAGGCTTTACTGCGTTACATTTTCCTAATACAATTGTTCGGCGTTCATACTCTATACCCATCTTTGACTGTTTTATTCTCTTTCATGGATGAGTAGTCGTTTGCCGGTTGGGCTTGGTCTGATTCTTTCCTGGGGTTTTCTTCATTGGTGCTTTTCTCTGGGTTTTGTGGGAGTGATTGGAGTGATGGGCGAAATATGATAATTGGGGCGTTTCTTCTCCTATGTTATTGCAATTTTCATGTCTCTCTGGTCGACTCAAGGTCTGCCTAGTTCTTTACAAATAAAACTCCTTTGTTCTGTGGTGATATGTGGACAAATCTAGTCTCTAGTCATCGCACGATACTAGGAGAAATTGGTACCACAGTAACTACATATTATACACTGTGCATACCATACGGTGTTACAAGACTGCCGGGTTAATACGGTATCAATTTTTCCACAGCATCTCGCGATTACTTAGTGACGGACAGACTTAATCTATGCATATCCTGTGGCTTCTGTCACTTCTGAAATAGAGTACTCTACTCGGATGGATATCAAAATTACGCGGGACAGATGTAGGTAGGCTACATCAAGAGTTGCGCCCTCCATCGCCAAACTAGCACCCGCGCCTGTAAATCTTGAGAGCCTTTTGTTTCTTGCGAGCGAGGCCTCCCCAGGCGCCGGTGTCCATGCGTGATGAAACATGACGCGCTGCCGGGTCATCTCACAAAGTATGTTGGCCTTCGATTCTCCCATGCATCCGTTCACGTCACACAAGACACCTCTCCAACTACGCAAGCAAGCAAGCAAGCAACCGCCATACACAACACCCACCACAACGCCTCCCCCCCCCCCCTCCCCTTCAGCTTCCCACCACCTCATCCACAGAAAAATAAAAGATGCAACGCCACACGCCGGTATCACCACCAATCCACCACCCCGTGCCCCAACGACCCGTTCAAGTGCCCGTCATGCAATCGCCTCCTCCGCCGCCGCTCTCGTCGGATCCGTACGACAACCTCTACGGCGGAGCACAGCAATACCCGCCGCAAGGGAGCGCATATCCGCAGTTTGGCGGGTTCGGCGGCGCAGCTGGTCCGGGTTTCTTCACCGACCCAATGTCCGCACAGATGGGATTCAATGTTGCCCGCGCGGCGATGTCGGGAGGCACCGATCTAGCGGAGAAGAATGTACGTGTTCCGCGGCAGCTGGTGGGGGGAGGATCGTAGAAGCTGGAGGGGAAGTGTGTGTGCGCGCGCGCGTGTGTGTATGTGTGTGTGTGGGTGGGTGGAGAGCTGACGGGGGACATGTCGTCGCTGTTGTTGTTTTGCGGATCAGATATCCCGCTACCTCTCCTCGCTGAAACCCTACTTCGCCGTCACCAACATCTACGTGCTCCGCAAGCTGCACGTCCTCGTCAACCCCTGGCGCCACGGCACGTGGTCGCGGCAATCGACCGCCCGCGCCTCCGCCCAGCGGCCCGGCGAGGCCGAGACCATCTACCTCCCGCCGCGCGAGGACCTCAACGCGCCGGACATGTACATCCCGCTGATGTCGTTCGTGACGTACATCCTGCTCTCGGCGCTGCTGTACGGGCTCTCCGGAACGTTCCATCCGGAGTTGCTCGGGTACATGGCGAGCACCGCGATGGGCGCCGTCATATTCGAGCTCGTCGGCCTGAAGCTCGGCTGCTACCTCCTCAACATCAGCAACTCCCAGATGCTGGATCTGGTCGCGTACAGCGGGTATAAGTTCGTCGGCATCATCGTGTCCATCCTCGCCACCAGTCTGTTGGGCCGTGGCTGGTTGTCCTGGATCGTGTTTGCGTACTGCTACTCAGCGCAAGCGTTTTTCTTAGTACCTTTTCTTCCTCCCTCAAAACCCTCCGCTTGGACACCAACTAACCGCGGCGGCAGCTCCGGAGTCTGAAATACGTGCTCCTCCCGGATACGGACGGCCACGCCGACACGGCTAACGTGTACTCGCCCTCCGCTCCGCGGATGCAGCGAAAGCGCCGCATGTGGTTCCTGTTCGGATACTCGTACCTGGTGCAGCTCCTCTTCATGCTCACGTTGACTTCCGGCGTGGGGAAGGCGAAGGCCAAGGTTTAGTGGATGGATCGCGGAAGTGTGAATCGTCGAAGCTGGGAGAGTATTGGAGGAGTGATTTACTACATAGCTTTTTCTTGCCTCACTTGGTAGGATGGTGGGGGAGACACGAAATAATAGACAGTTCGTTCGTTTCTACTACATGTAAGAAGTGAGGCATTGCCATTATTACGTCCATTCATCTTTGATCCCGTGCACACGTATGTATTGACACATCCCCACTCCGTCCGGGAATCGCCATATCGTGTGGGAAAATAAAACAGTAACTCCGACCGTAATTGCTCCGAAAACATATGGGAGAAAAAAAACTCCGAAAACGCCCCATCCACAACTTATCACTCCACCTACTTACTACCTCTGCTGCACTTCGACGCTCGGCTGCGCGCCGAGGACCCACCCGAGCCCGCCGACGAGTCCCCTCGTGACCATCCCGCTGACAACATCCCGCTTCCTCTCGCGTTCCTGTCCCTCTTTCGCGGGCGGCGCGACGATCCCCGCACCGACGACGCCGGAACTAAAGACCCTGGCGGCGCCCTTGGCAACCTCGAACAGGCTCTGCGGGGACTCACCGTCGCGCGCGACACTCATGCTCATCCTCCTCTGCGCCACGCCGCCGCCGCTCGAGCGCGCGTGCTCCTCCTCGGCGAGCTCCTCGGCCTCCATCAGCATCTCGGCGTCGGCCTCGTTCCGCCGCCACGAGCCCAGCACGTCGCCGACCGCCTCGGCGGGGCAGTACGCGAGCGCCCAGGCCAGCAGCTCGCGCTTCTTCTCGAGGCTGGCGAGCGCCGCCGGCCCGCGCGGGAGCGTGCCCGAGAGGATCGCGTATGGCGACTGGAACCTGCCGGCGAGAAGCGCGGTGCGCCACAGCGTGCTTCGCGCGGCTTCGTTGCGGGACGTGGCCGACGGCAGTAGCCGCGAGGTGATGTACGCGTATGCGCTCTCGAAGTCGTCTTCGTCCAGCGCGGCCTCGGCGCACATCCCTAGGACTCTGGGTTCCGCTGCGGCGGTGTCGGCTTCGCTGCCGCCCGTGCCGTGGACGAGGTCGGACCCGATCTGGAGGAGAACGTCAGGGTGCTGGTATGAGCGCGGGTTCGAAGAGAGGAGCCTGGAGAGGAGCGAAAGCGGGTCCGGGTGGATGCGGATCTGGACGGGGAGAAGCGGCGTGGCGCGATTGCTGCTGAGCATTGTGTAGTTGCTCAGGCTGTGGATGGCGTTGATCAGGCTGTTCGCCCGGGAAAGCGCGGCGGAATTCGAGGCGTGTGGGTAGATAGTTTTGATTCTTGCGGGTTCGGTCTGTTAGCCCGCCATAAGACACGCAGAAGGAGCAGGAAAGGAATTACATACGTTTGGAGAGCATTCTTCATGCCGCCACGGGTCTTGTTCCCATTGGTAGCATTGTCGACAAAGTCGTTGAACGCCGCCAAAACACACTTCTCCACCTCGTCGAGCGAGAGGTCCGTTGAGCGGTTGCCGGTGACAAAGATGTCCCGCACGGTGCCGAACCTTGCTCCCGCCAGCATACCCGCGAGGACGGCCCTTTCGACTTCCCCTGCCTCGAGCTTCGCCAGCACCTGCGCCTTACTCCTCAGCCATCTCGCCCCATCCCTCACTCTGGCCCATGCCTCATCGTCGCGCTTATTCCACTCCGTTCCCGGCCTCACAAACTGTCTAAGCACTGCACTCTGCACTTCCTTGCTTCCTTCCAGCCGCAACCTCACCGTCTCGGCCAGTGGCCGTCCCAGCATCGCTGCCGCAGTGATCCCCACATCCAGCAGCCCCAGCGCAGCAAACAGCGGATTGCTCGCATCGCCGAGATCCCCCATCGCCTCGGGTACCTTCCCTTCCCGGCCTCCGGCCAGCCGCACAGCCTTCCGTTGCACCGCCCTCATCCCCTCCCACGCCCCTGCGCCAGTCTCCGCGCAACGATAGCAAGCGCCGACCGCCCAGGCCACGAACGCCGCCGCGACACCCCGGTCCTCTTCCTCCGGCGGCGTCCACTCCTTCACCACCGCCACGGCGCTTGCGAACGACAGTGCGCCCAGCCGTGCCCACACCGCGTCCCATCCACCCTCGCGCACGGCTAGATACGGCACGACCAGCGCCTCCAGATCGCGCGCGACGGCGGCCGGATCGGCTATCAGCAGCTCCAGCGCCGCCTCGACGGGGAGGGAGCGGAAGACGGCGAGCGGAGGGACCGGCTCCCGGCGGAAGGCGTAGACCAGCATGGCGAGGACGGAGACGTCCGTCTGCAGCGCGGCGATGCCGGGGAGGCGGGCGGAGTAGTGGCCGAGGAGCTCAGCGACGAGCGAGAGCAGGCCGGTCTCGGCGTCGATGCGTTCGGACCGCCGAACGAGGAACGCAGTGACCACGTCCGACGCTGACGATGCTGTTTCCCGTGCGAATCCCGGCGGGAGGAGCTCCGAAAGCTTCCGCTCGCAGCGCGACGACGTCACCCTCTCGACCGGCGTCGTGTCAACGGTAACACTGGCATTCGTCTCCGGCGGCGCGAGAGATTCCCTGTCGAGCACGGCATCGACCATGGGCATGTACGCGTCCGGCGGGACGGTCTCGGGGAGACACAGGAGGATGCGGAGGAGCGTATCGTTGTCCGCAGTGGTAGGAAAAACTTTCGGGTGCGCCGCAACCAGGACCCGTAACCGCGGCAAATCAGCAGTTGATGCCAGGTGAACTGCAAGGAGTGTCACCTGGGGCGGTGTGAGTGCTTCTATCGGTGGTGGCATGTCTCGTGAGGGTTGGTGGTAATTTGGTAAAGCTATGGCGTCAATAAATTAGTTAGGACAACAAGCGGCCAACGTGGAACTTTTGGAGCTCCATTGCGGCTTAAAACAGGGCAACGTCATTAGTCGTACCATGATTTCTCACTCAATTTTTTTTTCATTTTTTTTCATTAAGATTCAAAAGACTCAAAATATGCAACCCCATTTTGGATCTATGAGTGGACACGAGCACCGCCAATTCGCCAATGTAATCCCCAAGCCAAAAAGAAAATCCCCTCAAAGCATGCCAACCTTTTTTTTACCCCCCAATCCGGCAAGGAAAAGAAAAATTACATCCTGTCCACAGGGACGAGTCCCAACAGCCTCATACCGTTGTGCAGTACGATACGAGCGCTCTCGTACAGCGCAAGCCTAGCGAGCTTGACGCCTTCCTCACTGCTGATGACGTGCAGCACACTGTAGCTACTACTCAGTAGATGCGTCATCTTGAACAGGTAGGTGACCACGGTCGTTGGCTCGAGAGTCTTGAGGGTCTGCTGTAGCACGTCGGGGTACTGCGTCAGGCAGCGGACGAGGTTGGTGGCGTGCGGTTCCGTGAGTAGCGTCAAGTCCGCGTTCTCAATCTTCTCGATCGGGACATCGGCCTTGCGCATGATGCTGCAGAGACGGGTGTGCGCGTATTGAAGGTATGGGCCAGTGTCGCCCTCGAACGAGGTCATGCGATCCATATCGAACGTGTAGTTGTTGATCCTGTCGCCATTAGCTGCTGTGCGCGCCGACCGACGGGGTGCGAATTGGGGAGCCACCTCTTGCCGGACATGTCCTGGATCATGACACCGGTTCGGCCAACGGTGCTGGCAATGTACTCGGGGTCCTCGACCTGCGAGTATTTGTCCTCGTTCTTGCGCATGACATCGTGCATCCTCTCCTTGGCCTCCTGCAGGATATCGTCCAAGAACACCACGGTTCCCTTGCGGGTGCTCATCCCCAACACCATTCCGAAATTGACGTGCTGGCATTTCTTGGCCCATTCGAAGCCGAGGAGGTCGAGAATCTTGAAGAGCTGCTGCAGGTGGAGATCCTGCTGCGTCGCGACAACGTAGATCATCTTGTCGAACTTGTACTTCTCGTGACGTTCCATGGCCGCGCCGATATCACGGGTGAGGTAGAGCGAGGTGCCGTCCTTCTTCTGCACGATGGCTTTGCCCAGTTTCTTTGCGCCGTGCTTGACGAAGTCGACGATAAGAGCGCCCTCGGATTCCTCCGACACACCCTTCTCCTTCATCAACTTGCTGACGGTGTCCATAGCCTCCTTCGAGACCTGGGATTCACCGGAATAGACATCGTACTGGATATTTAGGCGAGCGTAAGTGTCCCTGTACTTCCCGATACTGAGGTCGCGGAATCGCTTCCACAGGGCGACGGCTGCCTCGTCTCCAGTCTCCATGCCAGCAAAGAATGCTCGCGCCTCGTCGTCGGTGGGCCCGTTGTATGTCTTTTCCCAAACCTTAGTCCATGTCTCCCTCGCGCGCGCGCGCATTGATAAACAGCCAAGTGAGTGTCCGAAGGCCGGGGGTATACCTGTTTCACGCCAGCAGCTTCCGCCTTCTCTTTTTCGACCACCTTCTCCGCTTCGATCACTTTGTTAATCTCGACGTAGACATCGTAAAGGTGGTGGATAGGGTCCTCGACGAGCTTCTTCTCGTCGCCGAACCGCTTGAACCCGACGCTGAGGATACCTGGAGACGATTCAGCGACTCAGCACGCCCTCTCGGCACGGGGAGTGAAACCGAACTGCTTCCCCCAATCTCCAAGGTAGTTCATGCGGATGACATCCCATCCGCAGATCTCGTGTAGGTTGGCCAGGAATCCGCCGATGATGGTGCTCCTCAGGTGGCCAGCGTGGAACGGCTTCGCAATGTTGGGGCTGGAGAACTCGACAATGACCCGCTTTCCCTTTCCGCTGTTGATCGGGCCATAGTTCTCTTTCCTGGCTAGGATCGAGGAGACGACCACATTGTTGAGGACGCTGTTTTCGAAGTAGAAGCGCAAGAAGGTCCCTTCGGCCTTTGGGCGCTCGAGATAAGGGCTATCCGGGAACTACATCGCGACCCGGTCAAGTCAGCCAGCGCTCTCCTCCGCCGCGGAAAAGTGCGATGTAAAACCTTCTCGGCCCACTCCGTCGCCAGCTCTTCCGGTTTGCGACCCTTGACCCTAAGTCGGGGCACAGGAACAACGAGATCGCCCTTGTCCAGGGTTTGCGTCCATTCGAGAGCGGGGTAGACGAGGTTGATATCGACGCCGGTGATCGGAGCCAGGTGATGGGCGATGATGCACCGGTAGATGTCTACCGGATTCGTGGTAGGGTTCGAATCCGGGAAGACGGGAATCTCCTCGGTGATGCTGAGGGACTTCAAGCGCTCGTGCAGCGACTCGAGCGACGGGATCGGCGGGAATTCCTTGGGGACGTGCTGGGCAGCGGCGGCATCGTCGTTTGTCGCCATAATCGCGAACCGAGGATGGAGGGGCGTCGCGGAAAGTGCGGGTCGAGTCGCGAAGGGTCTGCGTTGGTGGTGGGGGCGGGGGTGGTGTTGCGATGTTTGCGGCAGCAGTGGTGTTTGCAGCGGCGGTGGAGGGGTAATGGCGGGGTAAGGCTTGGGTTTATTCGAGTGACTCCGGTACGACGGTGTCAGAGACAGCTGGAGTGTGACTGTTGGTCTCCAAGTCGCGACACGATTTAGACTCGACGGGAAGGCTACCGAGAATCCTAGCCGCCGGCTCAATCCGAGGGATGTGCTACCGGGCATCTGTGGATGATTTCGACCGACATGTTGGGAGATTGGGGGGGGGGGGGCATCCAAAAGTCTTCGTTCTCGGCTTTGCGCACTCCGCCGGGTAATTGGAGCGCGAGCCACGCCACAAGCAGCGGGAGCGATTCCGCGACCGACAGAGCTGATATGCGGACCGAATACTTCTGCACGGAGACTGTGGTTCGGCATCTGTCTGGTCGGCACCCCGGAGCGGAAACACCTCGAGTGTGTTGGAGTTGTTCACCGCGTATCACCCGGCTTTTGGGGCTTCCACAGGTTGAATCTCGATTCAGGCCTGGGCGGAGGGCAAAGGGAGCTACATACAACGAACCGACCGAAGTCGTGGTCGGACACTGGACTGTGTGCATATCGCCACGATCTATACAGACAGGTCACACGCGATTAAATAGAATAAAAATTCTCCATCCAGTCAGTAGGACGAGAACTTGAAAAATGTATATGTGGGCATATTGCCATAGGTCGCACGCAATCAATGAATGAAAGAGGGGGGGGGGGGGAAACCATCCGCGAACTCGAATTGACGAATCGATCAACCAGTCTCCATCCAGCCAGTAGGATGGGAACTGGAAAAGTGTGTATATTGCATTGCCATGGTCAACATCGGTCGTACGCAACCAATGACTAAACACACAAGCCCTCCCATCCGGCAGTACATTCACCGCAGTGTGGATAGGCTGCGAATTGATGAATCGATCAACCAATCTCCATCCGCCACTGATGGAGACGGGCTGGGGCCGCCAGACCATACTCGATCGGATGCGGAGGTGATCGGACTTGAAACAAGTGTCCCTCGGGATTCGAAAGGCAGTTAGTCTACCAATATCTGATCGACCCACCCCTCCCAATCCATGACTATCTACATATGACCCGTGCCCTCCGGCCTAGGGTAGTCCAAAACAACGGCCTCGCTCGGATCGCGACTCTATGCACATACCTACGACGTTTCCAGAGCCGGAGTCCGGCAGCATCAAACAGGACGGCCGTTTCCTTCTTTCCTTTGTCTCGATAGCAGCCGCCTCCTTGGGTCTCCCCCGTGGCGCGAGCGCTGATGAACGGGATTGTTTCCCTGTTGGCACCCAATCACCGGGCCCACGGGCGAGCCACAGTCCTCCGTCCTCCGGGCGGGGGACCCAGCGCAGGCCGTAACTATGTATAGCTATACGGGAGGACAACTCGGGTTCGTGGCTGGTAGATAGTTAGATATGCAGCCACAGGCTTGGGCCCCACCCGTGAACCGCAAGCGCACCCGCTCAGCTCTCCCACAGCCCCCCCCCCAGGTCTGGGCACTCGTGGCGGGGGACGTGTTACTCAGCTCCCTCGGCTCAACTCTGCACCTCCACTGCCGCGAGCTGCAGCGACACGTCCACGCGTGTACAGCGCTCTACTGCACGCCGGCTCGCACGTCGACGTGTCAATCGCGCCCAGAAGCGGTACTCGTCGCGAACATCCGTGAGATATCCCTATCCAGCATCTCGAGCCCCTCCTCCGCGCGGGGAACTGCTTGTGGCGTCGTGTCTAGCGCGTGTTCTAAACTGCCGGCGCCGTGGGCCAGAAACGGTAAGCAGGTACGGTAGAGACACGCGGTGCTGCGTATCCGAGACGTTGGGGGGTTGGGGTTTCGTCGTCGTCTCCGTCGCGGAAGAAGGCGGTATGTGGTTGCGAGTGCCGTCCGGCTGATGGATGATGATTGTCGGTTGAGCGGGCTGCACACGCGTAGTTGATAGCAGCGTGTGCTGGACGGGGGTACATACCTACATATAGATATCATATCGATAGCAACCACGTCGTATACATACATATGTAGAGAAAATTATGACGGGGGGCGGAAGGAAAGGAGGAATGGAAGGAGGAATGGAAGGGAAGGGAAGTGATACATACGGCGGGTTTTGTACTCCAGAGCTCCGGCAGCGCCGCGTGAGCATCGATGCCGCGCAAATGGATCGATCTAATTGCCCATCGGGTACCTAGATCGAAGGGACTGGAGTTTGGCGGACAGTACCCGGGTGTCCATCTACCATCATCGCAAGCTGACTCGGCCGGCGTCAAAACATCTGCATCCGGATCCGTCACCCCCACGCACGCACACAAACGTTAAACTTATGTCAGACGCCGAGCACCGGAGAGAACCAGCCCCAGCGGGGCCGGCAGCCGATACATATCGCGATCAATTCTGGGGCGGTAAGGCTGCTGTTACTGGTTCGTCGCCCGATGCACATACACGCAACCCACCGTATGTACGCGCAGTATGTACACATAATACACCATACAGGCGATGTGGATCTAGAATACGAGATTTGGCACGTTGGACTTTGTGACATGGTGTTTTGTTTGATATACCTAAGTGATTGGGCTAAGTATAAGTCTAAGGCATTTCCGAGTTCTGACATGTGAAATTTATCACTGGACAAAACCTCCCCGGACAACCATGTCTCCCCGGAAAATGATTTTTTGATTTACAATCTGAACAATCTGAACGACGTGGGCATGCAAAAGGCAGTATATCAAATTTATTATATAAGGAAATGGGTAATTCGTTATATGGTTCAGTGACTCAGGGTGTTAGCCATAAGGTTCGTTATGATATAAAAACTGATGAATGGTTAGAATGGAGACTAATGACATTTCAAATCCCATACTAGCTAGCTGAATAACGGCTTATGTTAGGTCCGTTATAGGGTGAATTATTACCAAATGTTAGTGATTTGGGCAGTAAAGTGGTTAGCGTAACCACCGAATGGTTTTATTACTGATGTAACAGATTTGGAGACTCGTATATTAAGCGATACCTATTTATCAATGAATTCTAGTAAACTATCTTTATTAAAAGAATATAGAAAGGCGCGGGCTATTTTAAGTGTTTAAATAAATAATAGTTATTTCTGTGTGACCTTCTGAGTGGTGAAGACAACTCCTCGAAGAGCAATGTCTACTGCTCCGTAGCTGTAGTAATTGCGAGTACCGAACTGCTCCTGTATGTACATAGCACACTCATTGCTCCCGTAGCTTCCCTAGCTTTCTTTCGTTTAGCGAAGGACAAGGATATACGTACATATCTATTATCTACACTTGCGATGCTTCGGTGGTGTCACCGCCAGCGTCTGCTCTGCTTCTTCATGCCTCACCGCTATCCGCCAGCAGTGCTGCTCTATTATTATAGTGCCTCAGTGCTGTCCACCACCATACTAGCGTCCATTGCTCCGTTCGTACCTCACCAATAATGCTGTGGACAGCGCCAAGATCTCGACGCGGCTGCGACACGGCTGGTGTGGCTGAGCGCGGCTGAAGATGACCACTATTTATCGTTGTCCGGAGAGGTTCTGTAGATATATAGAGTAAGGTGCACATCATGACACCATCAGCGGCAACCCCCAGACAATTGCAGCGAGCCAGAGCTGACAAGTACATAAGAGAAGGATTCGGAGGGAGCGACTCGGCGCCAAGATGTGGCTGAGACTGGAGTTTGGCGGATATGTAGTACTTGGGTGCATCTACCATCGTCGCAAGCTGACTCGGAGCCGACGTCAAAACATCTGCATCCGGATCCGCCACCCCCCACGCACGCACGCAAACGTCAACTTATGTCAGATGCCGAGCACCAGAGATAACCAGCCCTGGGTGGGGGGGGGGGTGCAGTTCCTCCTCGCCCCAGCGGGGCAGGCAGCTGATATCGCGATCAATTCCGGGGCGGTAAGGCTGCAGCTGCCTAATGGTCTTGCGGGCGTCGGCATCTAATAGATATACACCGTACGCACGCGCAGTACACATAATACGCCATACATGCGATGTGGATCTGGAATGTGCAGCTGTCCAGGACACACGCAAGTCCGATTCGGGAGTCCGAACCGGGGCCATGCACACGGCCGGCAAGTCGCCGGTCAGACGCAGCATGGATGGCCACGGCGATTGCACGATCGGTGGGCAGGTTGGCGTTTCCGGTCCGATTCGATGGGGGCGCGATCTGGCCACTGGCGGAGTCGGAGTCGGAGTTGGATGCATGCACACGGCGGGGAGCGCGAGCCCGGATGAGTAACCAGGAGCGCGACAGCCAGCCAGCGAGCCGGCCGAGTGCGGGCGCAGAGCCGGCGGGGGCACATCGGTACGGCGAGGAAAGTGCGGGGCGATCGGCGGATTTTGAGGCTTCGTGGCGGCACGTGCTACATCTCGGCTCTCGATTTCTCGATGCGACTCGCTGGCACGTTTCTCCGTGCGGACGCGGGAGTGCGCTAACCGTATGCGGCCGACACCGCGATTCGCGTATTCGCGCCCAAAGGTCACACCGAACGAGACACCTGGCCGGCTGGCTTGCTGGCTGGATCACGCCCCGTCGGCGTCCCGGCCCCGCTGCCCCCCCCCCCCCCCCTTCCCGAGCTCAGCTCCGGACACGCCGCCGACCATAACGGATAATGGAACATCATTGAAAACGACTTGCCTCGCGAAATTGTGAAACCAACACTCTCCAATGACGACGGCGACTAGCGTGCGCCACAGTCGTTTCGTTCGCATCCGGGAGCGCAGCGTTCCGGCGAGGACGGCCAAACAAACTGCACCACGAAACGCGCAGTCACTGGGAGCGTGGGCTGCGTGCAGACATATCCTGCGTACTCCGCACGATACGAGCTCGTCCTCGTGTTGGGGATTCATCGTGCGGCCCAGCGAGAGGAGAGTGGCTAAATCTCCCGGTGCGGGCTGTGCCAATCCTTCATTCCTTCGAATCACAGCCCGTGTTTCGCGCAGGCCGACAGCCATAATAACGCGTACAGATATATCTATCATATGTATGTACAGTGGAAATTCCAATGGTCTAATTTGGGGGGGGGGTTTGGGTGGGGGGAGAGCGCGCGGGACTCGGGAGATTCAGGGCGCCGGGGATCCGCAACTCCGCAGCTGTTGTGTTGGATGGATGGATGTGTGCAGATTCACGATCGCCCGGAATCCGCTGCTTCCATCCCGTGCGAGGTGTTTGGGCACTCGCTCGCTCGCTTCCGTTCCGGCTGTGCAGCGAATTGGAGTTCCAGGGCAGCTGTGTACTGTACTCACATTTCTTCGTGGGCAACCACTTGCAACAACTCTGCCCCGAAGGGGGATGTGGCTGGTTGTCGCCGAGCATGTGCGAACCCGGAATAGCTATCTCATATCTCCTCGACGTGGAGAAGAGCAGGCCGCGCACGACACTCGCCGTTGGTCCGCTCGGCGACTTGTCGGGTGATTTGGGGGGCGATCGCTTCTTCCGAGGGAGAAGGCGGGGGGAGGGAATGGGAAGGGAATGGGGAGGGAATGGGGGGGGGAAGGGAGAGCGAAGGCCCTCCCGGATCGATGACAAATCCGCGAGGGGGTTCGCTGCGGAACAACAAGCAGAAGATGCAGCACGGAGGGTGTGGAGGAAGGACATTCCCGGTTCGGGTCGGTCCAGCCTCGATTACATATCTCTACTCGATTACATACTTTCGGCAGTGCGAATGCCTCCGTTTCTTGGGCCTGCGATCGGACACTTCCACCCGGACCGGTACGTGGGCGAGGGAAAGAGAAAAAAAGGGATGACTAACTAAGGGGGCGGACACGCGGAGTTTGCTCTGCACTGTCCGACGACGCGATGTCGTGTACGGATGATGGTGATGGATGACTCGCAGCGGCAGCGAAGGTGTCCACGGGGTTTACAAAGAAGCAAATAGCAGACGTCATGGTGCCGGATGAGCGAGCACGTTGGGTCGGAGGCCGGACACTGGTGGGTGCTGAATGATGGAACTCCGCTTTCAAAGCATCGACATCGCCGTGGCGGTGAGGTGTCATGGAATTAGCGAGAAAGCGGGGGGGGGGGGGGGGAACACGAGG
>Ga0307516_10000571_pt1 | contig 49629 bp, 70 predicted proteins | sample 19_EM_MG_FD_203310 | JGI IMG/M metagenome (GOLD analysis project Ga0307516, IMG submission 203310) | Populus trichocarpa ectomycorrhiza microbial communities from riparian zone in the Pacific Northwest, United States - 19_EM | ecosystem: Host-associated > Plants > Roots > Unclassified | place... | reverse complement strand
CACAAGGCCAAACAATGATGGGATGGAAAAGAATAGATAGTTTGTTTAATAAGATGAGAGAGGCATAGTTGATAAGATCAAAGAGATAAGATAAGGGGCTGTTCCATAATACAACCAAACTGAAGTGTTGATAAGATGAGATGAGATAAGACAAGAGGCTGTTCCATAACAATTGCCAGTGCCACATAGTGGTCCAACCAAGTTGCATGCCTCTTCAAGATCTCAGGAGGCATGCCTGCCCATTGTGTCCAACAACTCTACAATACTGTCGCAGTCCCTGCCTTCACCTATGCAGCAGACATATGATACACCAGCATCTACCTCTTCCCCACAGGCAAGAAACATCTTGGCTCCATCGCCATCACCAAGAAATTAATTCCAGTCCAACGCCGGGCAGCCAAACTCATTACTGGAGCACTGAACACCACTGCAGGTGATGTTCTGGATGCACATGTGAACCTCCTCTTCAGTACTACTACCTTTAACCCTACATCTGTTGAAAAGATTGCACCCACATGCTGATGCCCCAACTACATTCCCTCCTTCACCACACATATACCAGATGGCAAACTGGCAGCCCTCACAGCTGCAGAGGAGCATCACCAAGAAGCATGTGTCACCGTATACTGCGACGGATCCAGATTTGAAAACAATATTGGTGCTTCTGCAGTACTATACATCAACGCAGTAGAAACCAACCACCTCCAATATCATCTCTGCCCGGCAACCAACCACACCATCTATGAAGGAGAGATTGTAGGCCTCTCCCTTGCCCTACACATGCTCTCCACCCTTCGAACCCAACTATGCACATACACAGTCATAGGCTCAGATAGTCAGGCCACCATCCTTGCCCTCAATAATCAACATCTACACCCAGCCCACTACCTCCTCGATCACATCCATGATGCAGCGGAAAACCTCCACATCTCTCAACACCACCTGCAAAGCTCCAGGGTCTACAAGGTCACCAAACACAAAGACAAACCCCACAAATGAGATGTCATCGACCTCCAAGTCCACTGGACTCCTGGCCACACCGACTTTGCCCCAAACAAATGTGCAGATGAGCTTACCAAGCTTGCTGCCCAGAGAGCCTCCAGCCTACCCACTCTCCTTCCCAAATACCTCTGCAAAAAACCCCTCTCTCTCAGTATTCTAGCCTTATGCCAAGAGCACCTCACCCTTATCCAAAGATGCTGGAAGAGATGTTGGAAGACCTCCTCCCACTATCCCCCCCTCAACGCAATTGACAACTCTCTCTCATCCAAGAAATACCTCAAACTTGTCGAAAACCTCAACCACCGCCAATCCTCCATCATCACCCAACTCCGCACAAATCACTCCTCCCTCAACCAACATCTATTCAGGATCCATCATTTGGAGACCCCCTCATGCCCTCACTGTCAGGGTATAATACTCAAAACAGTCTGACACTACCTTCTCACATGCCCACATTACCAACATGAGCATCACATCCTCCACTGCAAACTCAAATGAAACACTGAGTCTATCTCTTACCTCCTCTCTAGCCCCAATGCAGTCAAACCCCTCCTCAGCTACATTCACTCCACAAAATATTTCAAAACCAAGGCCATGTCAGCTGCCACAACCCCCCTCCCTTGTGTGCACTGTATGACCATGGCCACCAACCCAAGTGAAGCACCAATGTTCCCCCTCCTCCACTTCTCAAATGGCTCTCAACTCCTCCTTACCCTTCAATATACCCACTAACCTCTCCCCTATAGCTCAGTAGGGCCTCCATTGTTTTGCTCGTCTATCACCCTCCTGCCTAGCAGGACCTGTTGCAGATATCCACTTCACCAATCAAACCACGCCTTCTTTCCTTCTCAGGGTTTAACAAGAGAGCATGAACTAAAACGGTGGTGGATACTCCGACTGTTCATTCTCTGCCAATTGTTGGTGAAGACGTGGTATTTCATGGCTCTTGTAGAGGCCTTTCATGAAATACTTGTGCAGGCCAGTGCTGACTTATCACACTGCTTATCTGTGCCTCCCTCTTATCTACCTGAATGCATGTAATATGTATCATGAGGGCATAACCTTCCCAGCACAATAATTGATTCAAATATATATATATATTAATCATCATCAATCTGCCCAAGAATACCACCATCAGGTGCATCCAAGTTGGTGTCCAAGTTGTATATATAAGAAATGATCCACCACCTCCTCATTTGACATTTTGCTCTGATGCTGCTTCAGTAAGTCCTGATAACTCTTCCACATTTCCTGCATAATTCCATCCCGCTGTCTGTCTGTCTCATCAGATGATTCCTCATCCATGAATTCAAATGTGTTTGGACCATCTTCCTCAGAGAAACAATAACCCATATAGGTTCTATCTTCAGAATCATCATGATCACCCCCAACAAATCCTTCATCTCCATCCTTCAACCAAATGAAGTTGTAGATTGCTGATAAAGATGCTGGAATCCTTGTCTGAATATTGTAGCAATACTCAGGAGCCAGAAGCAGGATCCGAAAACACCTTTTGAGGACACCAAAGATACACTCAATAACATTGCAAGCTTGAGCATGTCGCAGGTTATAGAGCTCCTTTGGATTCTGAGATCTAAGGTTGGCAAGGCCCCACTCTGCTAAATGGTAACAGACACCTCAGTAGGGAACAAGAAGTTGGGGGCAATGAGGAAATCCAGCATCAGCTAGATAATACCAGCCATCCAGAATATACAACTCTTTGATAAGAGCATCTGAAGCTGATCCTTCCCATCCTGTAAGAACATAGGAGAACATGAGGTCAAATGTGCAGCCAAAGAGACAATTCTGGAAGTAGAATCCCTTTCAGTTGCAGCAGAGAGGACAAACATGGAGTGGTGGTGCAGAATGGATATGGAATCCATCAATCACCCCCAAAGCAAATTTAAAGAATGGATATAGTTTTGAGTTACAAGCAAAAAACGAGGATGGCAGTTGAGCAGTCAATAGGAGAGAAACATGTTTGTTGAAAAATTGCGCTGATGAGAAGATGACCATCATTTTCCAAAAGTACTGTATTGCGAAACAGTTTCATTTGCTCTTTGAAATCATTCTCCGACATGTTGTACTGTGAGCCCTGTCACACATGTGTATGAATAGATGGCCAACTGCTCTTCAAGGGTGACAAAACATGAATCAGAGTATCCTATGCTATGTAGTTCATCAACCAAATCCAGGAATACCTTTTTGTGCATTTCAAGTCCCATCCAGATATGTTCAGGATGTCCATTGAGGAGCTCGGTGATCCATCCATAGCCTGTTAAGATTGAAGTATGATAAGGGATCTTGATGTAGTAAGATCAGATGAGTTGAGCAATATGAGGCAGGACAATGGAGGTGACAAGCATGAGCTGTGCTTCTATCTGCCTATCAGTTGCCTTGTGTCATTTCCTTCACAGTTTGTAATGCTCGGACATTGTTCTTGGAGCCATGGTGGTGGAAGATAAAAGGTGTGCTTATCATGATTATCACTCGCGACATTTTCTTAATCGGTCTCTTCTTCCATCTCAGCTGATGTGCATCAAACTATTTTTAAACTCCGTCAACTGCAAATCTCATTTCGGGCTGAATCTGTGACACCCGAACGAGCTTTAAGTTCTTGGCAGGTTCCACTCAATCCACTCCGAGTCAATTAGGCTCGGATCTGGCAAGAGCTCACGGCACCAGTGGTTATGACGTTCTATGGTCCTCCTCCTCTTACGCGTTTGAAAAGGGCCTTTGACTGCCTGCACGTCTGGATATGCACATGATTCTAATCCTTTGGCGAAATGTCATCGTTGAAACTAGATGCGTGCTAGATGGTGCGTATGAAGATGAGAAGTGGAGGTGTAAATTCCTACGTGCATATGTCAATGATGAGAGAAAAGAGAGAGACCGATGGATGAACATCGGTTGGGAATAAGATGGTGAGCAACAAGGAAAACAAAGCTTTCGTCCAGGTTGAAAGGGCCGAAGCTTTTCAGGATCGAGCGCAGAGCAGAGATTGTCGATAGCCGCCCAGCTCCCTCAATCTCCCTTCACTGTCACCTCCGCACTCGCACTCGAACTCCCTTCCGGCCTCCGGGGCACATCTCCCAACTTTTGCCCTACCTTCACCTTCTGCCCTGCCTGCACCGCAAACTCAAAGTCGTTCGGCGCCTCAAACACAAGCACGATCGTGCTCCCCAGACAAAACCCTCCCATCTCCTGCGCCGGGATCAGCGGCTGCCCGTTTAAAATAGGCGACGCGGCGGCGTATACCGCTTCTGTGTATGTTCCGGGTGGGGGACGGCTCCCACGGACGTTTGTTCGGAGGGCCTAGATCGATTAGGGATTGGGTGTAAGGGAAGGAGATGAGGCAGAAAGAGGGCATTTTTACCTGGTCAAAGTTAATCTTGATGCTCCCGACATTGGTAGCCCCGACAGGGACCATGCCAAAAAACCCATATCGCCAGCGTCCGAGAAGGGCCACTCGTTCGTTCAAAACAAAAAGGTTTTCAAGTCGTTTTGCCATGTAGGGGGAGACGGAATATAGTTCGCCTTTATATCATTATTTCAGCAACATAGTGAGAAAGGAAGTTAAGAGGGCAGAGACTGACCAACGAAATGCCGTCGCTTCTCGACGACCCACGCCGTTGGGCTGTGGAACCGGTGATAGTCTCCAGGCGCAAGGTATATGACGGTGAAGAAAAGAGAGTTTCCGGGCTTGACGCTCTTGCCTGATGCGCTCCGCCGCTTCACCAGCTTGCCGTTCGCGAGACCGTTGCCCATCTGCAGCGCGACCGATGTGTCGTGCACGATAGTCTCCTCGAGACTCTGTTCAGGCTCGACGGAAGCATCGATCTGCGCCCCATATTTTTTCGGTGGGTCCCCCGTGTGAGTGTGGGTGTCTGTGTGGGCCACCACTACGTCCGAGGACGGTCCACCGCCCTCCTCAGATGTCGGTGTGGACGTGCCCGTCGTGTCGGGCGACGACGGCCCGCCGATGAGCTGGTCAAGGCTGTACTCGATCCCATTCACGTTTGCAAACTCTTGGTCATCGACGATGGACATGTCGCGGTTGTGCTCGTGCGGAGCGGTGTTGAGGACGGGTGTCCCGGGGCGCTCGACGCCGAGGAGGGCGTCGAGGGAGTAGGTGATGCCTTTTACCTGTTCAACGTGCAGGTCCTGGATGGTGCCGAAGTGGAGGACGGTGCCGTCTGCGGGACTGACGAGGACGGCGTTGTCGACGGGGCGTGCACCGGGCTTAAGCTTGCGGTAGAAGAAGGCGCCGAGGGAGGGATAGGATTTGAGGTCTGAGGGCTCGATTTCGTCGAGGTTGCAACCAAAGGCTAAAGCGTAGAGGCGGAAGCCAAAGGGGCGGGACCAGACAGGGAGCTCGAGGGAGTTTACGTAGCCCCAGACGCGTGACATGTTGCGGAGTGGGAGGGCACCAAGTACATGGACCTAGTAGAAGAATGAGTTGAGATGGTGAGATTGTAAAAAGAGGTGAAGGTACATGCCTGCCATGGTCCTTTGAGCCGGATGACCTCTAAACCGTCTTCATCCACGTGGACCTCTCTGCTCGCACGCTTGGACTTCTTTCGGTACTGGATGGCGACGAGCAAAAGAGCGCCGATGGCCAGTGGCAGTGGGTACCATGTCGTGGGTGTTTCCGTCCAGGCGTTAAGGAGCTTTCCTGCACAGACGAATAAGATGGTGGGGGTGATTGGATATAAGAATCTACGGACTGTAAAGGGGTAAGCCCGTTCCGGCCGTCGTCTGTACCTCTGGCCCAGGCCGGCTCGAGCCAGCCGCACCGCCGCCTGCCTTGGAAGAGTAGGCACGGCTGCGGACTGTCCTTATGAGGGCATATGTCCGCTGGGTGCTATTTACCCAGCACCTTGCGACGACTGACGAGGCAGATACTGAGGAAGCGTTGAGGACTCGTGAGGCGGCGTAGAGCGGCCTCCTGCCGTGGGTCAATATGTTTTTCCTGGAGAAATACATGGGATCGTGAGCTGGGCCTATGAGCTGGACATGAGATTGGGGTCGTGTGCAAGGATGTAAAACGAATTCAGTGTCCGACCTGAGGGTTCTCGCCGCAACCCCTGATATGCATACCCCTGCCCGCTCTTCCATCCCGAAATCCAGCGCTTCCTCAAGGGCAAACATTTCCGGCCTCCCGATCCAGGATGACAATCATACTTACCGCGGCGATGTTCGCATGGAGACAGCCAAAGGCCTACCCACGATCAACAGTTATGCTGATGTTCGTATGGGCACCGCCAAAGCGTTCACTCTGAATCACGATATCACTATGGAGACTGCGCGGGGTGGAACGACGCTCAAGCAGGGTGGCCTGCAGCTCTGGGAGAGAGAACTGCTGGACAGCTCGGAGGTCAAGCGGAAAGCGACCGTTGCCCAGCTCTGTGAGATCCATGTCATATCTGAAATGGCAGACACTGAACAATGTCAGATTTCTTGGATTACTACTTTCAGGCTCTGGGATACCTCGCCAATCGCAAGGAACGACGCGCTAAATTCGACGGCGATACCGCCGCCCGCAAGTTGAAACCTTTAGAGTATGCGAGAGAGTTCAAGTCCTACTGTGGCCGCGAGCGCGTCCTCCTGCGCAGACGACGAACCAAACTCAAAGTAGATCAGTTCCATATCATTGCCCAGGTCGGCCAGGGTGGGTACGGCGAGGTATTCCTCGCGCGAAAGCAGGATTCGGGAGAGGTCTGTGCACTGAAAAAGATGAAAAAGCGGACATTGCACAAGATGGACGAGGTATGCGAGCTCACTTTCTAAGATACTTGTGTCGGGTGCGACCGATCGTACAGATCCGACACGTCCTCGTGGAGCGCGACATTCTGACGGCAACCAAGACGCCATGGCTGGTCCGGCTTCTGTACGCCTTCCAAGACCCAGATCACGTCTATCTCGCGATGGAGTATGTCCCTGGTGGCGATTTTCGTACGCTCCTCAACAACTCAGGTGTCCTCAAAGAAGAACACGCCCGATTCTACATTAGTGAAATGTTCGCTTCGGTCACGGAGTTGCACAAGCTTGGTTACATCCACCGCGATCTCAAACCAGAGGTACCCCATACTGGTCAAATTTCTACCTCTATTAACGTCCGGTATACAGAACTTCCTCGTGGACGGATCGGGACACGTCAAGCTAACAGACTTTGGTCTTGCCACCGGAGCCCTGAATCCTAAACGCATTGAATCCCTCAAAGTCAAGGTGACTTGACTATCATCCCCCGAGTTTATGTGTATCTCACTCCCCTACTTAGCTTGACAAAGTCAAGGATATTCAAGTGATTCATCGATCCACCATTGAACGTCGCTCTATCTATCGCTCCGTTCGCAACGAAGATGCCCGTTACGCGGACTCCATAGTGGGCTCGCCCGATTACATGGTACGTTCTAGTTTTTCAGCCACCAGCGGATGCATAATTTCTTCCCTCGTAGGCACCCGAAGTGCTTCGCGGAAAGCCCTACACATATTCGGTAGATTACTGGTCGCTAGGATGCATCCTCTTCGAGTTCCTGGCTGGTTTCCCTCCTTTCAGTGGAAGCACACCGGAAGAAACCTGGACCAACCTGAAGAACTGGACCAAAGTTCTGCGACGGCCTGAATACGACAAGCCCGAGGACCTCATTTTCAACCTCACCGACGTTGCCTGGGACGCGATTACTCGGTACATCTCACTTCTTCATCACCTTTTCCCTCTTACCCACACATATCTTTTCCAGCCTCATTTCGCATGCCAGCGTCCGCTACTCCACCCTGCCACAAGTCGCAGGACATCCCTTTTTTCAAAAAGTCAAATGGGACGACCTGCGCTCTATACACGCTCCGTTCGTGCCCGCGCTGGACTCGGAGCTCGACACGGGGTACTATGATGACTTTACGTCGCCGGAAGATATGGCAAAGTACGCCGAGGTGCAGGAGAAGCAGAAGAATGTGGATCGCGTCAGGGAGAAGGAGGAGCCGTTTTCGCGGGGTGTGTGGGTCGGGTTCACGTTTGGTAAGAACGGGCCTGGGCCAAAGACGGCCGGACTTGTGGGGGGATATGACGATGGTGCGCTTGCCACGATTTTCTGATATCGGCAAGCCTTTTTCGGTCCAGAACTAGATTCGTCGCAGAGACCGGTATTGCTTTTTTTTCACCCTTCATTTTGTAGTTCACTCGACTGTTATCCCGCAAAGCTAACGGGTAGAATATTTCATTGACTGTAATTTATGAACGAGAGTAGGAAGGGAGCATTAAATGACCCAGCGGAATAGACGGCTCACACTGTATGTGATGATAGATACAAAAGTAAAGGATTAAAAGAGATTGATTAGATGTTGAAACGAATGGGAAAAAAAGGCATATGGAGTCGAACATTCAAAGGTCATTAGTTGAGAAAGCGTGTACCATCGTTATCCAGAGCGCCTTACTGTCGTGCGTAGTTCATTTGCGAGAGGAGATGCGGACAATATTCTGCTGCTGCCGCTCCGCCTGGCATGTCCATTTATCGGAACCGGTTCGAGCGAACTGCATAATGACAAGGTGATGAGTACAGCATTTCCAATTTCTGGTTGATGTAGACGAACCCTGGGACGTTTGATAAAGTTGACATTCTCACATGTCCCTTCTGATTTGCGCTTCATGCGAATTGTGAAGGGGCCAATGCACTGAGCGTCTTGAGCTGTAGGCTACGAGAGAAAGGAAAAGTCAGCAAGAAAGGCAAAGCGGGGTCGAAGGGAAATACTGACGGGTGTGATGGGACCAGCAGAGGATACAGTCGAGTTGGAGGTGCAAGCTGAACCGCCAGCATAGGAGGCTGGGCTACCACCTGAAACGTCGTCCATGTCCCAAGCATCGGCCGTTTGGGGAATGTCTTCATTTTCAAGGTCCGAATCCAGCTCGAGTCCCCAGTCGATGGCCTCGAGTTCGAGAGGGACATCCCAATGGAGCCAGTCTGGGAGAGCGGGATCAGGAGTGGTGAGCGACATTTCGTCGGCAGAGAGCGCGCTGATGGTGCCGTTAGGGGAGATCTTTGTGAGGATCGCCACATATTGGGCTGGGATGGGACGTCTTTGGAGCGGCACCCGGGCGTTCAATTCGTGCACCTGTCTGCAAATGTCCTCGAGCAGAGGGAGGGGCGAGGGGGACTGGTCGATGATGGGGAGGGGGACGGCGCTGACATGGCGGTGATCGCAGGCGAGAGCCGTTTGGATGTTGACGGTGAGGCCGATGCGGTGTGCGCGTCTCCGGGCGTGGTGGGTTGGGACAAAGGAGGCGCGGATGGTGGCTGCGACGTGTGCGTAGTGGGCGTTGGCGCGACGGAGGATGAGGATGAGGTTGCGGATGTGGTAGGACTGGAGGGGCGAGTGGTGTGTGGAAGACATGATGAAGATGGAGAAAACGTGAAGGAGAGATTATAAAAGATCAAGTAGCACCAGTGCTAGTGTGAACAAAGGAAGTGACGATCCACAGAGTACCTGCGCCACATAAAAAACAAAAGAGACTCTTTGTTCTTTTTCCGTAGAAACGCGACCCACGTGATCATCATGGCAGCTGTCCAAGCCCACAAGATCGGTGCTTAGCCTCCCTATACCAAAACCTTGAATTGACGCTCGTTGATAGGGTCCCTTCTCTTTTGTCCCACATGCGGCACGTTGCTAGCACTACCCCGCGATGACGAGGACGAGGTTATATGCGAACAGTGCGGACATGTCGAACCAGCGACGTGTTTGTGCCATCTGTCATCTCTCGTTACTTTCTGTTGATATCGGGATGGACAGCCTATGAAGGCATAGAAATCACGACACGTTCACATCCCGAGGCGTTCCCCAGTGCCTTGCGGCAGAGGCGCAAGACGCAGACAAAGCAGCATGACAAGGGAGATCAGGGCACACTCGTGCGTGCTTATTTCCCTCTAAAATACTCGGACTGAAATCACCCAGGTGTCCGAAAAATGCCCGTCATGCGAACACTCGCACGCGTGGTCTAAAGAAATGCAGGTAGGATGCTGCTCGTCGAGTCGATCCTCCGGCACTGACGGGTATACAGCTACGAAGTGCGGATGAAGGATCGACGATCTTTTACACGGTGAGCCAAGTCGCGTCCTGTTCTTGGCGAAATTTCATTCTCAATCCGTTCGTCAGTGTGCAAGTTGCAAACATGGCTGGCGGGTCAACAATTGATGTCCACGACATGTGTACACTAGACATAGACTCCGGCGGAGCAGAAGAGGGCGACGATGCCAAAGCCTGCAAGGGCACTGGCGGTGATGGCGACGACAGTTTCACGAACAGGTATCGTCGTTTTAGGTAGACTAGGAGACGTGGTTATTTGTGAGGCTTGCAGCCGAAATTGAAGAGGACATACGTCGAAAAATAGAAGGCAAGCGCAAAGGTGGAGGCTAGGAGTATACTGGCGATATAGGGCAAGAGTTCCACGGGAACGATGGCAGAGAACGGGGGCAGAGACTGGTGGAGCGCCTGGATGGAGAGATGAGCAATAGAAGAGGGGAGAGAGACGGTGACCTACTTTGACGGTGGCATAGTCGGACATGCTGGGTTGTTTGCGTGCACGTGACGTGTGACGAGGCATGCGGAGTGGCAACGGGTGGAGTCCGAGTAAGCGACTTTTTCCACCGCCGTCCACGACCCAGTCACCATCGACCATGTCTGCCCCGCAAAAGATCCAGCAACACCCTCTGTTCGTCCAGGCCCAGAACAAGGCTCTCTACTACCACGGCCAGCTCGACAAAGAGGTTCGTCTCACCACGTTTCACCTACCCACGTCCTCACCCCCTCCCGCAGCTCTCCAAGCACCCCACCCTCATCACCCTGGAGAAGCGCACCCAGGTCCCCAAGACTTACATCGTCCTTGGCGGGGTCTCCCTCCTCCTCATTCTCCACACCTTCAACGCCTTTGCCGCACCCGTCTCCAACCTCGTAGGCTGGGGCCTCCCCGCCTATCTCTCCTTCAAGGCAATCGAGTCCCCTTCCCCCAACGACGACGTCCAGTGGCTCACATACTGGGTCGTCTTTGGCTTCTTCAATTTCATGGAGAGTTTCGCCCTTCGTCTCGTCCTCTTCTACATCCCCTGGTACTATGCCCTCAAGACCATCTTCATCGTCTGGCTCCAACTCCCGGCAACCCGCGTAAGCAGCCTTTTCTTCAGGTCGCTTGGGCTCACTAATGTTCTATCTAACCATCCAGGGGGCACAAGTCACATATCTCAGTGTCCTCAAGCCTGTCCTGAACAACTTTTGCAATTCACGCGTCGTCGCATCTACCACTAGTACCAGCTCCCCCGCCGAGCCTCACCGCGACTAAGACACTTTGCCACCCGCGCCACCCATAACAGGTGTGGTCTCGCGTGGCGCCCTTTCTTTGTCTTTGTTCTGTACCTCTGCCAGTAGAACACTCTTCCTTTCTCTTTTTCTCTGTCTGTGGTTCAGTACTATGTCCCTCGCATTATCTACTGTTTGTGGTAGCGCCCCAACAAGTCGTATTTTGGCACCATTTCACCCACCATCAGCAAGCGAGTAGTGTTTCACCATTCCAGCGAATCACAGATCCGTGCTCTAGATTGCTGCGGACCCAATCAGCAACGAGTCACTGACCTCTTATCCGCTACTGATGAGGCGAGGACCCCGAGTACGATATCAACACCTGATCCTCGTCCGTGGATCATTCAAATAAGCAATTAATTCCCCGTTGGACGTGGCCTTGTACGATTGAAATGGTATCATACATCTATGCCCGAGCGACCATCAAACACCGAATGTCCATAAAAACCTCATACACCAACAATGTTGTTTCCAAAGAAAGAAAGAACTGACCGGCTTGAACCTACAACTCTCAAGTATCACCACTCTCCCTCACAGTCCCTTTTGAACGATACTTGACGATCCACGGGTGCTTCAGAACAGAAGAGAGAGCAAGTCTTCGTTCTGGCTCATATTGCAAAAGCTATACCATCATTAATTCAAGCTGCAACAAATACAGAGAGAAAGGAACGAACCTTGGATATCAGGTCCTTCACCTCAGCCGAAAGGCTGGGCGGAAATTTGAGGTCTACCCTGGCGATCCGTCGGTAGGTATCTGGAAGAAAAACAGTCATTCCACCATGTCATATCCAAAACGAAGGGACCCACTGTTGACACTACTCCGATCCTCAAACGGTGGGTTTCCAATCAGAAATTCATAGGTCAACACGCCCAACGCCCAATAATCGACTTTCTCGCTGTGCTCCTTCCCTTCCACCATCTCTGGAGGCAGATAATCCAGTGTGCCGCATAATGTCATGCGCCGGTTTCCAGGAGCATGCACGCTCCATCCAAAATCTCCAATCTTCAATTCGCCATTGATACCGAGAAGAAGGTTCTCGGGCTTGATGTCCCGATGGATGACATGCTTGCCGTGCAGGTAGCTCAACGCGTCCGCCATCTGGTCGATATATCTCGCACTCCGTTTCTCCGAGAAACATCCGTGTTTGCTCAGTTGCTTATACAACTCGCCTTTACCCGCGAATTCGAGCATGAGGAAGATGCGCTTAGAGTCGTGGAAGTATCCGTATAGTCGGAGCACGTTGGGGTGTCGCAGGTTCTGCTGGATCTCGATTTCGCGTCGGATTTGCTTTTCTACTTTTGACTGGACGATTTCGGATTTATAGAGGGTTTTAAGAGCCAGGATGTATTTTGGTTCGACTTTGGTTCGGACCATGTAGACTCGCCCGAATTTGCCTTTGCCCAGGGGCCGGCCCATGTCAAAGTCGCTGAGATGCCATACCCGTGTTGGAGACTTTCTGCAGAAAGAGTCGGCTTGATACTGACACGCCCCGGGAACTAACGTACCGAGAGACGCTGGAATCAAGGGCAAGCTCTTCCGCTGCTTCACCGTACACGAGTTCTCCGCGCTTGGCGTCTTCGATCTCCAGTCCCCCGTCGTAGCTGCCAATGTCGATTGATTTCTGTGCAAAGATACCTTTCTTGGAGTTGGAAGGCGTTGGATCTCGCAGAGATGATAGAGGGTGCGGTGGCTTCGTGTTCGGGAACGGGTTGGGAGCGGCGAATTTGCTGAGAAGTTTGGAGACGTTGTTGGATTGACTTGGGTTTTTGGGATGAAATGATCTGGTGGATGAGGGCTGTTTGCTGAGTTCTAGGGCGGCGATCTGCCTGGTCACGGCGCCAACAGAGGTCATGTTGCAGAAAGAGAGGTGGAAGTTGTCCGACTTGACGAAGCACGCGTTTCAACAAGTTGTCACGTGGTCCCGACGACCATTCCACGCGTCGCGTCCCTCAGTGCACAGTCTGCACTATGCACGTGTTACTTGCTCAATGTGCAGAGTAAGTGGGACCGGTTTAGACGGACATCTAATTGATCAGATTCCCCTAGTTCTAGAAACAGTCAATTTTCGGGAGACGCCGGTATGCACCTCCTAACTATAAGCTAGCATCCAACTAATCCACTTGTCTGGCCTCCGTCCAGGACCCACTATCCGGGCAGCGTGAACGAATCTCAAGTCCTGAGCGCCTTCCGTTCGCCACAAAAGTGGTCAGCAGCCCATCGATAAATCGTTGTTCAATCTTGGAGCTTCGCTACCAGATTTGTCCTTCTTCCCGTTAAAGGAAGGTCCAGAATATCTGGGTGAGCCAATTGTCACGATGGCTGGACCCCTGACATCCTATCCCAATATCTCAGTCTTATCTGACCTTGCGGTCCAGGATGACTCCAATAGTTGGGAAAGGTTATTGTTGTTTAAAATTATACTCAACGCGTAGTCTGCGGTATACCAGGTTTTAACTGAAATGCCGCCGACGATCGGTGCCTTGGAGTGCCATCAAAACCCTATAGGTGAGTTCCAGATATATCCCCTCGAGCCACTCTCCGTCCGTTCTTACCACAGTCTGCACCTTTAGGACCTTCTATCTCGTCACCCTGATACCGGGTCATTATGGCCAACCCACGATCACGAGAGCATACAGCGAGAGAATTCCACACCCAACAGCGAACCTGGACAGCTGAGGATCCGGATCTAATTCGGTATCCTCAACCAAAAGGATGGAAGGGGGTGTATTATAATCCGTTAGTGCAGGTGAGCATCGTTCAAACCATGCGCCCACTCGATTCCCCCCAACCACTTGCCTAGGTCATTTTGCTCGGCCTCGTTTGCTTCATGTGCCCAGGTTCGTGTTCGGCCCGCGGAGTTTAAGACTCGGCGATCGAAGCTTTCCAGGCTTGTTCAACGCTCTCAACGGACTTGGCGCAGGCGGCCAGGTCGACTCCAAGACAAGCGCCAATGCGAATTCCGCCCTATACGCGACTTTTGCCGTTGGTGCGTTTTTCTCTGGGTAGGACGACTTCATCTGTTTTCGACGCGGGACCAACCAGTGACGTCTTTCTCTAGATCTATAACGAACAAATTGGGGGCGAAGCGGACGCTCCTGCTCGGTAGTGTTGGATATGGACTATACATCGGCTCATTTCTGTGCGTCGTCTCTGCCCCATACTTCCCGCATGATATTCAGTATCGATGAAGTACGATCTATACCCACCCACATGTCGAGGCTTTTGTCATCACATCTGGAGCCATCCTCGGGCTCTGTGCGGGGCTTCTCTGGACGGCGCAAGGTTCTCTGATGCTCGCATACCCCGTAGAGTCACAAAAAGGTCTCTTTATCGGTGTGTTCTGGGCCATCTTCAACCTGGGCGCAGTTGTGGGGGCGGCTGTGTCGTTGGGACAGAACTTCAATTCCAAGGTGCTTCTCCTCTCTTTTTACTTGTACATTATCTTCCAACTATGTTATTCGAATAGGCAAATGCTGGTAAGCCTAACAAGCTATCAGGGCAGTAGCAAATGACAGAAGAATCTCCTACTTTAGTTGGAAGAGGGACATATGTACGTCTATCGCAACGCACTGATTATTCGAGTGTTAATCATGCCTCAGATCGTATTTCTTGGCCTAACGCTCACCGGGGTCATCATCCCACTCTTGATGGCAGATCCAGAGAAGATGATCAGAACGGACGGAACCAAAGTAACGACACCTCGACATCCAACCTGGAAGGTTGAACTATACGGCCTATGGATTACACTAAGAACAGACCCGATGGTCATACTTCTTTTCCCGATGTTTTTCACGTCGAATTGGTTCTACACATGGCGTAAGTCCACCATGCATTATCAATTAATGGAATGTGCAGATGTATATAGAATTCAACGATTACAATGACGCGCTTTTCAATATCCGCGCACGGTCGCTGAATAACCTCGTCTATTGGCTGGCCCAGATCATCGGTTCGATTTCTATCGGGTTCCTCCTCGATCAAAACCATATTTCGCGGCGCACCCGCGCGTTCTTAGGGTGGTCGATTCTCCTCGTCATGGTATTCGCCGTCCACGTATGGGCATACTATTACCAAAAGTGGGTATATCGCCGATTTTCGCTGCGTGCTTGCCGAAGTGAAGAGCTAACAAACAAACCAGACAATACACCCGAGTGTCGGTTCCTCCAGATTCACAGAAGCTCGACATCTTCGGTCCCGGATACGCAACAAAGCTGTGGTTATATATCTTTTGTGGCCTCCTTGATGCCATGTGGCAGACAACGGCTTACTGGATCATGGGTGCCATGTCGAATGATCCATCAAAGCTGGCCCACTTTACAGGCTTCTGTACGGTCACCAATACTGTACGAGTTCTAGAGTGTCACGTTAATTGTGCAATTTTAGACAAGTCATTTCAATCAGGCGGTGCGGCTGGAGTTTGGCGAGCAGATGCGCTCAAAATCCCGTGCGTTTCGTCTCTATGGCCTACTTGTTTCGCGAAGCTGATCGGTCCAAGGTTCTTGAGCGTCTTCGTTTCTACATGGGTTCTCCTGGTTGCTGGACTCGTATTCGCGTTGCCGATGATCTTTTTACGGGTGAGAGATCACACTGAGCTTCGTGATGAAGTTCTGTGGGTACATGTATATCCCCTCTTGGACTGTATTGATGACGTCTTCCCTATCAGTATGCGGATGGATGATTTCGGCAACATTCAAGAAATCCAGGAGCAGCGTGGACAGCGCCCGGACCGCCTTGAAGCGAATCACCTGAGGTTATGATATGCTGTGTTATGTATGTAAGTTACGTCGAATATTATTAGCCAGGCGAGCTAGGGATACGGAAGTGATACGGAGATGGACCCACGCTGAACAGAATGTGACCATGGGGTGAGGAGACACGAGCCGATGGCTATCATTTTCAGCGCGCGGATTTGAAAAACGGAGGACATCCCGATTGTTGGGATGACTTCCGGATATCAAACCTTCCCGCTCGTCTCGGTGCATCCGCATGTGCCATCTTGTTCCACCCCGGCGTGGGTATTTCCATATCCACTGATGCTCACATGTATATATACCCCCAACAGCCTCCCCCCTCCTTCGTCTGCCCCCTCTTGACCCACCATGTCCGACGCCGTCAACGAGAAGGGCTCCCCCACCCAAATCTATGAGCGTCCCACCGGCCTCAAGGGGCTCTACTACCACCCCGCAACGCAGGTCAGCCGCCTGTCCACTTCACCCACGTCGTGTCTTGACGCGTCGCTCCCAACAGGTGGTCATGCTCGGATTCGTGTGTTTCATGTGTCCAGGTCAGTTCCTGTACAACACTCCCCAAATTCACGAAACGAATGAGGGTCTAGGTCTTTTCAATTCCCTGAACGGTCTCGGAGGGGGTGGCCAAATAAGTAAAACCACCGGTGCAAACGCCAACGCTGCTCTGTATGCAACCTTTGCTGCTTGTGCTTTTTTCGCTGGGTACGTTCCTCCACCTGGTCATATCCTTTCCTCGCTTAAACGATGATGCGACAGATCCATCAACAATAAACTCGGCCCTCGCTTGACACTTCTCATCGGAACATCAGGTTATGCACTATTCGTTGGGTCCTATCTGTTCGTCCTTTTTGTCGCCTCCAGTGTTTTCAGGTTAATCCAACATGGCACAGTGCTTTGAACATCCATCAAAATGCGGGCGGCTTCGTCATTGGCGCAGGCGCTATCCTTGGAATCTGTGCTGGTCTTCTGTGGACCGCACAGGGGTCCCTCATGATGGCTTACCCTACTGAAGCCCAGAAGGGGAAATACATTGCGATTTTCTGGGGTATCTTCAATCTCGGGGGTGTAGTTGGAGCTTCCGTTGCACTCGGGCAGAATTACCATTCCACGGTGATTAATATCTAATCTTTCAACCTCGCATATGGCTGAAGCTTTTTGGGTGCGGCTTCTAGGCCAATGCTGGTAAGCCGCTATTATTCAGAGAGCCGCCAAGGACCTGCTGACATTAAAGTATGATCTCCAGTTGGGAACGGCACATATGTAGGTTCTGAAACCTGATCCCTAACCCTCCTGATCCATATTATTAGATTGGTTTCCTTATCCTCACCTCCATCGGAGTTCTCATTCCATTCCTCATGGCCGATCCCAACAAGATGATACGGACGGATGGCACGAAGGTCACAGCTCCCCGTCATCCGTCCTGGAAAACGGAGATCGTCGGCCTGTACATCGCCTTGAAGACCGACCCCTTGATTATCCTGTTGTTCCCGATGTTCCTTGCCTCCAATTGGTTTTACACCTGGCGTAAGTAACTTTCGCACCACATGGAACCTGCCAGATGCTTATCCTTTCCCCGAAGAGTTCAACGATTACAATGGAGCCATTTTCAATATCCGCGCCCGTGCTTTGAACAACCTCGTCTACTGGATTGCGCAGATCGTCGGCTCACTCATCATGGGTTTGCTGCTTGATCGTAAACAGGTCACCCGTCGAGCCCGCGCTTTCACCGGATGGGCCATCCTGTTCGTCTTCGTGTTCTTTGTCCACATCTGGGCGTTCTTCTACCAGAGGTCCGTCCATCCCCTTTGTTGCTTGTGTCCGGTGAAGCCTGATCATCACTTCGATTAGGAAATATACCCGTGAAAGCGTTCCCCCTGGTGAAGGTGGACGTATCGACATCTTCGACTCGGAGTACACTGGCAAGGTCTTCTTGTATATCTTCTGTGGCATCCTCGACGCGATGTGGCAGACGACCGCATATTGGCTCATGGGCGCCATGTCCAATGACCCTGCCAAGCTGGCTCATTTCGCCGGATTCTGTACGCGCCGACTGTTTCTCGTCGTGGCATAAGATGACGTTTTCCCCTCGTCAGACAAGTCCATCCAGTCCGCTGGTGCTGCCGGCGCCTGGCGTGCAGATGGAGAAGGCATCCCGTAAGTGTCGAAAGCTTAAACAACCTTTTACACCGCATCACAATCGTTCATTTCCCAGCTATATGAACATTTTCATCTCGACCTGGGTCATCCTTGTCAGCGGCCTCGTTTTCGCTCTGCCCATGATATACCTACGCGTCACAAATACCACTGACCCGGAGGACGAGACTTTGTTCGTCATTCCCCTAGATATATTTGTTCAAACCTAACGTCTTGTCCGGTTATAGGGCTGTGGATAGTGATGAAAAAGGGCACATCTGAAGAGAAGGTTTACTGACAACCACAGACGATCCTATTTTAATTTTTCATGCTAAGTTTTTTGGTTACTGGCCATCGGATGTATTCGATAGGTATCGACATTTGAGCTTTAATTATTGTATGGAACGATAAAAGCCTATCCGCCGTGATGGACGGCCACTGCGCTCGTCAATAATACATATTGCACAACTTGAACAAATCTACTGACACGATGGCTGGAGAGAGGGCGATTAAGAGTATCGAGGATGATGTGATGCATCTGCTGTCCAGTGTTCTGTCCCATTCAGGATCCATGCATAATCTTCTCCACTTCGAGTTGGACACGCACACGACCTAGGCTCACACAAGGCCCTCACACGATGTGAAACGTAAGAGGGGCTTACACCAGAGTTGATGCGTTGATGTTTTACCAGGGCAGTGTCAAAATGGCACTATCCCCTTTCTAGCGCACCATCAGCTGCTTGGAATACTGTACTTAGTAGAGAAAATATCATCCTGTATGGGATAGCTATCCACTGATACAACTATAAATAAGGAACTCCCATGGATGCCTTATAAATGAGCTTCGGAGGTCGTTTGAATATGTTGCCTCAATGATCATTAGTAATTTAAAACACTCTTTACAGCTAAATTCATATCGATAGGCCGCCCACGAAAAAAAAACACACATAGGCAGACCACCAATGTGAAACTCCGATATGCTCCGACCCACAGTAATCAAGCAACAGGACTGGAATTCTAGCGAAGACAGACGCGAGACACCCTCTTGATTACTTTGATGCATGTAAAGAGCGATCACTTTCCCCTCACTCGGCACCTGGTCATAGAATGAGGTAAGTAGGGTTGCTTGTGCAGCACGCTTGTCTCGACAATTGATAATCGTTGGGTATAGAATCCATGAACTCCGATCGACTCCGCTGTGTTTATTTTTTTCAGGGGCGGCACATCGATATGAATTTAGCTGTAAAGCCACCTCGCATTTTAATAACCAGTTGCTGCCCTATCACCAGGTGTCACATCAGTCACAATGCTAGCCGATCTCGTGTGCAATGTTGTGAGATGCCGCGCTCACGTCGAAAGAACAGATCAGCTCTGCAAAAGCTGGATCAATCAGTTGCGGCAGTCAAAGACATTGGTTTCCGCTCTGCGAACGACTTGTTATCCGCGTGGAATCGATATGTCGCACCTAACCTTTGAGTCGGTGAGTTCTCGTGACGTTATGAACCTGAGAGGCTGAGAGTACTCACCTGGTCATTCTCGAGATCCTTCAGAGGAGAGATGACAGCAACCACACCTCGAAACCTCGCAAGTTCGACTGCTATAACAAGCGCTAAGACAAAGGATTTTTGTCAGCTACCCAAACGTATCAAACCCCTCTGCAGCCTTCTCAAACATCTGAAGTTGCCAGTCGAGAGGTTTGTACCCGAATATTTCTTCCGTGACCCTGATGATTTCTGATAGCGGGACCCTTTTACCTATTCGCGGCCATGGTCGCTTTTGTTCCGTGGGATGTCGCAGGGGGGTGGTGTTTGGTGTTTTGTGGCGGTGCGGGGTATCAAAGGGTGTGTTTGAGGGGTTGGGTCTGGTTCCGAGGACGTCTCGGGCTCGGGTGGGAGTGGAAGGAGGATCGGCCGGTGGGCATAAGAGAGATGTATCTTGCGGCCACTCGTTTTCGCGCCTCATAACGCGTTAAGACGCGTCTCAACGAAAATATATCTCTTGTCCTATCTAATGTCGTCGTCGCTTTGTCATGTCACACTGCACAACCAGCAACTATAAGCAACGTTGCAATTTTTTGTGAATTACATTGCCCTGCTAAACGACCAACTTTGATACAAGACCCTCACACGTGAGGGATTTGGTATGAGACTACACACGACCAGCGATGTCCTCAGAACTGGATCCTCCAATAAGAGTTTTGCCAGTCCCATCAATGCCAACACTGATTCCTTCATCAATGATCACGAGCAATTTTTCCACTGTCGACCCCACAAGTTCCTTGCGTGGGAGCCGAGAACTTCTAGACCGACTACGCCAGAACACATCAGCCCAAAGCGAACAATATGAGGACGATGGAAACCACTCACTGTATAGTAACTGCGCCCGGCGCTCGACTCAACCTCATCCTGGCCCTTGTCCCCAGATTTATACCTGTACCCCATCGCCTTCTTCCACGCGACATCGTTCTCCCATGGTTTCGAGTCCATGTCTCGTGGTGGAACAACGATGGGAATGGGCCAACCACCTATGCGTTGGACAAGTTTGGAGAAGAAGACTTCCTCGATGGTGTCCAAGAGATTGGATGTCACCTGGGCTAGTGGCTTAGCACCCTTCTTCTCCGCTGTGACCTCAGTTTCGGCCTGCAAACAGGATAGATCTGGAAAGGGAAGAGGGCAAAGCTTGAAGGACTGGCTGGGGAAGAGCCGAGGTCCCTGGTGAATGTATGACTTGGTATAGTTGACTTCCGTGCGAGGAACGTTGTTATGAATATAGGATATGCGACGGTCAATGGAGATGTAGACAATGCGAATGATTTCTGATTCGCTATCCGTGATTTGTCCAATTTTCGAAGTGAATTGTCTCCACCCCTTTGACCACTCAGCCTTCGCTTGTGGACTCGCTTTGACGGCCTTCATGGTCTGCTTCACGTCCTATCAAAGGCAATTAGGGGGGAAATCATGTTCTGGACCTCTTGCATCTTATTCGCATGTATCGCAGCTCGCCGGTCCGATTCCGCCCTCCAAAAGCGGTCCTGTTGATCGTACAATCGTATGTGGCTCATATGCAACTCCTTCCGCACTGTGCGCTGGGTAAAGACAACTGCTCATCAATGTGTTTGCAAAAAAAAACAAAAGGGGTAAAACGCACAAAGCATCCATTCACGTCTGCCGTTCCCAATCTTCATAGGGATCATGGTGTCACGTCCTGAGTCGTATCGCAGTAACAGTATCCTCTATGTAGTGCCGTTCGCCCGTGCTGCACAGACTCGTCCGTGGCTTTCTAAGTTGGCCAAGTGGTGTCAATACCGCTGCCTAAAATGCGAAAAAATGTCCAATGCCTACGTCGGCAGCCTCGCGTCAGTTTCAGTAGCGGAATGAGTCTGTTGACGTGACATTTTCAGTAGCACTAGAGGAAGCAGAGTCAGAATAAGACAAGCTGTCCGAGTCCGATTCGTCATTTGAGTCTAAAGGTGGACCGGCTTCTTGGTTTCCTAGAATTTATTGAGGTCATGAAGAGCACGATTCGAAGTTTCGTAGCTTACCCTCTTACAGGGGATGCTGACCTTGGCACCATGCTGGATCACGCCTTGGGGTGGAGGTAGGGGTTCCCAAGGAATAGTAGTAAGGACATCGTGTCTGGGTGGTTATGTAAATGTCCCTGGACCACACTGTTGTTCACGACCATGTCACGTCAAGACAAAGCTACGACAGAGCGATTCACCAAAATCCTCCGCGAACTCGTCAAGAAACCAGAAAACAAAGTTTGTGCAGACTGCAAGAAGAACGGTGAGCCACAATCCACCAATGGTCATCTCCATCATATATTCACCACCGCAGACCCCCGATGGGCATCCTGGAACATGTGAGCGTTCATTCCTCGCGATAACATGCCCTCAGCTCAATGCGACTAGCGGCGTCTTTCTTTGCATTCGATGCTCAGGGGTCCATCGAGGAATGGGGACACACATCAGCAAGGTCAAGTCGGTCGATCTTGACACCTGGACACCCGAGCAGATGGAGGTTTGGCTCGCATTGCGCATACATGTTGCAGATTCTGACATTCCTAGCAGTCAATCCAGAAATGGGGCAACTATCTCGCCAATTTATATTGGGAAGCGCATCTCAAGCCAGGACACACTCCGCCTGACCAGTGCGTACCATCATCAGAGCATCTCTGGCCGTTCACTTATGATCCGTCAGTAAAATTGAGTCGTTCATACGCTCCAAGTACGAATCCAAGAAGTGGGCCCGTGATGGACCACTACCTTCAGACCCCTCCGTTCTTGCAAGTGTACGAGAAGCTCCCGCTGATCCGAAGCCGCAACAACAACAAGCTGAACCCATTCCGTCCGTCACGTCGCGTGCTGCCCATACGTCAAACCCGAGTCTCTCCGGCCGATCCTCTATAACGTCACGCCAACCTCAGCCTCATCAACTCCTTTCCGCAAAATATACCACTACCCAATCTCCTCATAACACACCATCCGGTCCTGTCCCCGCACCCGTCCCAGCCGCTCCCCAACCGCAGAAAAAGGCTCCCGATAATGATCTCTTTTCTCTGGACTTCCATGCTCCTGCGTCATCTTCCACTGCGGCAGATATTCCCAAGAAAGACGTCAAACAAGACATACTGTCTCTTTTCTCCTCACCGGCACCAGCCCCTGCACCAGCATCCGGTCCAATTGGCGGCATCAGCGCATCAGCTTGGGGAAGTGTCCAGCCCCATCCCCCACAACAGCCAACAAGCTTTATTGGCACTAACGGGGTTGGTGCATGGGGTGCATCATCTGGCTGGACTGTTGCCCCGGCGGCCGCCCAGGCTAACCCATGGAATGGCCTCAATCCTGTCGCGCAACCCGCTCAACCCAGCCTTTTCAATACCACAGATGTATGGAGTACGCCTGCTGCTGCTGCAAACTGCCAATCCCAGGATTTATTCGGGTCATCCTTGAGCTCGACGCAGAAGAAGGATGATGTTTTCGGGGATATCTGGGGTGGTTTCAAGTAGATACAAATACCGATAGTTCGCAGCACCGAGTCCTATACCTATAGAGGTCTTTCTAAACCACTCCTTTTCCAGGGACAAAGTACTAGTACATCGTGAATTGTTAGATCCTTTTTGACTTGTCTCCTTAATTTTTTCCACTCATCGCGCCCGCAAACCGACAAGTTCGAGATCCTGAGTCAGGACATCAATTATACGCACGACAACACAGAAATGAAAGCACACCCTCTCAATCATCTTTCTCGCAATTGGATGAAATGCGTCCTGGTTCTCCTCAAACACCTTTATGGCCATCTGCCTGTCAACCTTGCCCACAGCCCGAAAGACTGGCCGACAGAATTTCATGCGGCCCTTGATAATTCCTGTGCCATCGTCACCCACTACCCACTTTACCGCCGCACCTGCAAATGCTTTGGCGGATGGTGAATTGTAGTCAATGAGTGCAACTTGGTAAAAGCGCAATCGAATCTCCGCATTGGAGGACGCAGAGAGTTTGTAAAGCTCGCCAAGATAGATAACATGCTCGAGTGGTAGTTGTGGATAAGATTGAAGCCGTTCCAGAAAAACGACTAGGTCCAGAAGGTCCATCATCAGGTAACTATTGAGAGGATCATGGATACATACTGATCTGGTTTGAATCAAGCTCATCCAAATCAGACTCCTGAAAATCTAATTCCGAGACGTCCGACGTAACACGCGAAGCGTCCCAACGCGCCGCAAGTTCATAAGCTCGTGTTGCCAGAGTCGTGTCGTATTCCATCTTGACAGGAAGTTCAATGCCTTCTCCGTAAAGCCAGGCCTGGCCGAACGTCAGATTTGAACCCCTTCAAGAGGACATGGCTCCACTTACATCCCAGTCGACGCTATCTAACACCTTGACCTTTTCTGGCGCATGCTTCTCCCAGTACCCGTACAGGTGGCCTTTCCATTGCTGCGTCGTGATGCTCTGTTCAGAAAAGGTATTTACATAATCCTTCACATAAGGCAAGAACACGTCCAATCCTCCGAGGATACGCTCTTCAACAGCAATTTAGCATTGATGGGTCGGACGTATCGTAGGAACTGTACCCACCCAGATAAAGTATGAAATTTGCGCCTTTCTCGTAAGGGATGTTACTGTATGCGTCATCCGGGTCCTCGCCAACTTCAAAATCGACCACAAGTCTTTGGTACTTGGGTCGATCTTGGTACTCCGCCAAGGCGTCATGAAGAGCCTTAGAGCCAATGACGAAGGAGAATCCTCTGTGGGCAGGTGCATGCAAAATTTCTTGCAACACGCGTTCAATGTAGGTCGTCCAACCCTCGTTCAACCAGAAGTGGGAGGAATTGGCTTGTCTACGAATAATACATTGTCACTTGTCAGATCATGAACGTATGAGAGGACTGACGTTACCCCGTTTCCGAACCATGAGTGCGTGAGTTCATGAACGACAACGTCAACAAGACTGCGGTCGCCTGCCAGGAGGGCTGTGGAACAGTCAAGATGTGAAGTCGATTTCAATAAATCACGTACTAGGCGTCAAGAAACTTAAACATGCATTTTCCTGCAATACGCAGAACATAAGTGAGATATTGAAATCATTGGGAAGACAGATGGCGCACCATTCCGCCGTAGGGGAAGGATGGAGGAAGGACCAATAGATCGTAAACTCCAAATACATAGGGAGTGATGATATTTTCTTCTGCAGCCAGAAACCTAAGGGCATATGAACGGCTGATATGGGGGTACGAGACTCTCGAGATTACTTCGCTGTGTCTTCGCTAAACTCCCAATATGCGCTATCGATCAGCTCCGGTTCTGCCCATATTCCAGACTTCCACCGTTTATCTTCGTGTTGAGGAAATGCTTGGTACCGGACATTACCGGCAGCGATGGCTAGGATGTACGAAGGAATTGGAATTGGCTGAAAAGTTGGTAAGGAATGAAGATCATCGTTCTGTTCTTATGTAGACTGACCTGGTCGTAGGTATAGGTTACCAAATCCCGTCCAATGACCTTTCCGTCATGAGGTGGCCCATCTGATGGAGGCGAAACACGAATAGCAGAAAGGAGTACAGGAAGGACCGAGGTGACTCTGGCCGAATATCTCTGGTAGAAATGTCAGTGAAGACTCACCGACCAGTCATTCTGACATACGATCTTAACCGATGGACTATCTAACAAAGTCGGGGTTAACAGATCATCAAAAACAGTGGGGATCCTGGGAACGCACCTTGCAACGGAGCGACAGAACGAGCGTAGATCGGCTGGCACTGGCTGAATAAATAAGGGAACTCTTTTCCCTGAGTCTGTCTGGATATAGGCCGGAATCTAAGCATGATATATATACCAGAACAAGACTACGCACTCTTTGTCGAGCCACTGCAGAGCAGTGCCATCCTGGGTCGTCGTGTAAGAGACCGTGGTATCGATATATTGACCAGCCTTCAGTCCCGCTGGCAGTTCGATACTCAGAGCAGAGCCCATGACTTCATGCTTCTTTCCTATTTTGAACTATTCCAGTCTTCAAGCTCTGTCTGGCCAAGGGATGTTCCAGACACTCACCTCCGCCGGTTTGCACTCGATTTCAGCATCGATGATGGCTAACCCAAATGTATCAAAGCTGGAGACAAAGATAAACTCTGAAGCCAATGATGATCTTCGATCGAGATTGAACCCACATAATCTCTTTCACGTTGTCCTCTTTGACGAGAAGATGGTGTGTTGCCGACCCTGTGATGGCCTTCGTATCAAAGTCAAGAACCCAGTCAAAATGGACATGTATTGACGCAATTTGAAGATAGTTGGACTGTGTGGTTGGATCGGCCATTGTGAGCGATCCAGAGACGAAATAATTGATCGTCATCTCATCTCATCACGCTATCAACATGGAATAATAAACATTGCTTGATTGTTAGCCAGACGCGAGACCGGAGAAAAAGACAAATTGAGTGGATGGTGGGAGATCAAGGGATGTGTAGGGGATTGACTCTTGACAGCATATGTAAATGTCCGTCCAATTTTGAGAAAAAAGAAAACGGATGAGTATGGTAAAGTACGACTAGTGGCGTACAGGCGCGTTCGTGGGTGGGCGGTGGTATGATTGGAGCCGGTCCTGGACCGCGTGCAATAAGTTATTACACATGTGTAAGGGTATATCGATTTTCTTGAGCCCAATGCAAGGTATTGAGTGACTTGAGGGTATCCACTCGTATCCTTAGGATCGTAATAATAGGTGGGATATCTCTGTGGTGGTAACAGGTGGTAAATCACAAGCAGTGTCGATGGCCTCTTTTTGGTTACGGGGACAAGATGGTGGATGGATTCAAAAATAGAATAAGACTGGGGGTCGTCAATAAATCAAACAAAGAATTGCGTGCTGAACAGTTTGTCAGTGACCAAGCACAGCGCGGGTCTACGATAGGGAACATACTGGATCCGACTTGCAGAGTGGACTTCCATCTCCTCCATCTTGTACGAATTGAGTTCCTCTTTAATCCTCTGTGCCAATGCAGGCGTCAAGCGACTCCATGTGGCCGGCTCACTTCTCCGATCATAGACAGATGCAGGGAACGTATCATAGACCGACAAATTCTGGGCAAACATGAGGCGTTTAGTCGTCGGGGTGGTTGCCGACCGGTGGGTCAACATCAATGGCAACGACGTCATCGCCGACAGCACGGGGGCGGATGAATTTGGATGGTTGAACAGCGATTTTTCGGGTAGAGGAGGAGGATGATTGCCCACCGGAGAGAGAGGTTCCTTGGGCGAAAGAGACATGGATGGAGAGGTATCAAAGGAAAGAGGGGGGAGCGACGGCGCCGATGGCGGTGAATGATGTTTGTGAAGACCATCAATATGATCAGGTCCTTCAGAGGGCACATGTGCCAGAGGACCCACGTCTGGAGTGGGTCCAGGATGTGAGTTGTAAGAATTAGACCGCACGCGATTCGGAGTTGGTTGTTCACTCAGGTACATATGCTGATCATAAGATTCCGCATCTGTACATCGAAAATATTAGCGGACAAAGTCGGATCGAGATGAATGACGAAACGAACATTTGAGAATGCCTTTGCTCGGTCTTCTGGTTTTCTCAATACTCCTCCGGACGTCAACAGCCCAGGGTTCATGATCTTCGGAGCTTCCTTCGTCTAGACTTGTCCTTCCCAACCCAACCCTTATCGTAGTATCTTCATCCCCCACGTCCCCACCATCTTCCCAATCATCGTCTTCGACCCATCCATCCGCATGGGAACTTTGTCCAGCCTGCTGGGGTGCGTAATGACCGTAATCGCTCAGATCATCCTCGTCTTCCACCAGCACCCGTGTGCCATCTTCGTTGACCCTGATCCCACCACCTCCCTTGACAGGCGACAACGAGCCTTGCCCCGTCGCTGTGTTCCTATCCCAAACAGCCACCCCTGCGACGCTCACGCTGTCCCCGTCAGTATCAACGGTAGCAGTATTCGTCGCCTCCCGCTGTGCTTTTGCTTTCGCTGCAGCCTCAGCGTTGCTTTTAAGGGTGTGCTGTCTTGCCAGCTTGGCCGCAGGGCTCAATCCCTTCATGTCAGCGCCCACGGTCCAATCCCCGCCTGTTCTATCCAGCTCAGCCGTAACGTGGGACACGCTGGCCTCACTCGCTTCCGCTTTACCGCTCTTCTTGTCCTTTTTGCCCTTCTTGTCGTCCTTGTCCTTATTTTTGTCCTTGTCCTTGAACAAAGAGGTAATCCCCGCCAATGAGTTCCGCCGTGCTAGCTTCCCCATCGATCCCAGTTTCCGAATCATCACGCTTGCACTGCTGACTGTCGATGAAAGAGAGATGTTATCCGTGCTTGCGTTGAGCCTCGAATTGAATAGAGATGCTGCACGGCCTTTTTTCTTTGTTTGTACTGTCGCTGTAGATGCGGCATCATCACCGCTGTCAATGGACGCCCCGATCCCCGATACGCCACCAGTTCCATTTGCTTTGCCCACTGCGGAGCTGATTACGGCGGGGGTTTTTGGCTTGGATTTGTTTGAGCCGCCATAGATTGTGGCTTTAATGGATTCGTCATCCGATGGATTATCCTCGTTGAGCGTGTGTGAAGGGTTAAATGACAAAGCCCTGCGCAATCGACCTTTCAGGCCACCGCTTCGCAACATGCTGGACGTTGGTGCAGGGTCAAGGGCGCTATCATCTCGTGACATGCGCTTTTCGGCTGTGAAGTTACCCTGTGAAAGAGGCGAGGGACGCGCCGGGCGGGGAATGGGGGTAGATATTGACAAGGTGTTCGGTGTCGATGACGCAGTGGCGGAGGAAGTGGTCGTCGTAGACGAGGGTGGAGGCGGGGATATGCCGGGGCGTGTCGTTGATCCTGACGACGATGTTGAAGAATTCCGATGATGTGGAACCCGTAATTGGGTGGCAGGCGTTGAAGGAGGTGATGGTCTTGGCGATGGTGCGGTTCTGTTGCTGGAAGAACTCTGACCAGACAAGGATTGATTCCGTCCGCGGATGCTTCCGTTTACCGACGGCGGGTTGGTGTGGCCGCTTTTACCACTTTGGTTGCTGTTTGTCCGTTGACGCTGGCTGCTTGAAGAGTTAACTGACGATGTTGACACTGAGGCTTCCGGACGACCATATGGAGGATAGGGAGCTCCTGAGGTTCCGGACCGCCAGTCACCTGAATCTGAGGGTGGCTGTCGGGTCGGACGGCGATATGGGTGAAAGCCACCGAATTGGCCAGGCTGCGGAAGCTGCTGGGAATGGTCGTGTTGGTTGCGATGGGGAGGGGGAGTACCACTAGGGAAAGGATTAAAGGAAGACGTAAGTTGATTCTGGGCATAGTAGTCGTTTCCGGGAGTCCGCTGTTGTTGTGCAAATCCGTGCTGGGCATTGAACATCATCTGCTGATACGCCCATTGAGCTAACTGCGCGTTGGCGGGGTCGAAATACGGCGGCTGGTGAGGTAATTGGTTCGGATAAGTTTGTGGAGACTGCGGTTGGTGGTTTTGATAAAAGGAAGGGTAGAAGGGGGCGGCGGTGATGGAAGGTGTCCAGCTGCCTTGGGGCTGTTGCTGGAGGGGGTATGAGTAGGGTGTGTGATGAGGTAGATGTTGATGTAGCTGCGGGTGGTGGACTTGATGGTCGTTGGCGGGCGACGTGCGCTGCCTTGCATTGGCGTTGTTGGCGGCGGGGACATCCATCGATTTCTCTTTTGAAAGGTGGAGTTGTTGCCAGTCCGAAGGTGCGACTGTGGCCATACCTGAGGGTGCGAAACGGTGCCTTATGTGGCCGTGAGAGGCGTTGCCGGGCTCGACTCCCTGGGACTTACCACGATCAGCAAGGACCCGTGTCCGCTCGTCGCGCTGGGCAGCGAGCAAAGGAGAGACCAGGGTAGAGTCGGACGTTGGCAACGGTGTCCAGACCCTTTCCGACACCAAATCCGTCAATATGTTACAATCACGTAGCCACAATCAAAACAAAATCAAATACATCCACGTGCTGCGTTCAAAGTGCATACAGCAAGTCGATATCAAATCGTGTATGTCAGTACAGTAAGTCTAGGGGAAAAGACAGAGAGAATTCCAAAGCCCGTGGACTACTCTTTCCAGCCGTCAGAACAGAGGGTCCTGCCTCCCAAAAATGATATCACACGAATCGAATGGTCGCAGGAAGCTAGTCCCCTGACCGGATAACACCCATCCTTCTTCAATAATCGTTGAAAAACCACTCGACATCGGTTCTTCCAAGCGACGGGTCCGCAAGTGCGGCGAATGCTGTCGGCGTCAAGTCGATATCCCCGATCGCGCACGCCTCACAACGATCGACAATCTTGACTTGTATCGACTTCCCACCGTGCTTCACGGTAGCTGTCAGCGGAATATGGCATTGAGAACCCGTGTCGCAGTTCAACAACCCATCACCACCGACGACGGCGAAGGATGGACCTGAAACTGCAGTCACAAGCCCGCCTGAGGCCCCAAAGACCTTTCGTCCTGGGACGAATGGGCCGCAGATCGGGTTCCTTTAACAAGATGAGAGTGACACCGTCTGAGCGATGTCGATATCTTACCGGTTCCTTTGCGCGGCAACAGCACCTGGCCACGCGTCGTACATCAGCTTCGATACCGCCGCCGTGAAGGAAGAGTCATCGTAAGTGTCGCCACAGGCTCCTAACCCCTGAGAACTGTCAGCAAGCCAAAGCTTAGCAAGAGTTTATAAACATCGACAGAACAGGTTATGCTCACTAATAGGTCATCTGGCCCGTATGAACCTGCGTGAACAATGCATTTCCCGCATTATTACATGCCTGCGAGAGTCCTTCAAGGAATGGATCAGCCGGCGATGTTACGGTTGCAGCCGGTGCAGCGCCAGCCTGCGTCTTGGTCGGCCAATTAGCGGGCGCAAGGGCATTTCCATGACCGTCCTTGTGCGATGCCGGGGTGCTGGGCACAGGACTCGGTGAACTGGGGCCAGCCCCGGGAGCGCCCTTCACAGTTGAAGTTGGCGAAGTCGTATTTCCAGGCCTATGGTGGGCATCACAGGATTTTCGCCGCCGGAGCTGCTTGACAGGTTTCTCGATGAGGGGGTTTGTGGCCAAGCGTTTAATGTGGCGTTGGTGACGGATGCGAGGAACATGATGAGGTGATCCCAAGGCGGAAGATACGTTGACGAAGAGGAAAACGAGAGCAAGGAGGAACGTCAACGAGAGGGAAGGGCGGAACATGATGGTGGGGGTGGTGGAAGGAGGGCCGGGCGAAGGAAATTTACACGACCCATTCATATAACCCCGCTACTCCCGAAGATCAGGAGTGGAGGGAAAATGACAGTGGCTGTGTAGATAATATCAAATTGATTATTGCGCTGATCTGGCGAGCGGGCGCGGATGGCGGATAACGGCAAATGGAGTCGGGGCCAGAGGGTGCTCTAACACTCGTTGCAATTGATTTTCTTGAAATTTAGTCCCAATTTATAGGTGTGCATGTAACCTGCCAAGTAAACATACAAGGGTCAATCTAAAAAAATGAAGTCTTCAACCCTATCATCGATTCCCGTATTCTTCCACCTTTCTTCGGTGACCCTGAACACATCAGGGAACCACTCCTCCAAGTCGCCTTCTCCTTTCTCTTCGTCATCGACAACATCTAAGCCCAAAACCATATATGCCAATGCCTTTCCACTCATCCACCCATGCACCATCCCTTCGCCGGTGTATCCAGCAGCCATCCATTCCCCCGGGGCCGCTAACCCGATAGCAGGCGCTTTGGAAGAAGCTCCGCTTCCTAAGCTATCCGCGCTCGACTCCGCACCTCTCGAGGCCGGCCCCTGATCTCCGATCGCTTTTGTCCGTGGAGAAGATACCCGTCGACCTGAAATTTTCTCGGGTATTCTACCCACCCATGGTTTCTCGTCGACTGAGAGACTTTCGACGCCACTCCACACCTGCTTCACCCGCTTCCCACTCGTCGCCGCCTGAGGGCCTTCAAAGTAATCATCGAGGAGGCCCGAAAGATATTTCTCCGTCTCGGGATTCCAGCTTCGATCATCCGCATTTCCAATGGACGTAACATCGAACCGGGCACCGAGCATCAGCTCTCCTTCGGGTGCTGGATAGGCCGCACCTTTGGTGTCGGTCGTTTCCAGTGCCGCAGGTTGTTGGGTAAGATAATCATAAGTAGACATCGAAGCACCAGGGTAAAACACGAATGAACGTGTACCCGTCCACGATGCTGGTTTCTTGATGTCTGCAACTGGATGGCATGGGCTGTCAGGAATATCCCCCAGACCTCCCCAAGGCCACTGCGCTGTTACGACACCCCTGGCAGGAACGATTTTACCGCGCATACCTGGAACGAGATGGGAGATCCAGCCATTGGTCGCGTGGATGATATGCGGTGTCAGGATCGTTCCTTTGGGTGTCGTAATTTGATAGAGTGCCGGAGATGCTCCTGAGACGGGCGGAGATATCTTGATACAGGGTGTGCAGGTATACAAATCGAAGCTTGGCCCCTCTATGAGCAATCAACAATGTACGAAGAAACCGAAAGCTAACCTTGAAGGATAGCATTTTAGAAGGCGAGACAAAACGCCAGTGACCAGACGGTAAGGGTGTACTGCTCCTGCCCGGGTCGAACAACACCCTGCCGTCTTGGGAGATAATTGAAGACTCTGCAACCATGTCAAGAAACGCAAATGAAGAGCAACAAAGAACTGGCGTACCTTGATACATTCAAAACCCTCATACGTTCTGTAATTTATACTCTCCACCGGAAGATCTTTGGTATACGTGGAAAGCTGGGCCTTGGCGATCTCATAGAGGGTAGCATCGTGGAAGACATCAAACGCCTCAACCTCGCGGCATTGCGAATCCTGTAGCAAGCCCTCTTCCTCTGCCACAGCCAAGAGCTCAGGGAGATGCGACAAGCGAAAACGAATGATTTTCTTCGCAATTTCCATTCCGTGTTGCTTCTTGAGATTTCCGTACTCCTGATATAAAATCGGCGTGATATGACCTCCATTCCTGCATGAAGAACATGGATTTGAGCATATAATGGAGAGATGCGTGATTCACGCACCGTCCTGTGGCTCCAGAACACGTTTCTCTAGCCTCCAACATGACAACATGTGGGGGGTTCTCTCGGTGCTCGTTTGCCCAGTCCAAGATGGTTCTGGCAAAAGACGTTCCCGTTATTCCACTGCCAATGATAACAATATCGGAATATTCGGGTACCCGCACACTGGGCCCAGCGTTATGGCAGGATATTGAGGAAGGCGGCACCATCCAATACGACTGGCAAGGATTTGGCAACGGCAGTCCAGGAGATCGATCAATGCGTCGCACGACCTGGTCCAACGGAGGAAATACAAGTCTGAGACCGCCAACAATCGTAAAGAGTGTCAGTTGTAGGCGGTGGTATACCGTCGATATCGTGGATCCCATCTCGTCGGACACAGTAAAGGACTATGCGATAAGCTCGTCTCACCTGAGATTTATGATGTTCCTCTGGATACAAGATTTAAAGGATTTGGCGGGCTTGGGCAATGTACTAGAATGCTGAGCAGGAGACCTGAATTCGACGCCAAGACTAGTCATTAAGGTGTCCCGACGGATGGCGATCGGAAATTCAGTAAGATGAGAGTCTTGTCACTGGCAGGCAAAATGGCTCTGGCTCCTGACAATTTCAAGTGGTCCACGAGTCCGACTCCAATGCAATGACTTCGATGGACGATCGGGTGGTGTGGGTTTTGTATCACCACCAATGTACCCCAGGTAACCAGGTTGACCAAGTGCCTATCACCTGGTATGAAATGGGCCTAGATAGTCAATTTCGTGCCGATTGTTTCAATTCATGCGATGCGTAGCACAAGACGTCGACCCGACTCCCGTCACCGGTCTTTGGATAAACAGATCGACATGATTCCACGCGCTGTATTGTTTCATGATTGTGCCATGCGGAGCGAACACATGCATATGACCAATCGATGACACGCGCTCTCAGGAAAGCTAAAACGACCGTTACCCAGGGTCCGGGGTTCTCATTATTGGGCTTACCTGTCTACGCGACTAAGGACTTTGAAACCTTCCGCTGAGTATCCTAGGACCGAAGAAATTTCACGCTTGCCCTCCAACGATGCCCGTCACTAGAACCAGAAAAAGTACTCATTGCGGCCTCAAATGTAAGACCCCTGTCCAGGTCCATCTTCAATGATGCTTCTCGACTGGCTCGTCACCATCGTGGGGTTGAGCACATGGCAATCCACAGGATCTCCCCTCTATTAAATGGGACAATTCAAACACCAGCCAAGCATTCTCGGCTTAACCAGGGTAATCAACCGGAAAACCCACTTCCAGCGGTGCAAGGGTATTCAATGGCCAAAGAAACTCTGCGTAACTTACATTCGTTTCTTTACATTTTACCGACATCCGAATGGAATCGGATTTGGGATTCTTATCCATCGCGTCACATCCGCCATTCAGATCAACGGTTGCTGGGGGTCCAAATTCTCCAATCGCGGGCCCGCACGAAAAGAGAACATTATTGGTAGAATGAAAGTAACATAGGGACTATGATGATGATCATCTAACGAGAAGTGCGATGCGGAGTGGATGCCGTGCAGAATGAATGCATGAAGATGTGCGAGAGGGCAGAAAAAGGAGGGTATTCATAACAAAGCTATCCTCATGGTTTGAAGCCTTTGAAGTAATCGTGGGTGAGGGCACGTTTCGCTGAGGTTCGACTCAGCCACAGGTGCGATCCTGGAAGGAAGACACCTACCTGACATACGCTTCGCAGAATCGTAATTCAACATTTCCTGAATGACGGTAAGTAAAATGTCGAGATCAAGAAGAACACCATGCGAGAGAACACCTTTATCAACTTGATGCCATCCTCGTTTAAAGTCGAGACAATGCGCCCCAAGTCTTGACGAGACCACTGTGGAAAGGTCGCTTTGTAGTCTGGGAGCGCGCTAACACCTGGCCATGTTTCTTCGTTAGGTGTGCCGAGGATTCTGGGCCAAAATCCTAGATATCATTTGCTAAGACGAATTTAATCTAGAAGCTCACCTAAAGATCTTGAAGATCTGGTCAATTTCTGAATCACCAGGGAAGAGTGGAGCCCCTTGGAGGGCCATCTCTGCAAAAATACATCCAACAGACCACATATCGATGCCAGTCGAATAATGACGCGATCCCAGAAGCACCTCTGGCGCACGATACCATAAAGTGACGACCTACATAAAAAGTCGGCAACTGAATGGTGGAGAGTCAGGAAGACTAACTTCGTGTGTATACGTGCGCATTGGAATTCCAAATGCACGAGCGAGACCGAAGTCAGCAAGTTTGAGATTATCCCTTTTATCGATGAGAAGATTTTGAGGCTTGAGGTCACGATGCAGGATGCGATGGGAATGACAGTAAAGCAGACCACAACTAAGCTGGTAAGTGAATTTCTATATTCGTCAAAAGTCCGTCAGTCGCAGGATGATGACAAGGAATCCTCAAATGGACTGTGTCACGAGGGGTACACGACCAGGAACACGCTCTAAAAGCTGCGGAAAACAATGCGAAAGGCTTACCTTGACTATATCCAACGTGATGGGTGTCCGATTTTGGTTCGCCGTTTCCATGTATCGCTTCAAATCGACGTCCAAAAACTCAAAGACCAGGTACAGTTTCTGGTCAGCATGAACGATGTCCAGAAGCCTGCGGGATTGATTGACATGAGACATCCAGTGACAAAAGTAGGCGGGCGCTTACCTGACGATGTTTTCATCCCTCAGTTCCTTCAAGAGACTGATTTCACGAATGGCAGTGCTGGGCACGCCCTCATCTTCTGCCTCTAGCCTAATCTTCTTCAAAGCTACGATTTGATTCGTGTTGACATCGCGGGCTTTGTAAACGACACCGTAAGTTCCTATGTTGCATTGATGTGGAGCGCAATCGTAAGCGAAGACAAAATATGTCTTTAACTCGAAGCACCTTCGCCTGTGATCCGAGTAGGTGAATTTCTATAAAGTTCCTCAGTAATCAAGAAAGATAAAGACGCACCAACTTTCTCGATCTTGGCGTAGCTGTGAAGGAGATTGGCTAAGAAGTCAGCCTCTGAGTGTCAGGCGGAAGTACCAGAGTTACTGACCGATCCATATGACGAGGCTAAGGAATGGTAAAGCAGAGAGAACGAGCGACAAGAAGAGGGAACAGGTGTAAAGGACTGCCACTCAAAAGTATTAGTACCCTCTGATTTGAACTCCGCTCGGGTATGACAAGTTGACATCCCATCGTTCAGTTTACAATCGCAACGATTATTCCTAGGCATGCTCCGGCCTTCTCCTTCCACACAAGCCACCCCGTCCAGCCGCCCATTCACGGCACGTAAAAGAAACTCTCGCCCAGCTACAGTCGAAAATACCAAATGGACAGGCGCTTCGAGGCCAACTACCGCGCGACCTATGACGTCTGTGTCCACCAAACACCAATCAAGTTATGTTATTGCACTTCTGGAAGGGAGGGGTGTTGCCCGAGAAGTGGGGATGGCTGCTCTGGACAAGAACACTGGCAAAGTCATGCTCGTTCAAGTGAGTGATTGCAGTTCGGACTACAGCACTTTGCGAATACTTGAAGCTCGCGGATGGCCAAACATACGTAAAAACCCTGCATCAAATGCATCTCCACTACCCGGCGTTAGTGCTTCTGCCCGATACGTTCCTTTCGACTGCCGAAGGAAACCTCCACGACTCCGGTAAAAGGCCAGTAGCCGTATCTATGCTCGTAGATTCTATCCAGGAGGAGTTCCCCGGAGTGCATATAGAGCCAGTGGGCAGAAAGTACTGGAATGATACTGGTGGTCAGTCGCCCATCATATTCGTGCATCAGATCCTCCACCCACCACGGACATAGGTTTGGAGTTTATTCTCCACTTATGCGTCGAGGATGAAGAACGCGCTGGAACAATTCTCACTGTCTCGAATAAGTGCGCATACATCGCGTTTTCAGATGCTTTTTGATCATCCTCGACTCGGTTTCCAAGATATTATGCGCTGTCAGCAACTTGTGCCTTATTCAAGCATGCAGAGGCTAGGTTAAACACCCGTTTTGCCGCTGGATCTCTGCGTATACGTTATGTTCCCGTGGACGGTACCATGATGATTGATTCAGATACGACAAAGAATATGGAGCTTGTCGCTAACATCTCCAATAAAAAATCAACCTATTCTCTTTACGGGTATGCCAGATAGCGTTTCCGAGACACATCCTGGACGTTTACGTTTCTAGTACTTTGAACCACACATATACAGCGATGGCGGCACGGCTTCTCAGAGTTAATATCCTTTCTCCACTCACAGGTACAGGTTTTAATCGCTTCTTTGTCGTTGAATGTGAAAGCTCTTCATCGTAGCTCAGACTGCCATCGACGCGAGACTTGATGTTGTAGAAGGTCAATCTTTCAAACTCTTGAATCTCCTGGGGTTCACGGACAAGGTTCTACCCCCAGAGTTCATCCAAAGCGAAGATCGATACGCCGATGTTCGCGATGCTCTGAAACTCCTGAACAAGTTGGATCTTGACAAACTGATCGCCTCGGTATTCTCCATCTAACATTGCGTGGTGTCGATCTGGGCTCGGCTGATGCGCGATTAGCTCGCATCTCAGGAAGTCCGCATTACGAATACTGCGAAGCCTGCTTCCGCTCGAGTACTTCAGATGTTGAACCTTCGCAACGTCGTGAAAAATCTTCCGCTATTGCAAAAGGCCCTTGCGGGGAGTCATTCCCAGTTGTTGAGGATCATCCATGATGTGAAACCATTTCCACTACCGCATCGGTCATGTTAAACTGACCTTGGCCAGATGATTTCTGATGAGCGCCTCCCAAAGATGGAGGAACTCATTGCCGGGAATCTCAATGAGGATGGAGCACCGTCGAAGGTACTGCATATCCATATCTGCAAGGCTGACTAACTTTTTTCAAGGGAGGTATTGGAGCGGTCAATGCTCGCGTATATGCAGTAAAAGTACGTCATCGGAAACATAGTATTCGTAGTCTTATATTTGATTTCAGGCCAACTGCAACCGGCTCTTAGATGTAGCCCGCGAGACATACAAAGAGAACGTCGGGGATATATTTCAGCTTACTCGCACTCTTGCAGAGAAACACGCCCTACCGCTGATAGCAGCTTATCAGGAGAATGGTTTCATATTCACCTTGAAAAAGACAGACGTGGTTGGCGAGCTACCGCAAGGTTTCATCAACGTTTCGGCGAAGAAGGGGAAATGGATCTTCTCCAGCATGGATTTGGTCAGTCGTTTCAAGTTATTGTTAGTCTCGAATCCACGAGCCTCTCATTCGGATGCAGAAAAAAATGAACGCCAGAATGAAAGACGCCTTGGATGAAAGTTTAATTCTTAGCGATAAGTAAGCGTAGGGCCTTGTGGCAAAAGGATGCCTTTAATCGCCATCCACCGCCTGGCCTAGAATCATCCAAGATCTCCTTGCGGAAATCTTATTAGATTCTGGTGCACTTTATAAAGCTTCAGAAGCGGTCAGACTGGTCACCTCGATCCAAAACCTTTCATCAACTCTTAAAACATTTCAAAGATTGCATTAGTGGATATGTTGTGGTCATTTGCACATTCTTCAATCCGTGAGTTTGCGTTTCGTGTCTCTCCCAATCCTATCTCAACACGTCCGTGTTTGTGTAGTACATAATTATGGTGCTGTCTTCTTCGGACTTGAGTCGACTCCCCCTCACGGTCAGTTCCCTCAGTGCGCCCCGAGTTTACAGGTACATTAGCGGTCAAGTCGGGACGCCATCCCGTGCTGGAAGTCGTCCAGTCGGCCGGCACGCTTGTCTCCAACGATGTCTACTGCGATGACTCGTCATCCTTTCAAATTATCCAAGGTCCAAAGTGGGTTGCCGCGTTGTTCTGTTTTCGAGATGCTGATTTTCTTTGGTTGTAGTATGTCAGGTGCCTGCTTGAGTTTTGAGATAGGCCATATCCACCGTGATTCTGAACGATATGATAGGGAAGAGTACTTATCTTAAGCAGATCGGTTTGCTTGCAGTTATGGCGATGTGTGGATGCTTTGTTCCGGCTGAATATGCAAGTTTCAGGTTGGCAAATCCATTCATCTCAATACCATGCTTCATTCCTTAGCCTTGCTTTAGGATCCACGATGCGCTACTGACCAGACTATCGAACGACGATGACATGGAAAAATGCTTGAGCACCTTTGCTAGTGAGATGGCAACTTCCGCCATGATCCTGGGTACGGCTTTTTTCTCTCCAAAAAATGAGAACAGTATTAATACATCGAGTACACCAGGACTTGCTACCCCCAGGTCTTTGGTGCTCATCGATGAACTAGGGCGCGGGACGTCTCCCCGGGAGGGAGTTGGGATCTCGCATGCGATTGCAGAAGAACTGATTGCGCTCAAGGTGAGACACCTTGTATGAGCTATCGGCGCCAATTATCCCAACATCTGGGTTTTAGCCTTTTGTGTTCTTTGCAACGTGATGGCCTCCATAATCCGAGTGGCAGAATATGACCGTGCATACCTCTAGACACTTCAAAGAGTTGACTACGACGCTGGCTCGCCAACCTTCTGTTATCAAGTGAGTGAATGACGCCATTTCGTTTATTGTCACTTATTGATAATCCTTAGCTTACATCTCTCTGTCCACGTACGGAATCGCCACCACCGAATACCTGTGTTCGTGTGTAACAACTAACTGTTTCAGCGAACTCGCCCGTCCACGTCGAAATTGGGAATGAATTTCCAGTATAAGTATGTCTGAGCCATAAACCTTTACGAATGTAACCGCGAACGGTATTCAGAATAGTGGACGGGGCACCAGACGATTCTAGTCACTACGGTGCGTGTCTCTGGCACCCTGACGAAGTTGACTTGTTCATCTGGATCGTAGGACTTGAACTCGCGCGGCTTGCTGATCTCCCAGAAGACGTTCTGACAGAGGCGTACAGAGTCTCTGGAATTCTGTCTATGCTTCACGCCAAGCGCGAAGACGAGAGCGAAGGGAGCCGGACGGCCATTAAAAGGAAGGCTTTGTTGAGGGTAACTCTCTTTTTGCATGCATTTATTCTTCTATTGGAATGCTTGGGAAATTCTTTTCGATTATGCTGATATGTCTGTCTTCCGACGTGTTTAGCTTCGAACGCAACTCGTGCAAGCATTGGACCACTCCGCCCTTCCCGATAGGGATCTTCTGGCCTACATACGGCGATTTCAGGATGTTATTGCGAAGGTCTTTCGGCACGCTGGCTAGATGATGCGCTTCGATTGGTTGGACATTATGTTCCTTTCGATTCTACTCCGGACAGCAGGCCATATTCCTGACATAATTGAATATGCATTCATCGGATGACAACTGCTTGCCTGATAAACAAAGTCATCAAGTCATTCTTGTTGGCTTGGATCGTTCTCCTGTGCATCTGATTCGATCGAACCGCGTCGCTGACGAAATCAATTATGGGTGACGACTGTCACGGTTTGCCTGCTCGGATCGTTCTCCTATGCATTTGATTCGATCGAACCGCGTTGTTGTCAGCCTCGAAATCCAACTCTTTCTTTCTCTCTCACCTTGTTTTCATTCTCCCCAACGCTGGCCGTTCCTCTTTTCTATCTTCTACCTGCGCATCTACCTGATTTAGCACTTCCCTGGTTCAGCTGCATGTCGACATCTGGTTCTGCACCGACTGCCAACAAGATCAAGTCCCCTGTCACATGGGTCAGCCCTTCGAGAGGAAATACCTACGCCGCAGGAAACAAGATCTTGGCCAAATGGAGAGTTCTAGATGTCTCCCCTGTCTCCCCTGTCTCCCCTGTCTTCCAAATCTGCGGTCCTTCTAGTTCTGGTTCTGGTCTTGATGGCTGGCACTCAGCTCGGGATGATGTCCCAGGGTGTGGACCTGAGGTCTCGCCTGGTGTAGTGAAGATGGGTAAAGGGAAGTCTCGCTCCATCTCCTTGTAAATCGCCATTACATTATCCCTTACTTCATCTGGCTCAAATGACCTCATGGCAGGACAGTTCCCAAAGTCACCTCTGACGGAACTTATGTCGTGCGAATGGACGATGGAGATTCTGGGTTGGTTTCTCTTTCACCAACTTTTTCCTTGATCGGTAGGTCTTAAGACCTCACTCAGTTTCTGCCGACACCAAACCTACTGTAATTGTTTGTATAGCGAATATCGTCCATCCTCAACCCGCTGCTTTGGACGAGCCCAGTTACCAATCACCTTTGGGTTCACTATCATTGCCCCATCTTTCGCCAGCCCTGGGGAATGCAGGGCATGATGGCGATGTCACCATGAATAACCATGCCTTACCCGGGATACCCCAGCTTCTCGCAAGTAACAAACCAACAAAGGCCACAGTGGCACTCGTAGCAATTCCCTTGAGCATCGTCGCCTTTATTGCCTTCCTCTTGACCGCGGGCCTCTCGATCCGTCGTTGGCGTCGCCTTCGGAATCAACATCAAACAAGAACCATCCTGACCTCCAACTACCAGTCGTCCGGATCCAATTCAAAGATGGAAACCTGCGATGAAGAAAAAGGCGGCGTTCTCGTTCCTCACCCGCTGTTCGTTCCGATAGAGCTTGGAAACCTTCCTCAACTACCTCGAAGTACAGGTTCTTCACCGTTTTCAGAGACGGCCGTCGTCCTGATGTCGCGACCACCGTCTACGGAGCCAGAATTTTCTGCCCAGAGCTCGAAGACAATCGCGAGACTTTGCCCAACTTCCACGACGCGTGCAGCAGATCCAAAATCAAGTGCATATAATCTGCCGCCTCTCCACGTCGAACCGATAGCTAACTCTATCGCTAATGATAACGATGGCGACTTTTACGATGTGGAACTCGAGCATCCTTCTGCCAGTAGCAACGTTCGTGAGACTGGGAGAAAGGAATCCTCCACACCTATCGACTATTTTCAGCCTTCGGCTCCATTCTACTCCGAGGTCATCCTCCCTCGTCCAAAGGCTCATTCAGTCAGTTGATTCATAAACGTGTTTCTTTTCATACGTCAGCGTGGTCGGATGATTTTAGTAGGGTTCGAATTGCGTCAGATTCAAGTGACAATAAGCTAAGCGAGTATGTTCGGCATTCAAATCGAAGGAGTAATATGAAGAGTGTTCCGAAAGGATTCAAAGGATTTCAGTGTCGTTATCTCTCAACACCTGCTCTGCATTGATAATTTGATACATTGGACCCCTAAAAGCGCAGAACTAGCTTTACCTCAGACACTGTAAAGAGCACCTACTGCAGCGTAGATTTATACCCGCCAAGCATGCGGTTATGCTCGGAACCACCCTTGTGCTCCCCGGTGGCAATGCGGCCCCCACCAGTACTTTCATCGTCTTCGCCAAAATCCTCATCTGGTACATACTCGGCGCTAGCTAGTTCAGCTATCAAGAATAGTATCGGCACTGCATCGAGGGAAGAGAAGCGAAAACGTGCAATCCTTGCTCCTTATTAAGAGCGAGAGAGTGAATCGTCAGCGCTCAGCGAACGTGATGGAAGGAAAATGACCAACTTCTCTCCTTAGGCCTGCTTGTCTCGTCAACACCCATCTTGGCAAGATTTTCCTGAGCGCGCACTTTCGCCTCGTTCATGTCCGGATTATGAATTGTAGCCTTGTATCCGCCAGCAACGCGATTGCGGTCTTTCTCGTCCAGCCTTTTGATGACCTTAAGCTTAGCAATCCACCTGATAATGACGACAAAGAAAATATACATACAACCTGGATATTCGCATTTGTTTGGGTTCAAGTACCAATGGTGGATGAGTTCTTGGGGAAATGAGTTAGACGGGCTTTATAAACCGGGAAGAATTGTGAGTCTGACATCAGTAATTTCACCTTGCGTTACATCGTCGAAGCTTTGGGACCATACCGCCGCATACAGGTTGACGTGAATGGCACATAGGTATACTAATCCGTGAGACTAACTATCACAATGTAGTACGGGGCCCGCCTGTTCTTATTCGGGACCGCGGCGGTTAATATCAACCTATCAACCTATCGATCAACCTATCGTTGTCTATCATTGCCGTCATTTCATACGTGAGATGAGGAGCCCAATCTCGCAGTTGAAATTCATGTCACTGGATTTCTCCTTGTTGAGCGTTTCGGCTGTGGTGCGAGATCATAAACTTCATGTGAATCCGGGGAGGGCTCCAGCGACTCCGATGGACAGCTTGATCTCGGAGATTTTCTGGTCATGATTCAAGAAATAGGTAATTTGTCATGAGTGATCCAAGTCTATTTCGCATTCAAAAGCGAATACACCACCCACATACAATTATCATGAGCCATTATGATGATTTCACATCCAAACTCAACTCCTCCAACCCAAAAATCTGCTTCAAAAAATGTGCCTGTCCAAAGGGCCGCTCACTCCCCAACAACGTTGCCGCAGCCTCATACCGATTCTCAGGTTTCCTCACCTCCTCACACACAAATTTGTACGCGCGTGCCATGCGCTCGAGCGCCGCATGGTGGATCCGTGTGTGCAGGCGCTGCACAGTCAAGTGTTGCAGTCGCGGAGATTCCACAACTTCGAGGCCGGATAGCCATATGGAAAAGGTGTGAAGAGCGGATTGGAGGGCGTGGGGTTGTGTTGGAGGGAGGCGGGACAGGGGCTCCTGGATATGAATTACATGGAATAATTTAACAAGGAGGATTGGAGGGAGTAAAACACACGTTCGGTCCGCGAGCCTTGCAAGCTTCTACCACTTGAATGAGCCCGGCATCGGCCATGATATTGTAGTACTACAGACATGATAGTTCACATAATAGGCATAACATACGGAAGAAGAGACGCACATGTTCGTTGGTCAGCCTCGACACCCGATCCTCGATCAGGATACCTATCCATGTCTGTTTATGCCGCGTAAAGGAAAACGGTTCCAAGATGCTCTGCAAGAAGTTAGTCCACGAACTACAGACATGTGGGGTCACGGACTTCAAAGTAGGACAAGCAATTGATGACGAAGACGGGTTCATCCCACCCAAGCCTCAAGCGTTTCTTTTCCTCATTTTCTCGCATGCACATGTCAATTGCAGGATTAACCATGATGTCGAGAATCTTTTCGAAACCAGCGATCTGTTCATCTTCGTCTTCATCGCCGAGAGAAGATTGGTAAACCGTCATGATCTCCTTTAAAACATGTGCGTGATCCAATATAGTGAGGGACGGTGCCAGTGAAAGATCGTTTACGTCCTGAAGGGAAATGACAAATGTTCGGTAAATGATGACTACTGAAGAGGTGTGATATTTACCGGAGGAACACGGGTAAGTGCTCGGGCTTGAGCTGTTATGGACTCGTAGAACATAGTATACGCAATGTCGGTGATCCTAATACGGGGCACTGAGACAAAAGGGAATGTGCACATATTGGGACTGACTCAAGTAAAGTTCTTGACAACACGGCCTTGTCGCCAATAGTCCGATGGATCGTCAACATGTAAAACTGCAGCAGATTTGCTATCTTATATGAAACAATACAGCTCTCTTGACTCCGTATCGTTTGCTGGACTCTAGCCTAATGATTCGCAAGGGTCTCATTAAAATCGTCTTTAAATGATGCGAACCCACCTTTAACGGTAGACATAGTTTCGCCACGCATGAATTCATCAACTCGTTGACCCACTCCTCCTCTTCCGTCTTTCCATCGAAAGTCCTGACGCTTCCGACCATCCGTCTTTGATTCTGCATCCCGAACAATGCTTCAAGGAACTCTTGTTCGGCAGCTACTGCCTGATGGACCCAGGCCAACATATCACCTACATATCGCATAGGATCATGTGCGTGAAGCTCGATGGGGCGGGGCAGTCCCAATGGGCCGCCACGCGTCAGCGCAGTGATAAAGGAAGATAAAAGTGTTGCCTGGCGAGTTTGCGATAGGTCTGTCAAAGCTTCGCTGGTATCTCTGTTAGACAAATAAAAAGTATGGTACTTCGCGAGAAGCGTACGTGAGAAGTTCCGGGCGTTGCTGTAAACGCCTGACGGCCTCCCGCATTATTGCAGAGGCTTCCAGATGGAGGTCTCGAGCGATGCGTCGGAATTCATGGGAGCACCACCGGGAAATCTTTTCGTAGCCCTGTTCAAGATGTGAGGATGTGGCGGCCATGATATCAAGGCTAAAGAACATTAGACTACACATCGTGCAGGGTTAGATGAGATTGGACTTGCCCAGCTTGAGTGGGACCATCCTCTCCAGCCATCAAAATCCTACAATCATCCCTGATGCGTGCTGTTTTGTCCATGGCAGCGAAAAACTGTTGTCCGACGGGAACATCTCTGGATGTAATGGCTTCAACTTCTTCCTCGTTGAGAGTGAATTTAGCAAGGAAAGCCACCACAATGGACTTTTTGTTCTCCACTTCCTGCCTGTGTGGTAATCGTATACGTTAATTGAATAATAGAAACTGTCAAAACTCCACCTTACCTTTCCTCCCTTAAGCTCCCCGCGCGTTCTAACAGAGTCCCACTAACCTCTGCAGCAGTTGTTAGCTGTCGTTCAGCCTCATCGCAACTGATCCGCATTTCAGTGACATGTCTTTGCAGTTCGTCCAATTTCTGTTACCAAGAAAATCTATCAGTGCATGATTGGACCCCACAGTAAGCAGAGACGAGTTGAAAACCCACACACTTGGTCCACCTCTCCGAAGGCCTCAAGAAACTGCTTACTGGCGTTCGTCAATTTAGTCTCCATGTCTCTTCGTAGATTCCTCCGGGCCCTGGCTGCAGACTCTCCCGGGACGCTCTCCTCTAGGACAGGTCCGAGGCCAGGAGCAGATATGGGGGACGCATCTGGACGGAGGTCTTTATGGGATCCTTCTTCAAGGCCGGCTGGAACGGGCTCCTTCGAGGCGGAAGGTGGTGTGACATATAAGTCTGAGAGAGTCTGCAACGCTTCCGTTGCATGATCGTCAAAGTTGGTGCCAAGGAATGTATAAAGCCGAACTGATATGGGATTTTTGGATGATAGTTTGGGTTCTGGACCGGAAGGGGTGGTAGGGGATGCGCTGCGCAGGACTGGGGATGGTGACATCAGGGCGATTGTTCTAACCTCAATGTGGTCAAAAACAAAGCGGGGGTGTATTACTGTAGGTCCAACCACAACAAATAGTACGCTGAGCTCGGTAATAGGTGACATGCCAATATTCTACATAGTGTTTAAGAGGAAGAAAGAAAGCTAGATATAATGCATTGCCGCAAAGATAAAGACCAACCAACAAACACCTCGAGCATGATCACTCCCAGGAAGGCGATGACTGATATGCGTGGCTGCGATTTCCGTTCTGCGCAGGGCTCGAAGGCGACCATGCCGGCGAGGTTGGGCTATATGCGGGAGAGGCAGGGGCTGCAAAAGAAAAGATCAGTTTGGCAAGGTGTTACAAAACTGGACACTCCTTACAATAAGCCGGGGATGGAAGAGTGGAAGTTAAGTAAAGAGGAGATATCAATAAACTAGAATGGACTCACAAGCCGGCGAATACGCAGGGGAGGTAGGGGCTGAAAAAGAAATTCAGTCAAAAATTCCGTTTAGAGGGAAGTCACATACAATATTTCGGCGAGGTAGGGGAAGCCATCGGCGAAGTAGGGGAATACTTGGGTGAGGAAGGTGACATTTGGGCGGGAGCTGGGTACGATAATCAGCAATAAAATCGAGCTTCAAGAAAAAGCGGGGCACTTACACGCTGGAGATTGTAGACATGACAAGGCGGGTCATGATTAGTGAAGTCAGACAAACAGAGTAATAAAAAGACTGACTTGGCGAGTCTGAAATTATGTCATTAGCAATGTAACGCACATCAATCGTGATAACTTACATCGAGGGGACGTTGGGCTGAAAGACGGACTTGTGGGGGAGTATCGCGGAGATGTCGGACTGAAAGACGGCGATTAAGGACTGTATCTTGATGATGTTGGGGAGAACGAGGGTGATGTAGGTGAATAACGTGGACTTGTTGGTGAGTAGCCTGGGGATGTAAGATTGAGAGCTGGTGATGTCGGTGAATACGTCGGCGAAGTTGGTCCCCAACGGTCACAGTATGGCGACGTTGCATACGGAGATGTTCCAAACGGAGAGGTGGCTCCGCCAAACGGCGATTGGGGAACGAAGCTAGGTGAAGTCGGAGAATAGGCATTGGGTGAACTGGGGCTGTATCCTGGGCCAGCCGGTGACATGCCGCCGGCTCCAAGTGGACTCTAACCAAGCCCGAGCCATGGGAAGCTGGTAGTGTCGTCGCCACTGTTGACTGCAAGCGGCGAGAATGCCGCTTGATCTCCCTGCTTCGGGCCACATTGGAGAATTCGTATCGTAAGGGGTCATGGCGACTTGTCCGGGTGCCATTCCACCATCGATCTGAGCCGCAAGCATCGTTTGCACAGGCAGACGATGATCGACAATGGCATCCTTCAGCATGTCAGGCGGGCCGGCATCAGCAAAACTGCCTTAAGTAGATAATGCAATGCATACTCACATAAACATGTCGATGGAATTGAATAGGTATTTCATGAAATATCAATCCTGGAGAACCTAAGGCATTGTTATGAAAGGATACTTGTTCAATCAAGTCAATTACCTTTTTGATTCAAACTTGTGAAACAACTTGCATACCAAAAACAGGTTTTATTTATAATAAATTGTTCCTCACACCATGTCCAGAAGTTGCCACTTGCACACCATTTTTTCAGATAATTGGGGATCCTACTGCAAGTTGTATGAAAGCTGGCATTCTCATGAAAAACTGTGTCAAAGTGCTCTGTGGAACTTAAAGGATACCATAGTGGTTTCCTACATTAAATATCAAGTAATTTAGCCACCAAATGACGGATAATTAGCCAATTCACTCCCTTATTAAAGGGCCGAAAATCAATAGTTTCGTGAGATAAAAAAAACCCAAAAATTTATTAGTTAGTCGGACAAAATTTATATAGTTTTTGACACATTCGTTACTTTAATGTGTAATTAAATTTCACATGTTTTTCATGTCTTGATTAAAATTAGACCATTATCTGGCACAATTTACCATCTGTAACGGCTTTACTATTTCCTAGTCATGTGTAATTAAATTTCACATGTTTTTCATGTCTTGATTAAAATTAGACCATTATCTGGCACAATTTACCATCTGTAACAGCTTTACTATTCCCTAGTCATGTCTTCTGTTCTGTCTTCATAGGCATGCAAACTGGTTGCCTAAATCACAAGAGCTCTGCTATACGGTCAGTCACTTGTTCTGCTTGAGCCCCGCTATACAGATAATCACAAGTATTGTCAGAGCTCTGCTATATGATAGTCACTGATATCAGTTCAGCTGAGCTAAGTCTCTTGCAAGAGTACTTAGGTTGAGAGCGGATCGATGGGCAAAGAAAAGATTATTAGCCTAGGTCAAAGCTAAAGAAGCCAGTTTGTACAGAGGGTTTATATACTAATAGGTCTGGCGCACAGACCAAGTCAATCTGAGATAAGATGTCATAGGTAATGAGTCAAGATGAGTAATCATGAGAGAAATAGTCTATAAGGGGAAAGTCCGCAGACAAGCTGACTGAAAGCACAATAAGTATGTCATATGGGATGAGTCAAGAGCAATTGGGTCGGAGCAATGAGTAATAGAGATGTCATAATAGTTCGGAGTAAGGAAAAGTTGTAACATTACCCCCCTTCTACATTTGAAGCCACAGGGTTCAAACTTCAGGTATCTATGTTATGTTCAGCCTCAGGGCACCAGTCATCACAGTAGGTGTCGTTCTTGACATAGCCATCGTCAAAGTGACTGTCATCATATGCGTTTCAAGGGATGTTGCCAGAGACAATCTGGTTGAGGTATCGGGTGTGGTTACCAAAATAAGAAGGGGGAGGGGTTGTGTTATGACTTTTTCTTACTCCAAACTATTACAATATCTCTTTTACTCATTGCTCTGACCCGATCACTCTCGACTCACCTCATATGACATACTTACTGCACTCTCAGTCAGCTTGACTGCAGACTTTCTATTTATAGACTATTTCTCTCACAATTACTCATCTTGACTCATTTCCTGTGACATCTTATCTCAGATTGACTTGGTCTGTGTGCCAGACCCATTAGTATATAAACTCTCTGTACAAACTGTATTCTTTAGCTTTGACCTAGGCTAATAATCTATTCCTTGCCTATTGATCCACTTTCAAACTAAGTACTCTTGCGAGAGACGTAGCTCAGCCAAACCGATATCAGTGACTACCATATAGTGGAGCTCTGATGACACTTGTGACCATCTGTATAGCGGGGCTCAAGCAGAATGACTGACTGTATAGCAGAGCTCTTGTGATTTAGCCAACCAGTTTGCACACCTACGAAGACAGAACAGAAGACGTGACTAGGGGATAGCAAAGCCATTACACAAGGTCAAAGCTTTCACTACTGCCAGCTTATCCAAGCTTCAGCACCCACCATTACATCCTTATTCCCATATGAGCTCTTACCGATTGAATTAATCCTCGAATCTGAAACCCAGACATCAATCACAGTGACAGACATGAGTCAATCCGGCACCCTTCCACCTGCACATGGAACATGTGGAATCAGAACAAGCTCCACCTCTGCCCGCTCCACCAGCAAACCCCATACAGCCAATTACAGTCAATGCCACTCAGAAAGAAGTGAAAATGAACAAACCGACCCCCTTCACAGGAGACAGAAGGAAACTAGAAGAGTTTCTGATCAAAACTGACATGTATCTTGTTATGGAACAGCCTCTTGTCTTATCTCATCTTATCTTATCAACTATGCCTCTCTCATCTTATCAAATGAACTATCCAACACTTATCTGATTTCAGTTTGGTTGTTATGGAACAGCTCTTTATTTAATCTTTTACATTTTATCATTGTTTGGTCTTGTGGACATTATTATAAGGTTTG
>Ga0307516_10000570_pt1 | contig 49709 bp, 35 predicted proteins | sample 19_EM_MG_FD_203310 | JGI IMG/M metagenome (GOLD analysis project Ga0307516, IMG submission 203310) | Populus trichocarpa ectomycorrhiza microbial communities from riparian zone in the Pacific Northwest, United States - 19_EM | ecosystem: Host-associated > Plants > Roots > Unclassified | place... | reverse complement strand
GGCTTGTAGTCGGGAGTCTCGTAGGCGGGCGTAGTGGGCTTGTAGTCGGGAGTCTCGTAGGCGGGCGTAGTGGGCTTGTAGTCGGGAGTCTCGTAGGCAGGCGTTGTGGGCTTGTAATCGGGAGTCTCGTAGGCAGTGGTGGGCTTGTAGTCGGGAGTCTCGTAGGCGGGAGTAGTGGGCTTGTAATCGGGAGTCTCGTAGGCAGTGGTGGGCTTGTAGTCGGGAGTCTCGTAGGCAGTGGTGGGCTTGTAGTCGGGAGTCTCGTAGGCAGTGGTGGGCTTGTAGTCGGGAGTCTCGTAGGCGGGCGTAGTGGGCTTGTAGTCGGGAGTCTCGTAGGCGGGCGTAGTGGGCTTGTAGTCGGGAGTCTCGTAGGCAGGCGTAGTGGGCTTGTAATCGGGAGTCTCGTAGGCAGTGGTGGGCTTGTAGTCGGGAGTCTCGTAGGCGGGAGTGGTGGGCTTGTAGTCGGAAGTGGTGGGCTTGTAGTCGGGGGTAGTCTCGTAAACAGGCGTGGTCTCGTACTCGGAAGTCGTCGAGTGGTCGTCGCGCTTGATCTTGTAGTCGCTCTTGTAGCCCTCGTAGCCCTTGTGGGACTTCTGCGGATAGGATCAGTTACGGGCTCCACGCATTCGCGAGCAGGGGCACTCACGATCTCGAAGGTGTGCATGACACCGTTCGTGACGATGGCGTCCTCCTGGACGAGCTTGCCGCCGTTGACTAGGAAGCTGCCATCCTTGTCCTTCGTGATCACGATCTTGGCCCCCGAGATGGCCGTGTAGGTGCGCTCCGCGAGGTACGGAGAGTAGTCGACGGTGTCGGCGACGACGTAGTCGAGGACTTTAAGACCCTTGTGGACCTTGAGGGGCGCAAAGATGGTGAGGGACGTGGTGTTGTCGAGCTTTTCGACGACGCCCTGCTCCTTCGCAGCGGCCAGGAACTCCTCGACGCCCACCGTACAGGCGGTCTCGGAGAAGGTTACTGGGAGGGTGAACCAGCTGCGGCGGACGTCAGTATACACCGCGGCAATCGTGTGGGCGGCGGGGGGACAGAAACACACCTCGCGACTTCGTAGATGATGCCGAACTTGAACTTGACGGTCTTTCCGGTGGCCTTGACGGACTTTCCGAGACCGACGGCGACTTCGACATCCTTGCCGGAACCCTTGTTGACGGTGGCCTGGCCGGTATCGCAGCCGAGGTTGACCACCTTCGGATCCTCCAGCCACGACTCCCTGGCGCCAATAGGGATGTCCGGCTGCTTCTCGTAGCCGCGCTTCTTGGGCAGCCTTGCAGGATTGCTCACGTGGTAGCTCCCGCTGAGCACGGTCGAGGCCTGGCGACGCCGGCCGCTCGAGTCGGGCGGCGGTGGCTGGTTGCCCTCGGGGATGGCAACGGCGAGGCCGGTGAGGTCGTGGGAATCAGCGTCGGTGATCCGCTGCTGGATCTGCTCGTTGTTGACCACCATGTCGGCGAAGTTGGTGTAGCCCAACTGACGGATGGAGGCAGCGAATTCTTCGATGGTGAGCTGCTGTGCTAGCGAGGGAACGGCGCCGAGCAGGACGAGCAGAGCCTGGGCGGCGAAGAGCGAATGTTGCAGCTTCATCGTGCGCGACGGGGGGAGAGGGGAGGGAGTTGGACGGGGGGGATCAATGGGGGATGGGGGATGGAGAGGGGTTGCGATGGAAGCCACTGCGGCGGGAAAACCGTGCGGGGAGGGGCATAGATATAGCAGGCGATCCGTACGACGGCGCCGGAAGGACGACACATACACGCCCTGACGATCAAGTGCTGGCACCGGCAACGTCCGCTGGGCTGAGAAGGCACGATGCCATTCCCGGAGGGAGGACGAGGCGCTGTCGGGCGGGGGGGCCGAGGCAGTGAGAGACAGCGCCGGTGTGCGTGGGACGCGATATTCCGGTTACTGCGCAGCGGGGCATTGAGCAAGCAGTGCAGCCACGCGGGGGACAGTTGGAGTTCGTCACGGATCCAGCAGCCACGGCGCTGCTCTGTAGTGCGCATCTGCGGGCTCGAACGTCAGCCGTGGACGCTTGCTTTTTCCGCCATGTTTTCTTCTTCTGCTCCTGCTTCGTCTTCCTCTCTTCTGCCGCCATGCGATTCTCTCCACGTCGATGGCCCAGCCAGGCCGATACGTACATAGCTGACTGGCCTGACCAGGTCGACAGTCGATACATGGTTCAGCGACCGGCGAGCACGGAGTTGAGCGAGGATAGATATGTAGAGCAAGTCACTGCATCCAACTAGGTATCCACGCAAGGCGAGACACCGCAGCAGGCACTATGTATGTAGCTAACTTGCAGCCGTGCAGAAACCGCGTCGAATCGGACAATCACGGCCAGACAGTCCGCAGGGAACTGCACCCACCGGGCAGGGGTGCATAGATCGAGCAGTTGGGTTCCGTCGGTGGAATGGGGCAGGTATCATGTATCGCGCAAGTCTTCTAGAGCCGGTGCGTGATATGGGCAGCAACAGCCGCAGCGTAATTCCGCACCCTGTCGACGACGGCTGGATGGCGCAGGCGGACGGACAGTCAGACCGACCGAGCATCGAGATAGCAAGCACAGCTTTTGGAAGGCGGGGGAACGGCGAGAGGGCCACGAGTCCCCGGAAGCGGCTGGAAACCAACAGCCCGCACCACCAAACAATCAGAGGAGGCTGATTCTCGAAATAGCATCCCCCAGCGCTGCCTGGCTGAATCCCGCTCTCGGTGGGGGGGCAGGCGGACCGCATCGATTGGTCGCGCTGGCGAATCCCACTCACGCCGCGGTTTTTCCACTCTGCCCGGTCGGTCAGTCATCACCCTGCTATTCTCGGACGCCAGCCACCCCGCATCGCAGCGCGGGGACCAACAGCGGACAGGGGAGGCACGGCCTAGTCTGCGTTCGGCAGGCGGTACGTACTGTACTCTCGATAGAGTACATACTCTACTGGATTCTGCATCGCCATTGACTCGGCTCTAACTGAGACGGGCAGACCGAGACAGAACGCGAGAGAAAGCGGGCCAGGAAATCGTGATTGGCAGCCAGGACCTGTCGTCGCGGGCATGGCAAAGTGGAGAAAAACGGCATACGGACAAAGGTGCTGAATTGCTGAACGTCAGTGGCAACGGTGGAATGCGGCTCGATCGACGACTGGAGGTGGTGGTGGTGGTGGTGGTGGTGGTGGTGGTGCATTCCCGCAAAGTGCACTGCGGAGGTGCTGTTTCGTTTCCTTTGTCCGCACACGCCATGGAGCGCCCGTGTCTTTGTCCGAACCACATTCGCAGTCAGAAGACGCCGTCGGCAACTCGGCTATCGCAAAGGAAGATGCCGCCGCGTTGTCGTGTGGTCAGCCTCTCCCTCGCACCGCACCAACCGCAGCAGCTGCAGCGAACTATACATAGCGGTATTATCATATCAAATCCGACAGCGCGGTATTATTATATCAAATCCGCAGTCGAATACATAGTCAGTAACCATATGATATATGCGTGCAGGAATAGAAATGGGCGCCCGCCGCGACGCCTGCGTGTTTGCGCGCCCGTTTGCTTCGGTCCGCGCAGTTGCGGCTGCGGATGGGGTGACGATGCCCGCAGCGGAGTCGACAGAGCTGAGTTGAGTCCTCCGCACCGGCTGGCGAGAGTTGAAGTCTGCGGCCTGCATCCCCCGACGCCGGAATAGCACCCCATCTGCGCCTGCGTCCTATGTACGTATCGTCTTATGTGTGGATCATATGCAGTCGCTGCGGATGTGCCATGCTCCGCAATAATGGCGGAGCACGACAGCTTTCGACAGCCGTCATGCCATGTGTCTGTCTGGCCCCATGCGCTGCCGCACGGTGCAGGACGTGGATCGACCGTGCTGAACCGATTACGGATATAGGTATGTAACTACTCTCCCTATGTCGCTTTCCGCGCTGGCGAACACCAAGCATACTGCGACGGAAGGTACTGTCGGTACTGCCGTTCGCTGCACCACACATACCGGTTCGCATCCGTCGCGCGAGCAGCGTAGATAGCATACCATCCCCTGTCGACCTGGTGTTGCGCTGACCTAAGCCGCGCAATTCCGAACACGCTCTGCACTGCTCGACGTGGCTATGTATCAGCCTCAAGATGTCGCGGGAAGTCGCCCTCAGGTCACTCCTCCCTCCCTCCATCCATCCGCCCCTCCCTCCGAAACGCATCAACTGCGAGGAAGGCAAAGAAGCTCAGCCCCGCACTTTGGGCGATTTCTTTTTGTTTATTCATACTCGCATACAGCATAACCAGACCGGTGGTTCACCTTTCATCCATTGAATATCTACACGAAAAGACAAATAAGATCGTGACCAAAAGGAGAGAACCAAAGAAACGCGCTCCGGTCCCCTACTCCTCCTCGTCAGCGGATGCCATGGAAAGAGGGCGTGGGAGAGAGAGAACAACGGTGGTTTCTCCCCGGCCCCCAATTCCCCCGCAGCACCCCAGCTCCTCCGCCCTCCGCTCAACGCACCTGGGGCACGATTGGAGGAGATACATACAACACATCATCACGCCTCACTTCCCTCTCCCCTCTCGCTCCGGTGTTCTTACACACCGACCAGTGACGGACGGGTATTCAGAAGCACTGTTTGCTGTGGAGGCCTCCTCCGCGCACATCACTCTGGGCGAGTAATACTCTGGCCTGGACAGTCGCACGGTCGCGCGGGATCCAGTCCTCTCGCCCGTGACGGCCGGTCGAAAAATAAACGCTGCAAGCCCGCGCGCGTATGCAGCGGCTAGGTGCGCAGACGTTGCTGCGCCGCCTTCCGCACCAGCTCACAGCACCCGACCGACCAGTAGCAGGACGCCGGACATCGCCGTTCTCGACGGTTGTTTCGAGGGGCACAGCACGATCTAGCGATGCCCACCCATGACACGCAAGCCCGAGTGCAGCCATCTTCGTGCCTCCTTTCTTTTTTGCGTTTCCTCCCCGCTCATCCAATAACATCTAGATATCTACCCATCCCGCCAGCAACCAGCAGGCAAAGGATTTGAGACATCTCCGACATGTCAGCTTCCCCTCCCCGCAGCGCGATCCTCATAGGTGGGAGTGCATACATATACTCAACGAGAATATCTATGGAGAGGCTTACATACATACATCTCTGCAGGGCCAAGGATTCGAAATGCTGGACAGACGTGTGCGAGCCGCAATATCTCATCTTGTGCCGCTGAGGCGCGGGGGGGGGGCTGTGTATGAGATGTAGTGATGTGCGTCGCGCGATAACGATGCCTCTCCCTCTCCGACATCTGCCGCTCGAGGGCGAATGGCAAGAGCGAAGGACGGCGGCGGGGGTGGAATGCATATATTCGCGCCGAACCGCACCGTCGCGATGCCCACCGTCGCCACCGGAGCTACATAGTTACCACTCACTAACGAAGGAAGAACAAGAAGAAGACCGCCCCCATCGACCTGATGGTAGTTATTCCTCCCTCGACCGAATAAAAAAAAGGCTCCTGCCCGAACCCGGACACGTGGACACAGGCAGCTACCCGTCTCGGACACCGCCACCGACAGCCGCCATGTCTTCCACCGCCACCGGAGCCGGCACGGCGGTCGATACGAAATACATCCTCGGCGCCCTCAGATGGTTCTACATGCCAATGCCGGACGGCCGGCTCGTCCGTGCCGTCGCCGTCAGATCCTCCGAGGCGAGCATGTGGATCGCCGCGTACACTCTGCTGCTGATCCTGATCTTCGTCGGCGTCGCCCGTCTGGTCAAAGACGTCGTGTGAGTCCTCCCTTGTCCCCCGCTTCCCGACCGGCTGGCCAGGGTTGGCTGACCGCGGATACAGCGTCACGTTCTTCCCCCTCCGTGGCAACGGCAACCGGTACGCGATGCTGGTTGGGTACTACAACACGAACGACCCGGTCACGATCATCCTTCTCGCGGTGGCGTACTGCTGGAAGACGTGCGTCTTGGTCGTCGGCGGCGGCCGTGGCCGTGGCCGCGGCCGCATGGACTGGAGCACCTTTGGGCTAGGCTGCGGGCTCATCGTCCTCTCGGTGTGTCTACTACTCGCCAATGCCGTGGGCGGTGTCCTCGTCCCCGGCAACCTGCGGCTTGGCCACGTCGCCAGGGTGAATCCCGACGCGATCTTCCTGCCGCTCACCGACCCGCAGATGTTGCTGGTGCCGCAATTCTGGCAGCGTTTCCAGAGCCCGACCGCGTTCCGCGCCATGTCCGACCTGGTCCAGATGAAGGACGCGCTGAAGGACAAGTACAACATGTCGTCGACCCCCACCGGCACCGATCCGCGGCAGCCCGGGCTCAACTTCACCTACCGCTACGTCGTCACCGGCCTCGACTTTGGCTTCCAGAGGGCCCCAGAGCTGACGTACACGGCCTCCGGCTCCTGCGTTACCCGGTACGACTGGTTCAACGCGACTTCGTCGGACGATACACAGGAGACGTACACCATCACCGACTGGCCTGAGCTGGGTCCGCAGGATTTCTCCGTGGCGAACCGGACCAGCGTCCCGACCGCGATCTACTACCTGGTCCCGACGGAGGCGGACGAGCGCTCGTTCCTGATGATCCCGCAGACCGCGAACCGCGAGAGCCCCAATGAAAACCTCGCCGACCCGTGGTACATGACAGGGGAGACGATACCAAACCGAGTGCGGCTCAAGTACAGGGTTGCGGGCGCCAGACCCGTGGTCCACTGCAAGCAGATCGACACCTACGAGTTTCGCGGCAAGTCAGTGTCCAACGTGATGCATCTGTCACAGCTCTTCGGCGGCGCAAACTCGAAGCTGTCACAGTTCTGGTGGGACACGGTGATCCCGCACGAATTGGGCCCGGGAGTGATGGGGAGGATCGGCAACGTGCTGGGTGCGAACAGCCTCGCGTCGTCGCTCCAGTACGTCGACTACGACGCATCGATTGACCTCGCGGAGGCCAGCCTCACAAAAGACCTCGAGCGGCTCGTCCTAGGCTCGCTGGTGTACACGCGCGAGATCGTGCGCTCGACGACGATGACGACGGCGGAGCAGCGCGGCAACTACACGAACCGCGCGGCGCTCAACAGCACCAACGGCAAGGTGCTGGACGAGTTCGCTGACTTTGTGATCTCGAGCCCGGAGGTGACGACGATGTCGGTGTGGGTGCTGATCGTGACGCCGTCCGTCTGCCTGTTCATCTGGGCGTTCATTGCAATCAAGTCAACCTTCCTCTTCACCGAGCACTGGGGCAACATCTGCAACGACAGCTGGCGCGCCCGCTACGTCCAGCGCACGGTGCTGTTCTCGGCCATCCAGCTGTACCGGCTGCTGGACGAGGAGGTCTCGGGCGAGCGCCGCTGGAAGGGGCGGCTGTCATTCTACCCGTACGTGTCGGACGTGTCGCGGAAGTACGTGCGCCGCTTCTCGGAGTTCGAGGTGGTGCCGACGTCGGCGCGCAAGTCGGACGCGCCGCCGGCGCCGTACTCGCCCTCGCCCTCGCCGCCGCCGCCCAAGACCGGCAGGCGCGCGGATACCATGCCCTCATACGACCCCTCGCCCGGCGCCGAGGACATTAGCGGCGGCGGAACAGACTCGTCGCGGCCGCTGGTCACGCCGTTCGTGCGCCCCGCATTCGTGCCGCTGCACGAGCGCCGCAGCAGCGACACGACGCCCAGCTACACGGGCCGCAATGGCGACGGCTCCAGGTCGTCGTTCTCGGCGGACCGGCGCCGGCCGACATCCGAGTACGCGCCGTCGACGGACAAGTACGAGCTTGTGATGACGCGGCACTGGCGGCCCAACCTCAACGAGGGCGAGATGATCCACTGGAGACAGGTGCAGGACGAGTAGTCCGCGATCCTTTCATTTCTTTTTCCTTTTTCTGTTGTTTTGCCCTTTCCTTTGATTTACTTTTTTTCTTTTTCGTTGGCTGGAGTTTTGGCACGGCGTTTTTCACTCGGATGTATGTATGTGCGGGTGGGTCTGATCCCCAAGCGGGGAGTGGGAGTGGGGGGGGGGAGTTCGGATTCTTTTTCTTTTCTTTGGAAAATACATCTCGACCGCAAGCAGCAGGAGAGGAATCGAGTAGATACTCGTTGCACACCGACGCTTGGCGATGGCCATGTCCGCGATTGAAGAAACCCGCAGACACCGCAGATATCTACATACGATCATGATACGTACGTAAGTGACCAGCCGGATGTGCCGGGAGAGCGGGGTGGGAGGCCTTGCAGAAGGAAAGAAGAAGGCGAGTTATCTACGTATCGTACGTCAGCCAGCCCAGCTACATACACCCCGCAGCTCGCATCCGTATTGTCGAGATACTTCCATCTACAAGCGAGGTACATACGTACTCGCCTGCAACTGTTGGGGGCTGGCACCAGCCAAGATGGCGATAGCCCCCGCTTCTTCTTTCTTTTTCCGGCTTCTGTGCTTTTTTTTTCTTCTTTTTTTTGGTACGCTTCGCCGCAGCAGCCACAAGAAAAAAAAAAGAAAAGAAAAAAAAGCAAGCACGAAAACGCAATTGCTCAGGAAGCCCGGCGAGATTATCATGCACGTAAAGTATGTATATAGATACGTAGCTCTGGGCGAGGACGAGTTGCCTGGATTGTAGATATGCATGCAGAAGGAGCCGACCATGCACTGCACACACGTGTTCTGCCACCAGTCACGCTCGGAATCCGGGCCGATGCGCAGTGGATACGAGTGACGGTGCGTGACTGCGGCTGGGGAGAGCATGGGGGGGATGGCGATCGGTGCACGTCGGAGGGAGCGAGACGGACAGCCGCCGGTCCTCTGCGGGCTGTGGGGCGGCGGGGAGAGTCCAGAATATGCCCGACCAGCTGCACAGTTACGTACGCAGCCCGACCTGGGCGTCACCAGACTGGCTTGGCCAGGCCCCGGAGTCGAAGCTACGGACGGAGATGCGCGAGCGATCGACCGCGCGGCACCGCGGCAGAGCCCGTGCCTGAATGCTCGCCTGCAACGCTTTGCTGGCGGATACGGTGATCTAGCTAGGCATGGCACGCGGGTGCGGCAAGGTGTATTGTGCATGTGGTGAGTAGGCAACCCGCCAGTTTGTAGGGGAAATAGCGCTACCGCTTTCGCCGGATGCAATCGGGTGATACCCCATGATCCAACCACATCGACAAACCGGCCCCCCCATTCAAAGCCCAAAAGCGAAAGCCGCAATATTCTACTCGACAACAGAGAGCACTACAGTAGGTCCGTAAGCCACATCCTCCAACCCCTTCTATGTGTGTATGTACGGTGCCGTCTCCACCTCCACGGCACGGAACGAGGCAAGTGAGTCAGGGCCTCAGCTGCGCCCCTTCGGCGGCGCGCGCCAGGCGTCGTTGCGCTCAACCACGCCGGCACGCGTGTAGTCCATGGTGCCACCGCCTCTGGTGAGCCACGCCATCCGGACGTAGCTTCTCTCGTCCGGGCGTCGCCGATACGTCCACTCGGCGGCGGTCCTCCCGCCCTCGACGTCGCCGGCGTCGTCCAGCCGCCACTGGTAGCGCTCGACGTCGTTGACGAGAACGCTAACGCCCGTGACGCCATACGCGCTGCCGTCCGTGAGCTTGTCCGGCGGCACGGGCAGCGTGAACGTGATGTTCTGTGCGGTCACGACGGGCGCGCCGATGGTCGGGATCGACGAGTAGTACAGCCCGTCGCCGACGAGGCTCTCGGGCGTCTCGATGACACTGGCGAAGCCCCAGCGCGCTACGCCGTTGATGAACAGGCCGACGAGCAGGCCCTGGTAGAGGATGCTGGCGCGCGTGGGCAGGCTGCAGCCCGGCAGCAGGAGCAGCGCGAGGATGTAGTGGTGGATGCGGAGGCTTGTTCCCGGGATGGCGGCGAGCAGGCCGAGGGATGTTCCCAGCGTGGCGTACAGCCCCACCATTTTCGGCAGGCGCCCGCAGAGGCGTAGGTAGTAGATCTGTCCGGCGACGATCAGGATCAGGGTCGTGACGATGACGGCGAGCGCGGCTTTGGCGCCGGGCTGCTGGCCCAGGTCCCGCGCGGTGAGGCGCGATATCGGGATGATCTTGTCGAAGGTTATGTTCGTCAGCGCGCCGACCCAGAGGCCGGCGAGGTAGAGGACCGTGCGCTCGATCGGGGGGGTCTTCTTATGCGACCGCCTGAGGACGTACACCCACAGGAAGTGCGCGACGAAGGCGGCGGGGAGGAAGCGGGAGAGTGCGCGGCTGACAAGCGCGTACGGGTTGCTGAGATACGGCGGGTCGCTGGCGAGCGCCACGTGGAAGAAGACGCCGAAGAAGGTGGCGAAGAACGGGATTGCAGGCGTCGGCGAGACCACGGATATCGCCGTGGTGAAGGGGACCGACACCCCGAAGAGGTGCCAGCGGAGGTCCTTGCACGCCGTCGATCTGACCCCGGAGGCGAACGTGTACGAGCTCGGGAACGTCGCGTCGAAGCCGATGCTCTCTATTCCGTGCCGCCTGGTCGCCGGGAATCCGGACGCCTCCCCCGTCCGCACCAGCACTCCGCAGCCGCCGAAGCGCGCTGCGAACACTCCCGCGTGCACGGCCGAAGGGCAGATGAAGCTGTCTGCACGGTAAGTTCCGTACGTGCCGCCGTCCTCCGCGCGGCCGCCGCCAACCACGAACGTACGGTACGCCACCACTTGGTCACCGACTGCGCGCGGATTCAGCACCCGCCCGCCGACGACGCAGTCCGACGGACAGCGGAAGGCGAAGGAGCTGTTGGCGAACGGAAGACAGCCCTCGCCATCGAGACCGCACAAATTATTCTTAGCCCTGGTTGTGTGCACACGTCAACCTCTCGCGCTCACCCATCACCGGGCACGGAACATACCACAACGAAGCGCCGCAGCCAAGATGCATGGGCACGACTCCCTCGACCAGATCGGCGAACCTCGAGTAGTGCACAACGACGATGAACAGCACCAACCACAGCAGGAGGAACGCCACTAGCGCGGCGAGCTGAGCTCTCCTACGCTTCAAGTGGCACTGGAAAGCCCTCGTCGGCCACGTCTGTATCCGCGGGAACAGCGGGCGAAACGCGACGTCGACCGGTGGGTCCGGTCCACGGAACCACGAGACAACCGCATCGGCATAGCGTCTCAGGTGGGGGACGGGGGTCGCGGACGGGATTTGCGCGAGCGGCAGCGTCGACGAGGCGATAGAGACGGGGTCACCGGGCTCGGAAGCTGCCGGCGTCGAGGCCCCAGGGGAGTGCGGCATCGGGAACGGCGTGCGCGGAGTCTCAGGACGTGCTGGGACGTGGTGTTCGTTATCCGGTGATGCCCGCCAAAGTGCGGTGATGGTCGTCAAAGTGCAGTGATGGAGACAAGGTGCGGGGGGCGGGAGAGCTCCCTGGAGAGAGGAAGTGGTCTTTCCTGTGCCCTGCAGTGTGCTGCCAGCATCGATTGTAAGCGCCCGGCCATGCCACGCCATGTCTTTGCCCGCAGCTGCTGCGGCTAATCCGGAAGCCAAGGAGGATACCGAAGCCCTGAGCCGAGAAGAACACAGCCCATTGGATCCGTGCTCCCGTTTGCAGACGCAGAATGACGACCTCGCACGCCCACAGTCCAGTGGATTGGATACGTTCGGGCGGTAGACTGCGGAGAACACCGAACGGCAGTGTATGGACCTATGGACTGTTTACGTGTGTGTGGTGATCGCGTGCCGTGTGAGTGGTAGTGCTGGGTGGTGGTGGTGGTGAGAAGTGTAGATTGCCGATCTCAATCGCGGAACTGTAGTGCACTGTACGCAGGGGGTGGGTATATACGAGCGTCGTTGGGCTACCCTACGTACATAGCCAGCAGCGCCGAGTGGCGCGCGGATCACCCGTATATAAGTCTTGAATCTTCGGGTCACCCCATGGGGTCGTGAGTCGAGCGACACGACCGCCGATGCCGAACCCTCACTCGGCGATTCTATATGTAAGCAGTATGCCAACTTGCCTACCGGATCAGAGACGCCAGCCGACTGTTGGCTGTCGAGTGCGCACAAGTGATATCTCTAGCTGCCACATGGCCTCATTTCCTCCAGGACGTCCATTTGCACCATTGAGTGTTGTGCAGCCCGATTCGATCCATCTGGGCGGCACGGAGCGCCGACGTGCCACATCATACGGTATCACCATGACGATCACACCCCACCAATCACGAATCACAATCCCCGAGCTAGCAAATCAGAAGAGAAAAATGCATTCTCCTCAAAGATTGAAAAAAAAAAAGATTATATATGTACAAGTCATCTATTTACTCCCCACTCCCGCCTCCTGTTTCTCCTTTTTACTTCCCCGATTACCCTCTGCTCCACTTTGCCGAAGAAAGATCTATATCAATTCGAGAGACGGAGAAAACAAGGTGAAGAAAAGAGAGAAATGAAACCGAAATTGAAACCTCTACGCGTAATCATAAAACGTCACACCCACGGGTCGCACATCTAAAGTCCCGCATCCTCCTTCGAGATAGCACCCACGTCGACCATGTTCTGGATCTCGGCGGGTCTCGGCTTGAGCTTGTCCTTGGAGAGTGGCTTGACACCGAGGCCGTTGCGGTTGCGGAAGAAGACAACATCCGAGGCCTCGCCGACGGTTCCCTCGCTCTCCTCGACCCATTGGCACCAGCGGGCGGAACTCCAGAGGGCCTTGATGAAGCCGATGGGCCCGCCCTTCGTGTCGGAGCGGTAGTGCTGGCCCATCACGGGCTTAATGGCCTCCGAGGCCTCGTCGGCGTGGTAGAAGGGGATCAGCGGGATGAAGTGGTGGAGGACGTGGGTCTCGACGATGCCGTGCATCAGGTGGCGACCGATGAAGCCGAATTCGCGGTCGATGGTGGCGGCGGCTCCGCGGCAGTAGTTCCAAGCTTCGGGGTAGTAGTGGGGCAGGGACGGATCGGTGTGTTGCAGGAACGTGATGGCAACCAGCCAGTGGTTGACCCAGAGGTAGGGCATTCCGTACCAGATGGCGATGTTGCCGGCCCCCCACTTCTGGCAGGCCATGTAGAGGACGTAGCTCATGATGGTGATACCGACATCCGAGAGGACGACCAACTTGCCGTCCTTGGCCTCGTACAGGGGCGAACGAGGGTCAAAGTGGCTGACGCCTCCGAAGAAGCCGTTGCGCTTGGCGACTCCACGGCCCTCCTTCTGGCGCTGGTGGTAGTTGTGGCCGGTGACATTGGTGAAGAGGTACATCAACCAGCCGAGCAGCTGCTGGGCGATAGTGTGGAGGAGGGTGGCGATCGGGGTCTCCTCCGTCAGCTCGGCGAGGTCGTGGGCAATGCCGCCAGCGTACCGGCGAGCGTACTCGAGACGGGACTTGGGCACGAAGACCATGTCCTTCTCAAGGTTACCCGTAGCCTTGTGGTGCTTTCCGTGCGAGATCTTCCAGGAGAAGTAGGGCACGAGCAACGACGAGTGGAGGATCCAGCCGACGGTGTCGTTGACGATCTTGGACTCCGAGAAGGCCTGGTGACCGCACTCGTGGGCCAGCACCCATACCCCGGTCCCGAACAGACCCTGCACGAAGCCGTAGACACCCCAGGCGGCAGCACGGGCGAGCATCGGGGCACCTTCGAGCGCAGGCATGATGTGCCAGTTGAAGGCATAGAAGTTCGCGGACAGGTACGCGAAGTCACGGGCGACGTAGGCCAGTCCCTTCAACGCCGATCTCTGGAAGCAATGCTTCGGGATCGCGTCGCGGATCTGCTTGATTGTGAAGTCGGGCATCTCGAACTTGTTGCCGTAGGTGTCGATCATGGGCTTGCCGACCACCTCATCCGCGGCCATCGACGAGAGCGAAGTCGACGAGGACGACACCGAGGGTGAGGCGGATGCCGGTGTGGATGCTGAGATGGGAGTGGGAGTAACCGATACGGAGCCGCTGCGACGAGCACGAGACCGGGGCAAAGGGGCGTCCATTGTGGCGGAGACTGGCGATAGTCTAGCGATGGACGGGTCAGCCTATGGGGTTCGCGTTCGCAGATGGGGGGGCTCGGATGAGAACAAACCCAACGGCGCCAGCAGTTAGAAAGGAGAGTCAACTAAATGGTTCCGATCCAAACGAGAGGTTTCGAAGCTGGAGCAGCGTCGTCAAGGGTTCTGGCTAAGAGAGTGAGGTTGAGGTGAGGTAGTGAGTGGGTGGGGGTAGAGGGAGAAGGATTGTAAGTTTAGGGGGAATTGAGGAGAGAGCGGGAGTTTTGAACAGGACAGATTCCTCTGGAAAAAAAAAAGGGACAGCCGCAGGGGGGGGGGGGCACGCTAATTGGATTTTGCGGGTAGTCTACGGTAGCAGTTACCCAGGGGACGAATTGCAGGGACGAATTGCAAGTCCGAAATCAACAGGAGCGGTCAGACCGAGACCAGCGCCGCAAGAGAAAGAAAGAGGCGACAAAGACGAAGTTCGACCCGATAGCACGCATGCGTGTGGGAAGAGTCTTTTCCATTAACTTTCATTATTATTTTCATTATTTCTTTTGCCAGCAAACTCTTCGATTATCGCATACGGCGGGACTACATACTTATCCTCCCCTTGCCCGCTCGCCCGTCCATCCATCCAACCGTCGTCCCGTCCGACGTCCACTATCCCCCCCCCGGCTTCTTATCGTGCCGTCCGTCTCCGGGATCGATTCATGCGGTGGGCACGCTAGTACACACTAGCTCTTTTGGGAGCCCGCCGCACAGCCACACTATTTTCCAAATTATAATGACTAATAAGAGTACACTGTTCAGCCAAACATCCTTGATGCGACGGCGGAATCTGCGCGACGAAGGACTCGGCACAATGGAAGGACTCGGCAAAAAGGACTACCACTACTGTTCCCATGGTCTATTTCTATCTACAATTTGTTCCGGTGCCAGGTTTACCAATGGAGCGATGGAAAGCTTCTTCGATGCTGTGTGTATGGGCAGCATCGTCCTTCCTCTCTAAGACCATCACCGGTTCACTGCCGCTCGGAATGGTGCGTTATCTTCATCCGAACCTGACAGAGATCTTTGATCCGGACTGCAGTCATTCGGGGTTTGACAACACGGCCTTCATTTCTCGCGACATTCGTACCGGTCTTTTTGCTCTTCCGTAGACGACATTCGTAGTGTTGAACTTGTATTGTACCCTGCCGTTGAGTCGTGCTCCCGCCTATCTTGGTCCAAACAGTGTCAACCAATGGCCAGAACTCATCGAATTCTTGTTGGGTTAACTGGACAGGTTTCTCCAGTCGGAAAAGCATCTCTCTGTAGGTGTCTGCCTGCGAGGGCACCAAATCATGGTGGAGGAGGAGGAGGACATTTTCGCGTGTGATTGATAGTTCGAGTTATGGTGGTAACGGAGCCCCCGAACGGGTACTGCCCCTGTATCGTACTCACACTTTTTATTTTATTTTATTTAATAATTTAATTCGATGCCACATGTGACGGAGAGTTCCAAAGACGGACTAGCGTGCCCAACGCACGAATCGATTCCCCGTCTCCGCACCACGATAGAGGAGGCATCTCGAACCTTTGCTGTCAATTCCTCGATCCATCCCCAGAGCGGCCAAGCGCGGGCACAGCTTGCGTCCTGACCCGAACGGGCATTGAAGGTCGCCCCAGCTAGCCGCAAATAGAGCAGGGAGCCTGGCCGCGGCAACGCAGGGCCCAAGTGGAATCCCTGCCGATGGGTGGGAGGAGAATGAAAATTTTCTGTTGAGGCTCGGCACTGTGCACCACTAAACCTCAACCGTTTCGGGCCAACAGAGCCGGTATCTACTCTGCATACATGGCCAATGCGAAGACGAACTCAATTCTCGACCGCGCACAAAGGCTGCTAGATGCCCAGAGCACTCTACGGCCCTCCCTCCACTTCCCACCGTCCGGTGTCAGAGAGAGACCGGAGACGCGGAGACGCGGAGACGGACGTGGAGACGGGGATGCTGCATCAGCAAGACCGAGGTAGAGAAGGCAGGTAGAAGGTTCTCGATCTCTCACTCAGATCCTAAGTCCCGCTCCCTATGTATCTGTCCTCGCGATTCGACGGGGTTGGGTGACTGTTGGTTCGATTCCTTCGAGCCTATCTGACTGCGCTGCACCGCCATTTTTTAAGTTTTGAGTGGTTGCAGGGCTGGCGAGCAAGATGCAGTCCAGACACCCCCTTCGCATGTGAATTCGGCAAGTGAGCGATGATTCCGGTGAAGCAAGTGTCCTACATGTGTATCCACATACCTGCACCGTAGGCGTGGCTGCTTTGTTGGGGGGAAAAGCGAGAGCCCTCGTCCGTAAAAACCGTCTTGGTTCTGGAGGGTGCACAAAGCCGAAAAGCTGCCGTCGTTCTCGCTGCCCGGTGTGCGCGCGATTGCGTTCGAAAACTGCGAGCTTCCCTCTGGATGTGTTTCGGTCGACTCCGCTCATCCGTGGGCAGGCCCCCGGCAACACCGACGGTTTTTCACGCGTCAGCGCTCGGCTGCGCGACTCCATTCCAGCACGTCAATTTTCTTGCAGGTCGACGCTGGAGCTGAAGCTGACGTGAAAAACTTGTTTTTTTTTGTCGTAGGACGGTCGTTATTATAGTCGCACTGCAGGCCGCCAGAGCGGAGACTGTTGGGGCTAACTTCGCCTTTGAATGGCGGTGGGTAATTTGTTCGCATACGAACGGTAGGCATCTAGGCCGGAGAACTGTCTGCAGAATCGACAAGCCGCATCACCGATCGTGGACGCTTGGAAGTTGACCGACCCGGAGGGGTTCGCGAATCGCAGCGGGTGTTGATCTGATAGGCATGTTGCGGAACGGCTCCCGTTGTGCGTCTTTTGTTCCGAGTATCTATATAGTTGACCCCCGAACTTGCCATCCTCGCCGAGGCAACGCTATGATTGCACTTGACGGAAGCGAATCGGCAAAGTGCACGGTGATGGCGTATCCGGTGCTGTGGTCCGACGAAGAAGAAAAAAAGGGTATCTACATATTCGGAATCTGATGTCTCAACCCCACACCAGCGAGCGGCGCCTGGGCCGGTGTACGTATGTATCCATCAGCCTTGCGTTGGCGAAACATGTTAGCACTTACTCCCGCCCATGGGGGAAATCGCAAACCAGGACCTCTGGAAACCGGAGCCCTACGGACCTTGCCCAGCACTCTTCAGGAAGAAAATGCACGTCGTCGCGCAAACGCCCTCCGCATTTTCCGTGGCCACTGCCCGCCACCACTGTAGTCCACAAGTGTGAACCAGTACCCATCCCAAATCAATGCGTGCTCGGCAGTCAACGATGCCCTCCAGAGCGCAAATGCTCCCAGAGTTCCCTCCGGTTCCTCGCCGTGTAAGTTCCGGGCGACACATGACTGTCCGATTCATCATGCAGCACTCGCCGCGAGTCCCACTCGGTGATGGTCCGATGGGGCCGGCAAGAGATCGGACGGGTACCAGGTACGTATGTGAGCGGGAGCGGGAGCAGATACATGTTATCGGTGGAGCGGTCGACGGCGGGAAGGGACGAGATGTGGTGTGGAGACGGTGAAGCAAAATCCACAACACGCATAAGGCCATCGCGGTCGCGACTCAGCAGGGAAGGTTTGGTTTTCGCGGGGTGCTTCTGGGCCAGGACACCAGGACACTGGCCGGGGCTGTCCGTAGAGCAGATCCTGATCGGGCAACGTGCATATCCTCCCGATGTGGACAAGTGCTACTTTGTGTGCGCAGAGACCGAACATCAGCACCGCGCAACAATGACCACAGCGCAACAGCGACCACAGCGCTCTCCTTCCTTGAACTCCGAAGGAGCCCGCCCCTGATACCACCAACTCGCAGTACGGCCTCGTTCGCACAGCGATCGCATCCTCTCAGCGTGCGAGTTCCAAGCTGACTGAAGGGCCGTCGTGGAATCTCTCGATCACTGCTATATGTCGCAAGCAGCCGCGAGGAGGCTATCTCGGTTTCGGCACGGCAGACCGAGCGGTTCCTACTGTTGGTTCCGCTGGATCCTGCCGCTAGATCCGAGCCTAGGCGTGTCTAGGGCCGCAGTGTTTGGATAGAGTTTCGGTGCGCCTTGCAGATTGAGAGCCTGGAGGGTGAAATCGTCAGGAGTGCTCGGCCTGTTGCTCCCACTGGCCATCCGCAGCTGGCTCCTGAAGGAGATACGCACCTGCAACTACGGCGGTCCGCCGAGGCAGCGTGGTGCCTCGCAGAACCCACCATCGCTGCCCAGACCATTTCGCTACTTCTTTCCTGCTAATATAACACCACCCCAACACCCCCGTACCCCGCTCCAGGAGAAACCACCCATCCCCTACTCCTGACAGCACAAACACAAACCCTTTCCCTTTGCCATCCTTCCCTCCCTCTCCTCCCCTCCCCCTGCACCGAATCCTTCACAGCTCACAACCCCACGACACTCCACCAACAGCCCGGTGACGACGCCGGCAAGCCCACACCCGATTAAGCAATCCCCGTCGAAAACTCCTATCTCCCACCATGCCGAACGACGAGGTGTTGGAGCTCCCCACAAAGCGAGTCAACAAGAAGCCGAAGAACGAGGCCGTCGGCCCGCGTGTTGACGGGAACGGCAAGCCGTGTCCGTACATCACGCACGAGGAGCTCTTGATGCTGGGGAACGCCCGGAAGACTGCCGAAGCTCCCCATATGACGCCGGATAACGCCAAACTCCCGGCCATCCTCCTGTGTCCACCTGCGGACTTTGCGTCAGCGGAGGAACAGGATGCCATCACCGAGTCCTCGCCTTCTGTGCAGAACGCTCCGGAGACTGCCAAGCTCCCCGTTATGCAGGATGCCATCACCGAGTCTTTGCCTCCTGTGCAGAACGCCCCGGAGACTGCCAAGCTCCCCGTTATGCAGGATGCCATCACCGAGTCTTTGCCTCCTGTGCAGAACGCCCCGGAGACTGCCAAGCTCCCCGTTATGCAGGATACCATCACCGAGCCTTTGCCTCCTGTGCAGAACGCTCCGGAGGCTGCCAAGCTCCCCGCTGTGCAGGATACCATCACCGAGTCTTTGCCTCCTGTTCAGAGCGCTGCAGAGGCTGCCAAGCTCCCCGTTGTGCAGGATACCATCACCGAGTCTTTGCCTCCTGTGCAGAACGCTCCGGAGACTGCCAAGCTCCCCGTTATGCAGGACGCCGCCGCCGAAGCTCCTCTTGCTCATCAGGGCCCTTCCATCCCTGAATCGTCGGTCGAGCAGGGTGGCCTTCCCGAGACTGAGGCGACCGAGTCTATCCAGGTTCGTCCTTCGGAGCAGGACACCGCCAAGCGTTCGCCTTCCGTGGAGGGTGGGCAGCCTGCTCCGTCGGCCGGAGAGGAGTGAGCTTTCCAAGAAGATGAGGATCCCTAGGCTTTCGTTTGTGGGGGTCTCATTAAAAGATGGTGCTCGATTTGCAGTGTACCGTTCACAACATGAGTAAACAAGTGGTTTGGTGTTGAAATTTCATTCATTCTTTCTCTTTTCCCTTTTGTCCAGGGTGTTTCTTCGAGTGATAGTGACCTACCCTATGTTGTAAATGTTTCGTACGGGACGGCAAGTTTTGCTCGAATGCCGGATCCGACCCTGCTATCCCCAGCACGCCCGAGTTGTTGAAGGTTGGTGCAGTGCACAGCTATGTGAAATAAATCAGCCCACTCCGGACCAGTGCAGTTGGGGGGAAGTTGGCCATTCGCCTCCTCCAGGTCGAAGGACGCCAGTTTAAAACCGGTAATCATGTAACTATGCAGACACTCCTTGTGCTGAACTGCAACAAATCCACGGCGGGCGTGCGGGGCCGGCGGCTTGTCGGCAGGTACCGCTCGGTCGACTCGCCCCCACCCTCCTTTTTGCCTCTGTATGTACGCAATCTCGTGGCTTCACCAACACCCCTCGGGTCGACGCACATGGCACAGCTGTACATATCTCAACTCCCCCTACTTTCGACGCACAAGTCTGTTCCACGATTGCAGTTGCGAGTGATATCGCGTGAACAGCTGTCAATGATGCGTCGGTACTTGCTACCCCGGCTCTTCGCCCCAGTGATACAAGGGCTTCTCTATCCCCCCGAGTCGGAGCAGAGGGGGGAAAGCATCTCAGCTATGCGTGTGCCACGAAACGATAGAGAAAAAAAGAAAAGAATAACGGAAGCCAAATTCAGTCAAAAACTCATGTGGCCAACATCGCGCTCGATATCGCCCTCGACCGTATCCTCAGTCGCCATCTCCTCCCTCTTCGTGCTCTTCACCTTCGCCTCGCTGCCGAACCTGCGCACCCAGAGCCCAGCGCCGAAGTAGCGGCGCCGGGGAATTTCGGCACCAGCGGGGAGGACGAAGGCGACGGCGCGCGCCTCCTCCCCACCCTCCTCCCCCACCCTCCCCTTCTCCTCATCCTCCTCCTCCTCCTCCTCGCCGCCGTCCATGTCGGAAGCGTGACTGCTCCCGCTGCTCTCGTCCCAGAGCATCCACTCGAAGACCTCGAGGCGGAGGCCGCTGCCGAGCAAGTCGGGCGAGACTCGCCTGCGCATCCGGAGCACGGCGCGGGGATCGGCCTCGTGCTCGCGCTGCTCGCGCTCGAGGAAGCGCGCGCTGTACCCGAGCTTGTGGCGCGCGACGGTGGCGACCAGACGCGCGAGCGACCCGCGCATCAGCCGCGACGTGATCAGCACCACGCACTCGTCGCACAGCCGCAGTGCGCACGTCGCGCACTCGTGAGTCGTCGCGCCGCCGCCGCCGCAGAGACATGCGTCCGGCGCTTCCGATGGCGACGGATCGAAGCGCAGGTGCGGCTGGCGGTGCAGGAACTGCCGGTGCGGGGAATTGAGGTGGTCGCCGATCATGGTTTCGGATGCTGTGGATGGGTGCAGGTCGGGTGCAGGGAAAGGAGTGGAGGGGAGTGTGGATGTGTGCTAAGCCCCGCTGGGCCAGGCGGTTCTTCGCAACCTCTCTCCATCCTCTTCCGGAGATCTAGTGTAGATATGTACTCTGCCTCGATCCGAATCGCCCCGCCAAGGTTGCACCTCGGAGCTGCTGTAACCCAAAGCGATAAGCCAATCGCGAGGTGCAACCCTAAGCCGCCTGGCCCCCGCGATCTCCGCCGTTCCTTCCCTTGCACGCCCACGGAGAGTGGAGTGGAGTGGAGTGGAGTGGAGTGGAGCAGCTTTGCAACGATCCAGCGAACGAAGATCACGCCTCAGCACAGTCGATCACTCGCCTTCCACAACCAGAGCCGCAAGGCGTGGGACAGGCCTCTGCCGCACCAGCCGGGAACTCTAGTGGACGGGGTACCGGCCCAGCGCCAAGTGCGAGCGGCGCCGCTACAGGGCCCGGGCGATTGCAGACTGATCGAGGTTGGCGTCGGACAGTGGGCTGGAACCAGTGTGCGTATGTATGTACATTGCCATGATCGATTCGTCGGTGATCAAACAAAAACAAACGCTGGCTGAGCCGGCCTTCTCCCTTCACCTTCCACTTCTCTCCCGCCCCGTACTACCATCTGCGTGTTGTTTGATCACTGGACTCACTCGAACCGTTACCGCGCGGCACTGGAAGATCATTGTCGCCCAAAGAAAGCCATTAAATACCTAACCGCTATGACGGGCAGTGAGTGAAGGTTCTAATTATGTACAGTCAAGTGTTGTCTCCAAGCCAAACGAATGCATATCCAAAACGTCCAATATCGTCGGGCCCCGTTTCCATGCCCGGTGGCCGTCTTTATTAATATCAACACACCTGTAATGAAAGTATGTACGAAAGATAAAAACCCAAACCAAAATGCGCCGTAGAAAAAGGAAAAGAAATGCGAAGTGCCAATAGGGCAGAGAGAAAGGAAGAGAAAAATAAGAAAAAACTGCCCGATTCCGGACTAGACGTACTCCATGCATAACAGATCGCCGGTGACGTCCATGACATCCCGGATGAGTGCGTTGGGGATGACGCCGTACATGTTGAGCTCGTCGTCGAGGGTGGCGTTGATCCAGCCGCCGGCGGGGGGCTCCTGGGTGGTGTATCCGGCGATGTCGCTGAGGCGCGCGGGCAGGTTCTGCTGCTGCCAGCGCCACCAGACGCGGTCGAGGAAGGTGTGGTGGAGGTAGAACAGCGGGTCGCCGGGGGACGAGATGGGGTTGCTCATCTCGCCGCCGACGCCATTGTGGCCACCCAAGTGCGGCGCGCCCTCCATGCACGGCCAGGCGGTGGCGAAGTCGGGCAGCGCGAGGCAGCTGTCAACGGCGTCGGTGGCGCTGCCGCGGCTGGCGTCGTCGTCAATTGCGCGCGTGATGCAGTGGTCGACGTTTTCGAAGGACGGGCCCGTGTGCAGCGTGTAGTTCGCGAACGGGCCCGTCTGGATGCAGCCGTCCGCGCCGACGCCGTTGCCGCCGAAGCCAGTCTCGGCGTCGAACACGACCGAGGAGCTGAACGCGCCGGCGTCGGCCTCCTCGTCCCAGTACGGCTGCGCGCCCGTGTAGCCGCACTCCTCGCGCAGCAGCCGCTCGTGCGCGTGCATGTGCAGGCGGTGGAACGGCAGGAACCAGCCGTCGCCGTGCACGACGTTGGCCTGCAGCTGGTGCGCCTTGACCAGGTCGTCGAAGCGGCTCACGGCCGCCTCGAGCCCGGTCCGCTGCGGGATCCGCCACATCAGACAGAGCTCAGCGTCAATGTACGCCCGCTTCTCGGCGTCGGAAAGCGCCTGCCTGCACGACATCAGTACGCCGCAAGCGCGGAGAGAGTGGGAGCGAGGAAAGGCGGCTTACCATGCGCGGCGCTGAAGCCTAGTCGTGCACCCGCCCTGCCGTTTCCCGAGGCCCTCGGGGGCATCCCGAGAAGACAGGTCCTGTCGGGCGATGGGGGAAGCAAAGACGGCGGTCGCCGAGGCGAGAACGAACGAAGCGGCGAGGAAAGAACGGAGGGAAACCATCCTTTTGATCTGCTATTCGAAAAGGAGAGAAGAGACAGAAACGAGAGGTGTCAGGTGAACTGTAGCGAGTGAGAATGGATATGCAGAGCAGAAGCTGTGAAGCCTAAGAGCGAACGAAGCAGGGTGGAGGATGTGGGATCGAGAACGGATCGGCACATGTCTTTATAAGTATTTGGAGGCGCCATCGTTGTGGGTAGTTGATCCTTCTCGCGTACTGGCTGAAGGTGATGGAGGTGGTAGAGGTGGTAGAGGTGGTAGAGGTGGTGGAGGTTGTGGAGGTGGAGGCGGTGGTGGGCGGTGGTGGTGCTCTATTGCTGGCGGGGCTGAGAGGGCAACGCTAACCATCGCAGCAGCCACATCATACCTCGCCATGACCACACCCGCCTTAGCCTTCACCACACCACCCCACTCCACTGCACATACCGAAACCCTACGATGGGCCATCAGCATGATCTGGGAATAGCATCAGCAGTAGCACGGTGCGGCGGGAATAGCGCGGTAATCTTCAGTGCCCGATCCCCGGGGTCTGGAGCACTCGCGGGGGCCAGGTGCGCAGTTGTGAGATGCTCTTCTACCTACACCTCCGCTTTTCGCTTTCCAACAGGTCAGTTTGCTGACGGGTTGTCGGGTCGCACTATGCATCTTGGAGCCCGACGGTTGAGCCGCCGGTCGTCAGCATCGATGTGTCGCAACAGCAATACATTCACCCGGCTACTTGTGTCCTATGGAATCCGATACTGGCGATATGTACTAGTACATTCTCCCTCCACCGGCCAGCGGACAGCATCAGCGGTCACCTAACTGCTACTTACTCCATCGACTTCATCGGCCCATACGTAGCGGGGTGCTTCGCAGCAGACACCGCTAGCACCCAGCTTGAGGACATTGCTGCCTGAAATCCGAGCCCGGCTTCCTCGCTTACACAGCGGCACTTCCTTCAAGACACTGCACATCTGTCGAAGTGCACTTGCGTACGGACACCTCCGAGAGTATCTCAATACTTGGGTACTTCCACACATACGCGCCCGCCGCCGTCACTATGCGCAGCAAACGGAAGGCTGATTACTGCGGCATGCTCGACCTCGACCCAGACACTGTCAGTGTCTATTTCCGTCCCATGTGGATGCAAGTCGGAGCGTGGCGTCGGTGCTGATGCGAATGCTTACATGGCTACATATCTATGCTTCTCATATCCCTGATATGTAGGCCTGCTCGGCGGACGCCGATGATGGTAGCACTTTTGCTCTCGCATGTGAGCGTTGGCTACATAGATACTTATCTATGTAGTCTATCTGCATATTTCTTTTTCTTTTGGGGGTGCGGTCCACTTTGACGGCCCAATGGGGAGGGACAGTGAGAGACGCCGAAGTGCATGCAGCTTCCTTTTTTTCTCTTCCGCACGCGTGAGGGGTACAATAATGGGAGACAAGGTATGTATCATACTGGCGTCATCGGTCCGCGCTTCAATTGACGGTTCAGTTGTCTGTCAACATACCAAGTTTCCGACCGGCAAGGAAGAGGGGATCACCGGATCACCCCGCCGTCCGGGTTCCCCGCCATGGTTGAGAGACTGAGGCCTCAACCGAGCAGATACCTATTGCGGATGTTCGGAGCAGAGTCTGCTCGGAGATGTGTGGGAGTGCAAAACGCAAAAGAGAGAAGTGAAAATACGTACTTGGTTACGTAAAAGTAACACGAGGCTGCGATGGAGATATGGGATTGGACCTTGTTTTGCTCTACCCCGCTCGCACGGATACATACACGGAAGGGTGCATAAGTAGTTTCTGGCGGGAGAGCCTGAATGGAACCAATCGCCGAAACAGAAGCAGCTGACCCTTTGAAGATGCAAATACGCGAAGTGACTTCCTCGCAGTGGGTGCAGTGGCTTGGAGACCGAAGACGGGCCCCACTCGTCTCGTACTCGGTACGGCGCTGCCTCCGATGGGCTGAACTCGAGCTGGGAAGCCAGAGTTACAACGTGCTGGATACCACGCGGTTCGTAGCTACGCACTTGTGCATGCAGGTAAACTCGACGATTTCCATCCACTGGTTTATTTTCGTTTCTGCGGCTGGGGGCAGTGAGTGAAAATACACCGAAGTCCATCGTACATATGTAGCGTATGCAGTGGGAACCTCTGGCGACATCAGCGAGCTGAAGAGTTAGACATAGATATCGATATTATTTAACCGACCTGGACAATCGCTGCATCGTCTAAGCCACAGCGCAGAAACACGCATCCCAGCCCTGTGTGCACGCACAGTCGCGATGCGCGCCCCGGATTGTGGCTCGGCTGCTGATTGGGCGGTAGCGAGTCGTGCACGCCATGGCACTGGTCGGCGACGGGTCTAGATACTATAGCAATAGGTCTAATAGAGTAATATGGCCTCTTCATGGACTCGACGGGTCGCTATCTAGCAACCGCGATGTCGGATCCCAGCAGGGCAGAGACAGGACAGGGGCCGACTGACATGCTCGACGCAAGCGAGGCCGCAGGGGCGGTGCCGATGTGTGGCTCGCCATATAGAAGAGTCATGGATTGGCTGATGACTGCTTTCCGTGGGCAAGTGCGGTTAGGGTGAGAGTGACAGTCTGACACCTGCTGCGCGGTGGATGTCTATGTACGCCGCAGCAGCAGCTGAGTTCTCGCGCTGGCTGGGTGGATGCGTGCGGGGGATTTCACGAACGACAAACAGTGATCCAGCCTGGTGTTGCGTGCTGTGGTGGTGCAGACTCCGTCGTTCATCGTGGAAAGCGGCCACGTACTCGATGCGCTTTCCGCGGAGGATGCGGTGGAAGTCGGACAGTGGCACCGCCGGCATCTGCCCAGCACTACCCGCCCACCGGATCGCGAATGGACGGCCGAGGATGCGGCTCCCGTGAGAGATGTCGCCGGCTCGGGCTCGGACAAGTCTGCAGCAATACTCAACATATCCCCGGTAGCTGGTCTGGCTACAACGCCGCAACATCCGGCCATATGGAAATCGGCGTGGAGAAGACGGGCAGGATGACTCAGCTCAATCGGTTCCAGCGCATTGGGAGGCTGCGCATGCGTCGGAGCTCTGCCGTCGGCAAAATGCTGTCGCGACTCAAGGTGTTGTCGTGTCGCGGTTGATCGGCGAGAAATACTCATTTCTGAAATCCGAAGGACCCAGATAATCTTCAAGGCGAGTCAAATGACGTTCGGGGTATGTTCATTGGATTGTCCAGGAGGCAGAGGTGATCACCGATCTGGCGCTGAAAGCGTCACTCGTCCCCGGACAGCTCAGTGTTGCGAGGCCACGGCCAAGCCAGCAGAAGTCCGAACGAAGTTGGGGCACCCAGAGTTTGACCCGATCACACGTGACGCCCCGATCGAGCCTAGCCTACCGGCTGGCCAATGCACCGAGTGACATATTTTGACGCGATTCTGTTCGCAGCAGGCGAGTGACGATCAGTGAATAACTCCACCGAACAGCAACGACCGAACCACCCCAACGATGTCCGCCCAACTTCTGTTCACCACAGAACCAACACAGACAACCGCAATAACCACTACCACCCCTTCAATCCCCCCCCCCCCAACCACAACAACAACAACCAATGGCGGCCGCTTTCCATGCCGTTGATCGCACGCATCCGCCGCTCACGGCGCCGTTGGAAGACCTGCACCCGTCGATGTCACACAAGAAGGTCTACTGGCCAACATCGGCGCCCAAGCTGCGCGAGTTCACCAACGAGGCGCGCGGCACTGACTATTCGTACGGACGGCATCTGTCGCACGTGGGCGACGGCGATCTGATCGTGCTGAACATCTACCGGTGCGCCCCTCCCATGTGTTGTCGTTGTTGCTGTTGCCGCTGCTGACGCTGGAGCGCAGTACCGACACGTCGCCTGCGGGCTACGGGATCGGCGCCTCGCCGCTGCTGCCGGTCTACATCCATCACCACGTACCGCACCCAGCCGACAGCTCGGCGCCGTACGGCCGCGTGCGCGGGGCGCTGACGAAGCTGCTGCCGTCGGCGTCCGGCACGGTCGACAAGCTGGCGAGCCTGGTGAGCACGTCGCTCGGCCGCGAGCCCACGCCGCCGCCGGCCACGCTGCAGTACGTGCTCGAGCGCCGCGGCGTCGCCGTCGAGCGCAACTACGAGCTCGGCACCGGCCTCGACGTGCCGCTGGCGCTCGACGTGTCCTCGCCCGAGCCGACGCCGGCGAACCGCATCACCGAAGCCACGCTCGCGCTGCGCTGGTCGTCCGAGTTCGTCGCCGCCCGGCTCTCCGCCGCTTGCACTTCCGTCAAACACCGCAGTACGTCCCCCCCAAACCCATCCATCATAGCACTGACAGGGCCGGACGGACAGACTCGACCATCACGATGAAGCTGACGGACGTCCCCGCCGCCAAGATCCACTGGAACCCGCGCTTCACGGCGATCGAGCGGCCCAAGAACCAGGAGCCGGTGTTCGCGACCGTCGAGGAGCTGGTGGGCACGCGCGGCGTCGACGTGTCGTTCAGCAGCGAGCACTCGGACGGCAAGGACGGCGTGTTCATGTTCCTGTGGGAGGGCGAGACGTGGCGGCTGGCCGTGCACGAGGTGCACGCGGACGCGGCGTGGAACCGGGCCGCGGCCGCCGCGACCGCCGCATCTCCGTCCCCGCCGTCGCACCCGGTCGTCGAGCAGATGCTGGCCGCACGCAGGACCCAATCCTCCACCGTCGCCGCCACCGCTGCCGCCGCCGCCGCCGCCGCCCCCGGCAGCGACATCCGCGCCCACGTCCTCCACCTCTTCGGAAACTCCCACCGCGACCCCGTGCTCACCGCCGACCTCGTTACCGGCCAGATGTGGCTCGTCGACTCGCTCCACGTCCACCTGCTCGACATCACCGTGCTCCTCCTCGGCGCCGTCATGAACCTCGAGCACACCGTCGCCCACGCAGTCGAGAGACACGCCCGCGAACACACCAACGCTGTCATCGCCTGGCGCAAGGAGATGGAAAAGGTCTCGATCAGGTGCACCTAAACCTAGCCCGACGCTCTCCACCGGCAAACCACCCTCCATCCATCCGTCCGTCCGTCCGTCCGTCCGATCCGCTTTTTTTGTAGTCATGTTCGTACCTAGAGTAGTGCGAGTAATATCGGAACGCATCGCATCTCAAACAAGATTTTTTTTTCTTCTTTTTTTTCTCCGGCAGACGTCTAATACATATGCCACGGTTCTTCCCCAGTGGGTCGCCATTTGGTCGGCGGGGTTGGTTAGCGGTAGTTAGCGGCTGGTCGACGGCACCTCAATTCAACTCAGTCACAAGTAGAGTAGTAAACACATACCTACGCGAAGAACCAAGCCCGGCTGGCCAAGAACCAGACTGATCTTCTTACTGTGGGGGGTGCATATAGCCCCCGAGCAGCAACTACATAGGATATCGTACATCTCCCCGATTGGCGCGGGCGAGTACATATGCATACATAAGTATAAGTATGTGTGTATATGTACACAGCTTATTCAATGCCACTCGACGACAACTTTTCCGCGGTCCACATGCTACGCCGTTCCTGTTGGATTGTATCGGTATCGGCTTTTGGTGTCGAACAACGGAAACTCGGGGTTACGACAAGATGCTACGTATGTATCGTGCAGGCTACATATGTACATACTTTCTCCGCCCACAATACCTAGTCTAAGCAGGGGAACTCGAGCATCGCAAAATCGACCGGCGAGGCGCTGGTAGAATTCACTGCCCCCCCCCCCCCCCCACTATCGGCCAGTTACACCTGAGAAATAGAACAAAAACATTGCCTTGTGATTCTTCACCGATAAACTACCCTTTATCTGCTCCATGAGCCGTGTACTCGGACGGGTCGGAGCGGAGCCCTGCATGGCGCGCATGGGATGCGAAATGTGCGCATATGTAGCCTGAGCAAGCGGCTGCGTGCCATCCGTTTGCGGCGGACTTGAGGGCGATATCGTGGGGAACGGCTCTACCACAATCAAAAGCATGTACATTTACTCCTATATCTAGACTTATCGGCTAAGCCATCAACCGTGACGGAGTAACATTTCTCCTCCTCACCGAACCAAAAAACTCAAGGTGCAAAAGGCTTGGCCGCCTGCACACGCACGCGCTCACTCGGACCACACCCTGAGACTCCTGATCTTCCAGTGCGCCTGCTCGAATGCGTCGGGGTTGTTGGCGACAAACTCGGCACACGTGTCCGCGAGATCAGCACTATGCCTGGTCAGTATCGAGAGCTGTGCGAGTGACATGTGGCCTACCATCCACAGTTGTCCCAGACCACCTGCTTGCCAGCCCAGATGCCGCAGAACGTAGTGTTGATGATCAATTTGTGGTCCTTCATGTTCTCCATGCCGCACTGCGTCTCGACATTGCTCATGGGCGTGCCCCAGTTCTCGGGGTTCGGTTCTCCCTCGAGGGCGTCGGCCGGCACGACATTCCGCTCGAAGAACCACGTCCTGACCCTGTCCTTGGTCCACTCCATGGCGTATATGCCGCCCTCCCATCCGTCGGTGCCGAAGCTGCGCGCGAGCGAATCGGTGGTCGAGATGTACTGGTTCAGCTTCTTGGTGGTGCAGTACGTCGGCCTCGTCTTGCCGGTGAACATTTCCTGCGGGGCAGGGGTGACGGTGCAGCTGCAGTTGCCGGAGGGGAGGTGGATGGTCGACGTGTTGTTCAGAGCGTTGTGGACGCCCTCGATGATGTCGATCTCACCCTGCTCCGGCCAGGTGCCCGTGACTCCGTAGGTCCAGCTGGGAAGTTGTTCCCATCAGCCCACTCTCATCCCCGCACGGAGGAAGGAAGGAAACCCACACAGCAGGCCACACGCCGCAGCCGTACGGCATGTGCTCAACGTCCATCAGGAACAGTCCGTGCGTGAACATGTCCTTGCTCTCGATGCGGACGGAGGGACGGCCGTCGGGCGCAACGGCCCAGTAGTCGACGCCGATGTACACGTGCCCCTCCAGCGGCCGCTGCGAGATCAATCCGAGCTCCAACGCACCATCGTGCGTCTGGTACTGGGTGTGGCCCAAGGTTGGCTCGTCCGTCTGTCCCCCGCACGAACGTCAGCGGATTCAATTCGCGGCGATGGGGAGAGGGTACCCTGAAGTCGAAGAACTCAAAGAAGTTGTCGGGAGTGGCGTCCATGGCCAGAGTGGAGTACTCGGCGGCGGCGGCGGCGGCCCCAGCCACGGCAGCGGCGAGGGAGGAGAAGAACGAGGTCCTCAGAGTAGACAGATACATAGCGGAAAATAATGAGATAAAGGATACTGCGGACTGTCCGGATAATAGATGGAAGTCTGGCCACAAAACGGGAGATAAGAGGCTGTGTGTAGGGAGGGGAAGGAGAGAAGACTCCCATATAAACAGAGCCCGCCCCTCGCCCAAAACAGGGGCCGTCCTCACCGATCTACCCTGCCAGAGCGATCTGTACGGAGCCTCCCTCCGTCACCGGCTCGTCGGTACTGTCTCATTCCCGTCCACCCTCCGCTCCACCACCTTGCGGGCCATCGCCGTCTCCAGCTCGTGCCCTCCGGAAGCCTTCTCTCCCTCCGAACCGCAACCTACGCTCGTGAACGTACTCTCCGGCAGCCTGCGCGCTCACGACACTCAGCGCTTTCTCTAGAGTATGTATAGTAAGTCCATTCTCACCCCTCGGGTACCCCTACTCTGCTCTACTCTCCAGCGGCGTCTCTCCAAACGCTCACTTATACGCACACAGCCACGTGCATCGACATGCGGCGAATCCATCTGCCATCGATTCCATCGCACCTCTCCCGCTGTCTGCCTGTCGTTATATATCACTCGGTCGTGGAAGGCCCGGGCCTTCACTTCACCCGTTTTACCTACCCTACTATCTGCGTGTTCCTACCTGCGTATTCGATCACTATCGACACTGTCCGTCTTGTCTCGTTGACATGCGGCGAGTGAGATTGTATGTCGGTAGCCAGCGTGTGCGCAGATCTTTTATCTATGATATACGTCTGCTGGAAATTCCTTCCAACGTTCTCGGCATAGTAGTTCCGGTTGCCGTTGTTCGAGCTGCCATGGCATCGTATGTACTACAACTTGTATGAGCACATCGGGCGTCCGCTATAACTGGTCGCCCGGGGGCCAAAGGAGAACATTTTACGGTAAAATGATACGATTGGTTAGTCTAAAAATGTAAGTTATACGTCTCGCAAGAGCAACCGTCTAGCATCGGTAAAATAGCTCATGAGAGAAAGATAAAATTAATCGTGAGGGATAAGCCCAACAGTGTGCATAGCAAATCAGACAACATTCTCCTTCAAGATCTTGTGTTCCTTCTCGAGCGCGATCCGTTCGCTCTTGCTCATCCTCCTGATGACCGGCGGGTAGGCGGTCCAGCTCAGAACCTCAAACACTACGACCCATTCGTCGGTAGAACCATCGAAGAGGGAGATGTACCTCAGGCTTGGAGGCCCCCTCAACTCGGGATTCCGCGATTCCTCTGAGCAGAGTTTCAAGCGATCCCGCTCGGCCTTACTCCTGAGGTAGGAGCGTAGGTAGGGGTGGTAGGTGGCGCCGCGGGCGCCGAGCTCCCCAACCATGTCGCCGGCGATGGTGGCGGCCGGCGAGAAGCCGCGCGCGACTGCGTTGGCGATGGCTTGCGCGAGCGGATGCTGTGGCAATACGGCGCGGAGGTGCAGCTGGAAGCAGTGCACGCGGCCGACGAGGGCCGCGACTGTGGCGTCTGGCATGAGCGTGAGGTCGACCGGGAGGGCCAGGGAGCGGAGGCACGGGTAGTGCGAGAGGCAGGAGGCGAGGAATACGGCTTCGCCCTTATGCATGCAGACGTGGGAGCGGGCGAAGCGTGAGCCGTAGCGAACACCGGGCGTGTCGAGGAGAAGGCACTTGAGTGTGTCCTGGTGCTGGCAGATGCCCGTGGGAACGTACATGAAGCCGCGAGCCTGGTGGCTGCTGTAAAGAGCTAGCTCCTCGAGGCCTCCGAAAGCGCGGAGGAAATGGTGGATGGAAGTCTGCGAGCAGCCGCGCGCTGACAGCAGCCAGAGTTTGCGGAGGCGGATCGGGGAAGGGCTGGATTTGAAGCGCCAGCCGGTGAGCAAGTATTGTACGCCGCGACAGCGGTCCAGGGTTAGCGAGGTGAGACGGTCGACCACGGGCAGTAGGTAGAGAAAGGACACGTCTGCCCATTTCAGTTTCAGCGTTGTCAGGTGCTGGAGACCCCCGAGACCAATGGCGGCCCAGAAGCACTCGGTAGGGTGCGTTGAGTAGAAGATGCTGTACATGCGCGGGCTCCATTCCATCCGTAGCGTCTTCAGTGCTGGGAACCACGTGAGCCACGCGGCGATGTGGTGGATATTTGGCGTCGTGACGGAGAGGATCGTGATACTGCTCAAGGCCGACGTGAGACCGCCCGCTCTGGACAGGTGCGACGGCAAGTTCTGATCGTAGCAGAGACGTGCAGGGATACTCCAGGATACTTTCGTAAGGGTTTCCTGACGGAGCAACAGTAGGGCGATGGGGGGCGGCCGACTAGGGAGGTGCCATTCAAACCGGCTCAACACATTGCAGCCGATCTTGAACAGCAGTGAGGTCATGAACTCATACGTCTTCACTGACTGCTCGTGGGAGACGCCACCCAGCCCCCTCCTCTGACGCCGATTTTGCGGCGGCAGGAACCGCAAGGTCCTGATGAACTTCAACCCACGGTTTTCACCTACAACAAGGCTGTCGTAGCCCTGGTGCACACCCCACGGAGAGCCACTGGCCACGATATCCACGGAACTGTACAAGTAGGGGGTTGCGTACAAGTTGAACAATTTCGAAACGCGGCAGAGGCTGCACAAATCACTGCGAGAGAAGTTTTTCTGAGCGCACTGTTAGATCTCAAGCGAGTGTTCCGATGGAGTTTGGACCTACGATCACCGTCAGGAACAGTTCTGCCGGCAGGTCGTGAGGGCCCTTCCGTATGCTGGGCAAAGTCTTCCCATGTGGCTGGTGCCGCTGGACTGCGGTCGTGAAAACCATTACTATTGCGCGGCGAAGTAAGGCGGCTTGTTACTGAGGTTAGCAACCCAGGTCGCTGTATTTTATAGCTGAGGGGATATCACGATCAACCTGAAGGGCGCCGTGCCTGCTTTCTCTGTACGAAGGACTTCATTGTTCCTCGAAGCTTGCAGAACTCCCGATGGCGGAAATTTCGGGCCGCAAACTTGGCCGAGTTGAACTTGGTGACGGGCAGAACCTTTCGGAGTGCCGAACCGTGAAATCCGAGAAGGACGACCTACACAGACGGTGGTTGACACAGGGGTTCCTGTATGTCATCGCTCGATGCTCCACTTCCAGCTGCACGACCATTTTCCGACTCCAGTGGGTTTGAACTTGGAGGGGCACGACCACCGGCCACAAACACGCGGGATTCCTGCTGCATGGGCGTAGGTGCCGAATCGCGGAGCGACTACCACGACGTTCGCCGACGACTGCCGTCAGTGGTCGGTCTGAAACACGGATGAAAACTCGGGTACATCGACATTAACCACGCGCTGGAGAGTTCGGTCTGTTCCCACAACTTCGATCGGGTATCTGCGTGGCCCCGCCATCAGTACATAGTAGGTGCCAGAAAGGGAGAAAGGGAGAAAGGGAGAAAGAAAGCTGCACAACGTCCCTCGGGATGGTCAGCAGTCCATTCCTCGGAAGTTCATATGTATCATGTGTATGTACATACCCGGGGAGTTTGATGTCTGTCAGACACCGCCGACATCCAGAACATATGGAAGAGGTGCCAGAACTTGGGCCGGCACTCTCGGCTGAGCCGCAGGCTCGAACGGTTGAGTGATCGCCGCGAATCCACTCCGCATGATAGTCACCGTCGCCAGTTTCGACAACGATCGGGAGATTCCAGCCATCCCTGACGTTGACGTCTGGCCAATTCACTCCCCGGAAAACATGTCTCCGGGAGCCGGACGAATGGATTCGCTCGCTCGCTCGCACCGGGCGCCTCCCGTCGATCCTCGCGGACATGGGATACGGAACTGGCTGGAAATCCGCCCAACGAATCCGCGGAGCTCTCTCTCTCCAACAGCTGGGCGTCTCGAACACAGCAAACACACAAACGAACCGTTCGTATCGAAAACGAGAGCGAAGGACCAAGAATGACGCCCAGGCGTGCCCAGAGGCAGAGGACGTAAGTATGTAGCGCCGACCCATCAGATCCTGCGGGGATCCCAGATCTGGGATCGGCCTGCCTGCAGTGCTGACCTGGCGAGCCGACGCAGGGCGATGAGAGCACATAGATATGTATGTACACACCGGACATGGCGCAAGCGGAGCGACCGTGCCTGGCTCGAGAGGGGCGCAGAGGAGAATCCAGAGGGACGGGCGTCCACTAGCGCGCGCCGAAAACCCGCAGGCGTCGTTTCGGAGCTGAAAACAAGGAGGCACGACGGTCTCCCCAGCTGTGATTGCGTAAACTGGAACCGCATATGTACGTACATAGAGTAGAGGACTCTACTCCACTCTACATACACGGGGCTGCACGGGTATGTAAGCGGAGCCCGGGCGACGAGGATTGCCACTTGGCGGTGGGGATGCTGGGCGAGCACTAACCAGAGCAGCCCGCAGAAACACGAATCGGGGAACCACGGCCGAAGAGAGACGAGCTGCGACCGAGAACACCGAAGGATCAGCTCCGGTCGCTCAAAGAGGGCGCCGGCCAATCGGTGGCTTTTTCCGGAGCTGTGGATAGTTAATGGATATGTAGAGCAGATATCATTTGTAGTGGATGGGGGATAAGCGCGGCGGGGCCATGTATGATGACGCAGAGTGCAGCACGCACGCAGCGAGGAGCGTGGCTGGGTATTGGAGGGAGAGGGAAGAAGGAGGGGTGGCGAGAGAAGTGGGGCGGAGGAGAGTACAGCATGTACGCAGAGAACCGAACATAACGGAACGCTGGAGATATGTGGACTATGTATGTATCTGTGGGCGCGCGGAGACTAGAGCATAGATACTCTATATCCATACATACAGAGAGCAGGCAGGGTGCAGAGCATAGATACATAAGTATCTATACATAGTGTGTCTACACACACACAGCGAGTAGGTAAGGTGTACATAGATAGATGTGATATGTATGTATGTATCTTGAGTATCTACGTAAGGCGATCCGATCGCGAGATCTCGGTAGCACCGAATAATGCGGGCAGCACGAACGGAAGAAAGGAAAGCGAAAGGGGGGAAACGAACAGCACGAGGACAAGACAGGGACTGGGCCCCCCCTGGGGCATTCAGAAACGCTCTCGCTCCCACGCTCACGCTAGGGACATTCTCCTCCCCGCACACGACCTATTTTCGCGGACTGCGCCGCAGCCGACAGACTCAGCAGACCCGACTCACGCGCGACCGAGAGAGAGAGAGAGAGAGAGAGAGAGAGAGAGAGGGAGAGATCGCAGGCGCAGAACGGAACGGGCTCACAGGAAGCGGTCCACGGAGGAGAGTCCGCCCGGTCATGCCCACGGCCCGCCCTCCTCAACCGCATCTCCAGCGAGAAAGAGAGCGAGAAAAAAAAAGAAGCTTTTGATGCTCCGGGGAACGCGCGACAAGCGGACTGGAGAGCATGCAGGCGGGACGGGCGGGCGCGGAGAGTGTGGAGACATTGTGGCAGTGGAGATGGAGATGGAGATGGAGATGGAGAGGGCTATCTTTCCCTGCCCTGCCAGGTTTCAGGGTGCCCACATAGCAGTGCGGTAGGTGCGCTCCCCTTATCTCTGCGGACCCTGTGCCTGCCCCTTGGTGACGCAGCGAGGGCTTATCTTATCTCCGCATCCGCGCGAACCCCCCGATCGACGTCCTCTCCGCCGGAATCCGCAGCGAACGGAGCTGCTGCCCGATATCGTGGATGGCGTCGGCGCCCGCCGTCGTGTGCGTCCGCTCTCGCCGCCGGGAGCTGGGTGGGGCGGACGAACGAACGGAAGAACGACAGTCCCCCGCTTCCGGCGCCGTCGCGTCTCGTCCCGCCGCGTCGGGCGCTGTGCGCGGCATCGAATGAAGCCCGACGGCTCCCTGCTCTGCCCTTCCTCCGCTGCTGCCACCGCGGGCACATTCCGTCGTCTGAGCCAACTTGCGCGCGTGAGTCGTGCGGCGATGAGTGGGCGAGTGGGTGGTGCGTGAGTGTCTCACCCCCCCCCCAGCCCTGTCCCCCCCCGTATCGCTCTCCATCATATCTCCTCGGATCGGCTGCCCCCCCCAACAAAAAAACTGCTCCTCATACTTAACTTGCTCCTCCTCCCACGCCCGTCCTGTCCCGTGCGCATCCCTTTGGCACCATCGCTCCCGACCTCTGCCCGTCGCTCGTCCGCTCGTTACGTAATACTAACTGCTTCCTCCGCTGGCTGGCCCCTCGAATCCAGTCGACGCCCACCGAGATCCGGCGCACGAGGGTTGCCCACCTTGCCTCCATCCATCCGGCACGAAACGCGGCCGAGCTAGCGCAGGTCGGCCACTTGACCTGCCCTTGGAAATGCGGGGAAGCCCACGCGCTGAACAAACGCTTGCTTATACATAGTCCCCGCGAGTCCGGTTCCAGCACTTGCATCCGTATCGGCTTCCGCATCTACAGCCGTCTCCGCTCCTCCTCTTCCGCCCTCAAGCAGCAGATATGTCGGCACCGTATATACACGCGCCGCCGGACCTACCACCCCACTGCGAGCCGGAGACTCCGGTGCTGGCCCTCCTCTCGCAGTCCCTGGGAACGTGCTTGCCGTCGTACCTGGCCTTCTTCTCGACGGCGGCCGGCGTGCTGTCCATCGTGTCGTGGCTGTTCGCGCAGATCCCGCAGATCTGGAAGAACTACCGCCGGGGATCCGTCGAGGGCTTGAGTCTGGGCTTCCTGGCCATATGGCTGGCGGGTGATGTCTGTGTGTTGCCCTCGCTCGCTCGCTCCGTGGCGGGCAGCTGCTGACGGACACAGGCAACCTTCTGGGAGCGGTCTGGACCAGCCAGATGTGGTTCCAGCAGGTGGTCGGACTGTACTATGTCCTCGTCGACATCGTGCTCGTCTCGCAGTACTTCTACTTCACCAACATCGATCCCCCAGAGCTGCTCGTCGGGCACGCACTCGACTACGACGATAGCATCGACGACGACGACGACAACGACGACAACGACCCCTACCTCGTCGACTCCGAGCCCGAGACGAACGGCCAGCAGCAGAAGAAGCCGAAGGAGAAGGAGACGCGCAGCAACTCCAGCGGTTCCCCCGGCCGCGGCCGCAGCCGCAGTCTCGCCTCCACCCTCATCGTAGTCGTCTCGATGATGTTCCACCTCGCGGGTGCCAGCCCGATCGCGGCCACCTCCGCCGCCGCTGCGCTGGACGACGGCGTGACCCTCCAGGACCTCGGCAGCGTCCTGAGCTGGTTCTCGACGCTCCTGTACGTAAGCTCTCGCCTGCCGCAGCTGCTCCTCAACTTGCGGCGTCGCTCGACGAGCGGACTGGCGATATCCCTCTTCGTCGCCGCCTTTTTCGGAAACTTCTTCTACTCACTCTCGCTCCTGCTCAACCCGCTCGGCCACTACGACTACCCTCCCTACGGCGGCGGCGGAATCGCCGGTCCCGACGGCAATAGCCGTGCCGAGTGGTGGAGCCGTGCGCTCCCATTCCTCCTGGGCGCTTCGGGAGTCCTCGGACTCGACGCCGCCGTCGGTTGGCAGTGGCTGGTGTGGGGCGAGCGTGCGCCAGAGGATTTCGATGAGCGTCTGGACGGCGATGAGGAAGACGAGTGTCTCGTCCTGGCGGAGGACACCTGGAGCAGGTGGTGGCCGTGGAATGGCTGGTTCGAGGATTCGCCCAGCGAGGAGGAGGAGGAGGAGGAGGAGGAGGCGAAGCCACTCGTTGACGATCGGACTTCTCTGCTACCTAGCTATGGGAGTTCACGCGGGTAGTCGATGGTATTTTCTTTTTCTTTTTTATTTCTTTTTCTTCTTCACTATTTTCTTTTTTTTTTGTGGGAATGGGATGGGGGGGCTTTTTCTTTTCTTTTCTTTTCTTTGGCGTTGTCGGATGGATAGCGGTTTTAGAGCGACACCGATTCGACGCATGGGACTTGAAGACTGTGGGGCATACAGACATGTCGTTGTTTTTTTGTTCTTTTTTGGCACGATAGACCAGACACGATCGGATCAATGGAGCTGTAGCGGTATCTCCTGCCTTTTTCTTCTCGCGGTTCCCACGCCGGCCCTTGGGGCGGCAGCCTGGGTGCTGTGCGATGACCGAGCTCTGGAGCTGCGGCTCGCCGGCGGCGGAGATCGGTCGCCGTTGAAGGGAGACACTGCTCGGCCATGGCACCAGCTGTTCGCAGCCGATTCGCCCCCACCCTCGGAAACCCACGCTTCCGGCTCGATGTTGCGGATGGGGTCCGACGTGGACAGTCTGCTTGTTTCCTTTGCTCGCGGGAACCCGTACGGGAACCGGGGTACGTATCGACTTTTTTACTTTTGTTCGCACCTCATGAGGAAAAATGAACTCATATAAATAGGCTGGCCGTTACGTGACCTCTCGTTTCTACCACGGATGTCCGGGCCCCGAATAGAATAACCGCACAGCAGAGGTTTCCGTATCCGCGCTCTGCCGTCAGCACGGCCGCGGGGCGCTAACGGCGGGGCTCCGCGCGGCAGCGCAAGTAAGGCCCGTCGACTCGCGCGCGGGGAAAAGCGCTTGATGGGGTTGGCTACTCGTGTAGATATCTCAGCATTTCGCAGCATGCGCGTAGGACACATAGATGGAGACCAGCGCGTGCCAGGGACGGATCCCCCGAACATCGTCCGGAGATCCCTTTTCCGGTCCGTCGACGGACACACATAGATACATAGCTAACTATCCTCCAACCTGCGGCACGCTGTTGCATGCCGCACTTCGCCCCGGCATTCTGTGCCACATGCCTACAGCTGTCTATCTGCTTCGTCCCGCGCAGAGTGGCTACATACTGTAGAAACGCCTACCTGCAACCCCCCCCCGGATCTCGCCGTAGTTGACCACTCGCAGTTGTCTCCGTCCGTCCCGATCGTCCTTCGCGCTCGTCTCCCCCCCCATCCAACACTCCTATATAGAGCAGCGTATATCCGTCTCGGCTAGGGCGCAACGTCTCCGTCAAGTCCACCCCACTCCCGACCGCGATCCCTTCCGGAAAAAAAAAAAGAAGAAAAAGAAAGAAAAATAAAAAGAAAAAAAGATCGAACATGGACATCCAATCGCAGGCTCTCGCGGAAGCGGCGTCGACGGCGGACGCGCCCCAGCGCCTGCGCACATCCAAGGCCTGCGAGGAGTGTCGCAAGCGCAAGATCCGCTGCACCGGCCAGTCGCCGACGCCGTGCGACTACTGCCGCCAGAAGCGGCTGCACTGCGTCTACCGCAGCCAAGCGCGGATCCGGCGACCGCGGCACGTACTGATGGGGGTGGCGCGGACGTCCGCCGCCGCCGCTGCGAGTGCGAGTGCGGCGGCGGCGACGGCGGCGGCGACGGCGATGGGCGATGGCGGCGAGGCCGCTGCTGGGATCGGTGGCAGTCCCTTAGAGAACTCGCTCTACGCCGGCGTGTCGGCCACCTACGCCGACTCGCCGAGTAGGACGCTGCAGCTGTACTACGGCCCGTCGAGCAATTTCCCCATGATCCAGCACATCCACCAGCGGCTGAACGCGGCCAAGAGCTCCGCCGCTGCGACGGCGCCCTCGGCAATAGAGGAGGTCGACGAGGGCCTGGACAGGTTCAATTACCGCGGCATCTTCTTCGGGAAGCACTCGGACCAGCAGGACATGTCGTATCCTTCCGCTGGCGGCGGGCTTGGCGGCGGCGGCGGCGGCGCGAGGAGGAAGACCGTGGACGACTCGAACCTGCTGTTCCTGCCGTATCATCTCGCCGCGGACTTTCTGGAGAAGTTCCTGACCTCACTGCAGCGGCACCTGCCGTTCGTGGAGCCCGCGGCGGTGACCGACTCGCTGTCGGTGTTGTACGGGAGTGCGGGCGCGGGCGACGCGCGGGAAATGGACATCGGCGAGAGGGCGATACTGATGGCTATTCTGGCGATCGGCGCCACGCTCACCGAGCACGCCGTCTGGGCCGAGACGCTGTACAAGCGCGCGAAGGCGCTGGCGGACGAGCTCGACGATGTGGTAAACGTCCACGTATGCCAGTTGGGCCTGCTGCTCGCACACTACCAGTGCGTCACCGGGAAGCCCAATTCGGTCTATCTGCTAGTGGGGACGGCCATGCGGAAGGCGGTCGCCGCGGGGCTCCACAAGGAGGCGCTGTCAAAGGAGCGGCAGAGCGTGGATTTCGCGCTGGTGCAGGAGCGGCGGCTGACGTTCTGGAGCATCTACATCTTTGAAGTGTTGGTATCCCGGGCCAGTAGGAGGGCGCGCCGTTTCTGACGGCCAGAGTTGTGTGTGCAGGACCATCTCGCTCGGACTGGGCCGGCCGATCTCGATCCACGACAGCGACATCGGCATCCCGTATCCCGAGGATTCGCCCTTCGTCGTATCGCTGATCACTCTGGCACGCGTCTACTCGCGCGCATCGCAGCAGCTCTACGGCACCAAGCAGGGCTCGCTGCTGTCCCTCTACAGGACGGCGGCCGCGCTCAAAGCCGAGCTCGACGACTTCCGCGCGTCGCTGACCCCGGAGCTCAAGCTCGGGCCGGACGCGTCGTTCGGCCCGGGCGCGCCGGGCGCTCTGAAGTTCTTCCTCAACAACTGGTACTACCACGCCGTGATCCTGATCTTCCGGCCGTTCCTGATCTTCCACGCACAGTGGCAGGCGGACCCCTCCCGCCGCCTCACCACCGACCCCGCCGTCGCCGTCTCGAAGCGCCAGCTGCGCGCATCGGCGCCGTGGATCTTCACCGCCTGCGACGCCTGCGTCTCGGCCGCGCGCGAGCTGCTGATCTGCCTCCACCGCAGCATGGAGACCAACGACCTCGTCCGACGGCTCGCCTACTCGTGCTTCTACGTCGAGGGCGGCGCGTTCCTTCTGATCTTCAACATGCTGCGCGAGCGGCGCACGGCCGGCGCGCCGGACTCGGGCGAGGACGCGCGATGCGTCCGGCTCGCGCTCGAGGCGATGGAGATGATGTACGACACCACGCCGAGGAACATCAGTCTCTTCGCCATCCGGCGGATGCTTGCGCTGGTCGAGGGCGTCGAGAACGACGACACCGAGCCTTGGGACGGCACCAGCCCGGAGAACAGCGCGACGCCGGGGATGGCCCTGGCCGTGAGTTCCCCCGCCTCCCTCCCTCCCTCCCCCACGACCGCGTGTGCTTACCGTGGAGCGCACAGGAACCCGCGGTGGCGAAAGCACCGCTGCCGATTCCCGGGATCGCGGGCGTGCCGCCGAGAGGGGCGGTGCAGCCGGGCGACGTGCTGGACTGGGACCTGGGCGAGATGAAGCTGAACTTTGATCTCAACAGCATGGACCTCGACTGCTGGCTAGCTATGGAGGGGTTTGGCGGGGTTGGAGCATGCAATCTCGGGTAGCCCCCTCCCCCCGCCCTTTCGTAAACGTGTATATACGTAAATAACAACATAGATACATACGATCTCGTTTTTTTTTTGCTTTTTTCCCCCGCTCTTACTCCGAACCGACCGCCTTCCCTTCCTGCTTCTCCTCGGGAGCATCCCCGGTCTCGTCCTTCCACCACTCCCAGAACTCGTAGATCCTCCGCGTGCGCTCGCGCGCCATCTCGCGTCCGCGCGGCGTCTTCATCAGGCCCTCGACGCGGACCAGCTTCTCGCCGAAGTGGGCGACGCAGGCGCACAGCGGCGCGCGGCGAACGGCGGCGCCGAAGACGAAGCAGCGCGCGATGCCGACGGCGCCGAGGGCGTCGAGGCGGTCGGCGTCCTGGACGACGGCGAGCTCGGGGAAGACGGCGAGGGCGGCGGCGACCGCGGCGGGGTTTGCGATCTCGCGCGAGAACGACACGTGGCGGACGACGGCGGCGACGGCGCGCGCGAGCGCCGCCGGACAGTCGCGCGCGAGCAGCACGTCTTCCACGCGACCGCCGCCGCCGTCGCTGCTGCCGCCGTACTTGTGGTCGTCGACGTCGTGCAGCAGCGCCGCCAGCCGCACGAGCCGCGCGTCGTCGTCCGTCCGCGTCAGTGTGTCCGCCAGCCGGCCCACCCGCTCCACGTGGCTGTAGTCGTGCGAGCTGTCGTGGCCGCCCATGTGCGCCGCCACAAACCGCTGCATGGACGCGTGCAGCGTGGCGAAGTCGTCGGCGGAGAGCGTGTAGTCCTCGCGTGCGGGGAGAGGCGCGGACATCGTTGTGGAGAAGGCGGGGGGGGAGGGGTGGCGAAGGGATGGAGGAGTGCTGGAAGGCGCGGCGCGTGGTCGCTGCTTACTTACCCCCACCCAAGTCGCAGGGGCGGCTCCGGCCGGTTCCGTGCATTTGCGTTACGTCTTGCATTGGTAGGTGCATGCATACCTGCAGAAAGTCGCGGTGCAGCCAGCCAGCACGCCCCAGAGATTTCACGTAATTTCTACCTGTCGATACCGACTTTCATTTATTCATTTATTTTGTTTATTCATTAATGCCGACAAATCAAAGCCACCCGAGATCGCGGGCGTCACACAGGCCGATCAGCTGGTCGGACAAGAGCAGGACGGTCCCCAGCGTTGATCTGACACGTATGGACACCAGCCAGCAAAGAGGAAACAACACATCTGCGTAGCATAGGTATCGATCTAGATACTCTGTATATCTCCCTCCACCCCGCTGCTACGCCGCGATCTGCTCGCCGCCGAACATGCTGTCGATCCTGACGGTGGTGCTCCTGATGTCGGGCAGGACGAGCACGACAGCGGCGTTGGCCTTGTACTCCGTCTCGCAGCTGACGTTGTCCGCTCCGTCGGTGCACTTGATCTCCACGTTCGGCAGCGAGAGGTTTCCGGGCCGCGCCGGGACCAGGACGAGCGCGAACTTCTCGACGCCGCCGTCGACGCCGCGGAAGTGCGCGCGCTTGCGGCCGCTGATGAGCCAGGTTTCCGGGTTGTTCTGGACTTCATAGAAGAACTCCATCGGCTTCGCGAGCGTTTCGGCGTCGGCCGTCGTGTCCCAGTGCCGCGAGTGGCGGATCACCAGTTCCGCTGGGAGCGAGACCCCGACGGGCACCATCGGCGGCGAGTAGGGCGAGGACAGCTGGCGGGAGCTGCTGTCGCAGAGCAGGTTGAGCTCGACCGTGTGCATCACCTGCAATGCCGGGACCTCGACAGGGATGAAGATGGAGCGCGTGATCGAAGCTAGGATGTCCTTCTGGTTGAGCGGTATCGTGACGTGCTTCTGCTCCTCGTAAGCATCACGTCTTCGGGCGATCGATGGGGGAGGCCTACCGCGAAGAACTCCTTCAACCAGCTCTCCACCTTCGCCCGTTCGCCGGAGCGCAGATCGATCGCCTCGAGCGTGTCCTCCCATCCGTATTCCTCATAGGTGCCGACCTCGACCTCTTCCAGCAGCACCGCGGTCTCGAGCTCGGTGGGCGACCTGTGTCTGAACCGCGCGAAGAGCCCAGGGAGTAGCCAGTGAATATATCGCTCGAAGCCAGCATCCTTCAACTCCCTCTCAAAGACACTTGACACAGTCTGTCGCAGTTCTGATTCCATCTGTCAGCCAACCAAGTCATCCATCGGAGATACGAAGCAGTGAACCTTCGTCCATATTGGTGTACTCGATAACGAGCGCCAGACTCTCCGGCGGGCCGGTGGCATCCATCTTCCTCGTGATCTTGTACGTAAAGTTCGCTGGCTGTTTCGCGAAAACGGTCATGCTCCCCTCAGTGCCCACGCCGCCCTCGGCATGGAACGTCTTGCTCTCGTGCAGGTTGACGGTAAAGACCCTGAGCGGAACCTCGGCGGCAGCAGTCGAAACCTGGAACTTGGAGAAAAGCGCTTCCTCTTTGAAGATGTCCTGCACGTTGACGGCCAGCGGCAATGCAACGAGCACGTTCAGTGTCTCGATGAAGAGGAAATCACCTTTCTCGGTAGTGTAATCCACCTCGAGACGGACCATCAGCTCCGTCAGTTCGTTGTCCGAGTTGTATGGGAGCCTCAAGCGGATCTCGCTTCCCGCCGCAAACTCCTTGAGCCCCAGGGTTCCCGGCTTCTCGGCGCTAATCACGACCGCATCTGCTCCGGCGACAACCTCGAGCGATCCGGTTATGAGTCTGAGTCCCGCAGTCGCGGAGCGGATACGGAGCTCCCCCTTCTCGATGCTGTTCTTCCCGGACGAGACTGCAACCTCTACCGTCCGCATCTTCTCTAGGTGGACACCCTTCGGCATCTCCAGTTTCCCAGTCAACCCCCTCGGCGCGGGGAAGAAACTCAGCTTCGCTTTCTTCGCGGCGGCGATCGCTGCGCCGGCATTCGATACCAATCCCAGCGGGGTATCCGGCGTCGATCGGGCCATAAACTCGTGCACGAACTTGAGTTTTCCGGCGGTAACAGTGATCTGCTCGACGACGTACCTGCCCGGTATGGTATGGTTGGTACAAACGGTGGCCTTCACTATCCCCCTCCTCATCTCGATCTCGCCCATGGACACGAGCGTCAGCTCACGGCCTTGCCGTGGCGGTGCGGAGACAACCCTGACGGCGATCTTATCGACGAGCAACGGATCTGTGAGAAGGAATCTCATCCGCACGCCGACCTCGAATCCGTCTCTATCCGGTGGATGGCGCGGATACAGGTCGACTGAGACATCGCTCCAGAAATCCAGCATGGGATTGACGATCTCCCTCGGAAGATCTTTGGAGAGTGCCATGACCTCCGTCACGTAACCCCGCACATCGACGTACGCAGCGTTCAGTCTTCCCAGCGGCGACTGAGTCGGAGGCGTCTCGACGTCCTTTCCGGCGAGTCTTCCCACGCGAGCTCTCTCTGCGGCGGCGGACTTCTTGAGGAGCTTGAGGAGCACATTTACGTGCTCCTCTGGCTTTTCCATCTCCTTGAGACACTTGGCGTACATTCCTAACAGCGTTGTCTCGATGAGGCCCCAGCCTTGTTTCTCGTAGAAGTCCGTCATCCGCTTCAGGTGAGCCGCGGCGGTCTCGTACTCCTTCCGGTGGCTACAAAGGCGTCAGTAAACTGGCGATAAGTGGCAAGAAGGCACGTGATGCAACACACACAATTTCAGTGCTGCAAGATCGGACTCAATCCTCTCGGCGCTCTTATACCGTCTCGCGAGGCCGTAGTATCTCATGGCCTTCACACTGAGCTCCTCAAACCTTGTATAGAACCCCTCCCCGCTGTCGCCCTCGACCGCCGTCTTCAGCTCCTTGGTCCGAACACCCTCGGGCACCCAGACCACCACCGGCTTCTTACCATCCCCCACCGTGTTCTCATCGCCGTCCAGTTCCACCTCTTCCATCCCTCCCGAGCCATCAACGCTAAACCACCCCTCTCGACCCACCCATCCCCGTCTGGCAGATATGCCCTCGAGAACCGTTCTGGCAAGAACGATAAGCTCGGCACGAGCGGCCGTAATCTCTTCGAGACCAGTGATTCCCGCCTTCATCGCTTGCGCAAAGGTAGGGGTCCTTAGTGACAGGCTGCTGGATCTCTGCGGCAAGAACCCCTTATCCGAGCCCTCTTCCAGTCCCACCGGAATTGCCGGGGACATGGTCTGTTGGAGCACCTGGGTGCACACCGCGTAGGTCCAGGATGCAACCAGATTGTCGATGATCGCGCTGAGTTCCTCGGGCGAGGTGTCCTCGTCCTGGTGCTTCTTCTCCGAGCCCTGGAGCGAGTCCTGGTGGGGCGCTGTGAGGTCCGCCCGGAGCACCCGAGCAACCGTGGTGATGAATTCGACTCCGCGATTGCAGATCTCGGCGAGACGAGCCAAGTCATCCCCTTCCTCCGGGGAGGCTGATTCCTGCGAGCCGTCGCCGCTCCGTTTCCCCAATCGCAGAAGGAGTGTGGCCTGCCGTGCAAACAGGTAACACCTGAAATCAAAGACCGAGATCTCATTGCTCAGGATGAGCTCCCGGTACGGCTTCTTGTCCGAGGCGATGGGATGGCCTTCCTCGATCTCGTCCACCGCCTCTCCCCCCCCCGTCTTCCTCGCCTTGAGACACTTCCTCGCCTCTTCGATCCAGGAGAGCCCTTCCTTGGTCCAGCCGATGAAACTACCACCGATGACCTCCCCCTTCGCCTGCTCCCTCACGATCGCCTCCAGCCCAAATCCCAGCTCATCGTACAGTACCAGCGCGTCCTCAACGAGTCCCACACTCTCAAACGCGCGCGCCAACCCCTCCTTCAGCACGAAAAAGGTACAAAAGTTCCAGCCGGGCAAGCCCCGCTGCGAGTCCCTCTCCCGGACGTCCTCTTCGTACTGCGTAACCCTAGCATCGAAACTCGCCAGGATCTGGGTCTTCAGCTTCGCCACCAGGTCCAGCCACGCGTTATCGACCTCAGCGGGGCTCTCCGGCGTTGTAGCCGCCGCTGTCGATGCGACGGGGGGGCTGAGGGTCTGCAGGTCCGGATGGGAGGGCGCGATGCGGATCTGCGCGACCCGATCGACCTTCGCGCTGGAGCCATTGAAGTCGGAGCGGATCTTGTCCAGCAGCGTCTGGGAGCCCTTCATCCATCTCGACGTTCCGGTGACGTTGGACGCGGACGAGCTCGAGCGCGGCTGCTGGGCGGCGGGGGTGCCGGGGAGCACGACATGCAGGATCAGCCACTCGTGGGCGTCGTGGTTGTCGGCGCCATCGACGGTGGCGTGCGTGGAAACCCACTCGCGCAGCAGCTTGCGCTGCGTGCTCTTGTAGCTCTCGTTGTCGTCGCAGCGCAGGATATAGACTTTGAGGTAGGGCGTGTTCCGCAGGCCCGGGATCTGGTGGCGCCGTTCCTTGCGCGGGCCGGCGGCGCGGCCGCGGGACGCCGAGCGCGCGATGTTGCTGGGTCCCTCGTTGGAGCGCGTGGAGTCGGTCGACTTGCCGCGGGCCAGCTCGGCGGACGACTGGAAGGCCGGCGAGACGAGGGTCGTGGGCGTGGGCGAGTACGGCAGCAGGTCGATGTGCAGCGAGCTGATGGAGCGCACCGGACGCGTGGGCGACTTCCAGTGCAGGTTTCGGAGGGGCAGCCGTGAGCGCAGGTCCGGAGCAATGAACGGGAAGAGCGCTGCGGGGTCCCAGTAGCTGGGGATAAGTCAGATGGGCAAACGAAAAACAAACCCGCGGAACTGGAGATTATACGTGACGGCCACCTTGGAGGTGGAGCTGGGTTCCATTTGGAGTAGTGTGTCGGGACGGGAAAGAGCTTCTTTTGGATGGACACTCAAGAGGGTATCGATCGTTGCGTTTGCCTCATCCGCGGGTAGGAAGAAGACGGACGGGGAAGACCGTTAGTCGGAACCACAGCTAACATGGGGGAATTTGCTGGATTGGAGATGCACTGCTCCCTCACGTCGGGCTGCTTCGACTTGCCCACTTGCTACATAGAGCAGATGAAAGCCACCGAGCAAGCATGCAGCTCCGGAGCCGCAAGACCACTTTGCACCACCACCGTTTCCTCACACTGCAACACCAATCACCAGTTTGATAGCAAACAATCCATCGACAGGCAGAAGTCATAATCGTGATTGCCCTATTCCTGAATACTTACTTCAGCCCCCTCAACCCCAGCAGTCCATAATCATGTCAATATCATCAAGAGAAAAGAAAGCGATAAAAGAAGGACGCGCACATCAAAGTGAAAAAGAAAAAAAAAAGGAAAATAGAAGTACAGATCCACATCCGCTAAAGGCAAAAGAAAGAAAAACGGAAACCAGCAGAGTAGATTAGATAGAGCAGGCGCGTTACCCCGAAAGACAAAGAGACTCAAAAGTACATGCAAACCCATTTCCAAAACCACAAGGCAAAAGAAGCACACGCAGCTGAACTGGGGGGTATCCTACGCTGAAAGAAAAAGATACAAAATAAAACTTGAACAGAAAAATGGAAAACCCACAGCCATCGCGATCGTTGCTTCAGGTTCGCCCCTTCCTATGAACGGGAAACCCCCCCCCCCGCTGTATCTATGGCTGAGGGACTGGAGGGATGGGGGCCACCGCGTTGAGGCTGTCCAATCCTCGCCTCTTCTTCCTCTCCGGCTTGTCCACCTCGACACCATTGCCGACGCCGCCCATGACTGCGTTCGATATTGCGTTGCTGACCTTTCTAACGCCAGCACCGCTAATCTTACGCAGTCCCGTCAATCCGGGGCTCTTGCTGCGTCCAGCGCCTCGTCGCCGATTCACAGCCAGCGACGTCGGCCCTTGCGGCGGCTCGACGACGGACAGCGGGATCTGGGAGGAGGCGTCGTCCATCTCCGTGTCTTCGTCGGCCGATTCGGAACTGATGACGCCGAGCGCGAACCGACCACCGGCCGGGGTAGATTCGGGAGTGTCTGGGAGCATCTGGTTCGGGTGCCTGGCAGGAGCCTTCTGCACTGGGGTTTCGGGCAACATCGGCTGTGATCCGGCTCCGTTTTTCGTGTGCGGTACTGGAGGCGGAGGCATTTCGTTACGTTTCTTGTCCTGGCTCGCCCGGGCAACGGGGGGGGGCTGCGGCGGCGACACGGGAGCTTTCGGCACCGGAGGGATAGCACCACGCGAGGTCTCTTCCAGCTCCCGGCGGACCCTTTCTAGCTGCTCTTCAAGGTTGGAGACTTTCTTCTGCAGACGCTCGGCCTTCTTTAGCTCTCGCTTGGTGAGCGGCTTGGCGGGCGCGCCGTTGCTGCCGCCAGACATGGTAGAAGCGATGGATGTGGTCGAGATCGAGCCCGCGAAGACTTTAGCCGACGGCTGTTTGACGATGCCGCGAACGATCTCCGGTTTCGCTGCGATTTGGGCGTGGGAAGGGGTCTCGACCGCACCTCCGCATCCGATGCTCATCGGCTTGCCGACCTCAGCTTCCTCGCCGTCCCCGTCCTCGTACCCGTCGTCGTCGTCATCGTCGTCCTCTTGGCCGGGCGGGAAGTAATCCACCATCTCGTCCATATCGCTCCCGACACTAGCAATCTCCCCCCGCTTCCTCTTCCTCGCACTGCCGCCGAACATGTTGCCCTGGTCCGAGAAGCTGGCGGCAAAGTCGTCGTCCACGCCGGAGTCCCTCCCAACATCCAGCGGATGCCTGACCAACGGTCCCTTGAACTCCCCGCGGGCCTTCATCGCAAAGTACAGTTCTTCCGCCTCCTTCTTCTGCCGCTTCATCTCCTCCTTCTTCCTCTCGCGGTCATCGTGCAGCGCCTTCTGTCGCGCATACGCCGCCTTCGCCTCCTCGACGATCGAGAACGGATTGAACTTGAAGAGGCTCCCCAGGCCAAACGTAAATCGCTTCTTCTTCCCGTCCCGGTCCGAGCCGAGCGACAGTCCGGAGGAGGAGCTGGCGTTGCCATCCTCCTCGCTCCCGCTGCCGGCCTCCTCCTTCGCGGGCACGGGTCCGATGATCTCCCTGGGCGGGGGGACACTGGCGCGGTCGCGCATGCTGCCCTCGATGAACCTGCTGCGCATCTCCTCCTCCTCGCGGTCGTCGTCCTCCTTCTCCTTCTCGCGTCGCCTGCGCTCGCGCTCCTCCTCGTTCTCGCGCAGGATCGCCTCCTTGGTGAACTGTCTCCCCGTGCTTCGTGGAAGCACCTCCTTCCCGACCGCGCTCAGCGGCGTGGTGCTCCTCGTGTCGAGATCCATCGACGACCCGCGCGAGCCCTGGCGCCGCTTGCGCTCGAAGGATTCGCGGCCGAGACGGATGCGCTCCTGGCGCCGCCGCTCGGCCTCGCAGTCGCCACTGGACGCGGCTTCGGTCGGTGGAGGCTTTGCCTTGAGAGAGAAGGTGAACGAGTCGCGCAGGATCTGTCTTTACGCTTCAGCACCGGGCAACCTCCCTCTCTCTCTCTTCGTTATCGCATTGGCGGGGGGG
>Ga0307516_10000569_pt1 | contig 49758 bp, 67 predicted proteins | sample 19_EM_MG_FD_203310 | JGI IMG/M metagenome (GOLD analysis project Ga0307516, IMG submission 203310) | Populus trichocarpa ectomycorrhiza microbial communities from riparian zone in the Pacific Northwest, United States - 19_EM | ecosystem: Host-associated > Plants > Roots > Unclassified | place... | reverse complement strand
CTTAGCAGCCTGGCTGTCGACGAGGACGAAACAGTCAAGGAGGCCCTATCCGCAGAACTGGTCCACGTCATCTGGTGGGTCGTGACTCACTACAGAGTTGTTCGGGATGACGGCTGCCACCCCCTCGTCTCTGATAAAACCGATCCCGATGCGCTCCCGATTTGCGTTCAGGCGTTTACACCGATCCTCGGAACTTTACTACTAAGCGTAAATGGGAACGTCGGCTCTAATGCCAGGAGTGCTGTTGTCGGAATCCTGAGAAGGATCAAGAGGCTGGACGACATCGAAGATGGTGTGGAGCATACCCAAGTCACTGATAAGGGTGGTGGGGTGGACGTACCTGCAGATCCTTGGACAGAGGGATTCGACGATCTTGATCTCACCCCCGGTCCGTTTGGATGGAAACAGCGGAGGTTGTTTGAGGACGAGTTGTTGAGGCAAGTTGTGATTGGAATGGCGAGGTTGGATATGCACGAAGAAGAACCGCCGACGACGCAGGGAACCCCATACTTCGACGCTTTGCAACCCCAAACGCCGTACTTCGACCAGACACCATACTACGACGCACTGCAGTCGCCCGAGGTTCTGATCAACCCGGCATCCGCTCGGGACTCCTATTTCCCTGCTGTCGTAACAGGACTATACGAGATGTCGGGGTCTGTGAATGGCCAGACCGAGGACTCCACCCCGAGGCTTACGCCGACCCAACCACGCCTCGCATGCAGCTCCCCTCAGTTAGCTTCTGATCATTCTACTCCCGAATTGTCTCCGTCGGGAGTAACTTCATCAATAAAATCGGCCACCGATGACAACAGTACGGCTTCTCCGGGCTCTTCGACCAGCTCCGACAAGACTCCACCTGGCGCCGGGCGCCAGGATATGGACGGCATCATGTCCGGTGTGACCATCTACGACGGGGACGACTGGAGCTCCCGACACGATCAAAACTGGATGCCACCTCAGGAATTCGAAGAGTCACCACAGTCCCCAGTTTCTGCGTATCCTTGGATGTCGGAGAGCGTTATTTTTGGCGACCGTGTGCCCGAGGATAAGCAGGAGGATAGTTTAGGTTGCCCGGCTACGGGAGTCACGTCGTTAGGAGATTGTCATGACGGCGCGGACGATGAGGAGCAGGCGGCTATGGGAAGGCTTTCCAGTATGAGCCTAATGGCTGCTGTCACTGCTAGTGGTAAGTTCTTGGCCCTTGAACCGCTTCGCTCATCGTTCCAATTCAATATCGTAGGCCCACTATCCGATGGAATGAAGCTTGCGTTTGTAAAAGAAGTTCAGAGAGTAGCCAGAGACCATATCTACTGGGTGCGAAGGGAGGCCAGCTATACTCTCGGCGCGCTTGCAAAGGTCATCCCAAGCGAAATCGTCGTCTCATCACTGGTAAGTATCGTCGTTTTGGGGCACTTCCGGGGGCCTTCTAATGTTTGAACATCCCCATGAAGTTGCCCTTGCTCGAAACCTTATGTCGGGACGAAGTCTGGCATGTCCGACACTCCGCACTCTTCGCACTGCCTGCGACTTTGACCAGATTGTCACCCCATCAGCGTCGATCAGTTGCACTCCGCGTCATCATCCCTCTTTCGGAGGACCCCTCGTCGAACGTGCGGACCGCTGTCCTGGAAGCCCTCGGGGAAGTTTTGTACACTTTCCACGGGGACAGAGGAGGTGTACCTCCAGAGCTCCTCGAACTCTTCCTGGGAATCAAGGACTCTGGCTCTGGTTCGACAATCTCTTGCTCATCCAGTCGGAAGAGCAGCAACGAGGATTGGTCGGACCACTACCCGTCATGGGCGTTGGAGTCTTCCGCGCTTCCCCGAGAAGAAGAGGATGCGAACTGTGCGGATATCTGGAACGACCCGACACGTCCCCTGATATGCGCTTTCAACTACCCCGCGTTGGCACTCACCCTCGGCAAAGGGCGGTGGGGAGAGTTACGCGAGCTGTATTTGGAACTGTCGATTAGTCTCGTGGTCAAGGTCAGATGTACGTTGGCTGCGTCCCTGGGGGAGTTGGCGAAGATTCTTGGAGCGGAGAACGCGCACAATGATCTGATGCAGGTTTTCAAGTCGAGTATCGCCGCGGAAGAAGGCGAAATTAGGCTCAAGACCATTGAAGCTCTCGAACTCTTTATCAGGGAGTTAGGGGATGAAGATAGGTGGGAGGTTCTAGACGTTCTGCTTACTGCCTGGAACGGTGATCGGTTGCGAGGCTGGAGGGAGAGAGAAGGTGTCGTCAAGCTCCTCGGCGTCTTTTCTGGTTACCAATACGACGTCCCGCTCCGGAATTACTGGAGGGGTCGTCAACTCAGAGATATCTTACTAAAGGGCCTGGAAGATGGCGTAGCTTCGGTTCGTGACGCCGCGATATCTGTTGTCCCGTCGCTGTTTTTCGGATGGCGATCCCAGCAACCACGGCTTTGGGGAGAGTTTGTGCAAGACTTGGCGCGGATGGCTGGCGATGGAAAGTATTCCAGGCGAACCACATTCGTTGCCACCCAGCAGGAGCTTCTGCTTCACGGACCGGGGGCAGAATCATTGCTGGAGGATCCAGTTCTTCAGATGGCCCTCAAGAAGCTTGCCTCTGATCACATTCCTGGTGTTAGGATCGGAATTGCGCGGTTGATCAAGCTCTTGTGCGGTAAGCGCCCCCTCGGTTTCGGCCGTCGCACACTGTCTGACAGCCCGTGGCGACATAGATAACTACTACCCGACCGAGAAACCCCATTGGGTATCGACCGCCATCAGCGCTCTGAGCCGGGATGAGTCCAAAGATGCTCGGGCATTCGTGGCCGCCATCTCGCAATGGAAGTCTACGAACCAGACCCCAAACGGTGTACACCGATCCACATCCGATTCGACGGCAACATCCGCACAACATACGTTTTCTCGACCTCCTCCACCCTCAGCAACCAACCCAATCGAGGTCGAGGTTCCGCCAATAGAATTCAAGCCGACCCGAACTCTGGACGGGAGTAACCAGGCGGATGTTGTACCCTCACCAAAGACATCTCCGGGCGCGTTGAAGAGCGGTTACGATCACGAAACAAAGTCAGTGACGTCCAAAACAAAGGATGGGGTTGGACGGCCAGGAATATCGCCACGGACAAAGAACGGCCGAGTGTCTCGATGAACACTTTTCCGTCATTCTTTTCTCTGTTTTCTCATTATTGATCTCGAGCGTTCGGTTCATCTTCTTCAATCACCTTCCTTTGCGCGTGGTCCCACCCCCTTGTTCGACTTCCTGATGTACGCATAACAGTTACCTTTTCCATCTCCGATTCTTTGTATGCTCGCGTTTGTGTACATACGCTATGTATCCGAGTAATTCCATTGTCCCGCTTTGAGGGCGAGCGGTCGTTGTCCGCTGGACGCCGAACCGATTGACCGGCCGACAGCGGACGTGATCATGATTGGGCGTCTACTGCCAGACCTTTATTGATTGACGGCTAGCTCCCGCTTGTTTCTCTTGTCCTCGTGCTTCCTAGCAGCAGTGCTGTGTCAGAGTGGCCATTCCTTCCCTTCTCTGTCCCCGGCTGGTTCCTCTCTTCCCTATCCCTGATCTTTCGCCGTTCCTCAAGACGAGAGGTCTCCAAGCAAGATGGCCAGTGCCCTCGTCGGACTTCGTGGCTTTGTTTTCGGTCGGTTTCTCCCTCAATCTCCGCCCGGGGCAAGCACCGAAAGCCGAACGTCGCTCACCACCCCTCCCGTTTCTTGCCTCCTCCAGGCTTTTTTGTCGTCTGTAACTCTGTTCTCTGCAGCGTAGGGGTTTGGAACCTGTCCCTCGTCCAAACCAGGACCTTCTACAATGGTTCGTGTCTTTCGTCCACGATCGTTACCCCACGTTCAACCTCCTACGACCGATCGTTGCCTGACCACGTCGACATACACAACATACAGCACAAATCTCCGCCTACATTATCTTCTTGGGAGCGTTTGGTCTTCTGTGTATTTTCCCTCTGTGAGTCCATGTCCATGCCGGTATACGGCTACGCGCTCGAGCCGGACACCCCTGACCCACCTCGAACTCCCGTAGGATTTTTATCGACTTGATCCGACGCCATGCGTTCACCAGTCGCATTTGGGTCGAGTTCGTGTGGATTACGATTTTCTGGATCATGGAGCTTTGTATGTCTTCCCCCTTGTGACAGTTATCCTCGAGGCTCTGAGCCTTGTGTTCGCCCACCCCGATATGGTGTCTGACCACGTGTGTTCGCCCTCACAGCTGGTGCTGCGGCACTGTCGGCGATCGTACCGAGCAACCACTGCGGACCGCATCGAGGTACGTGACGGAACCCGTCGCCCTTCCGCACGGGGAACGCTCACACGTCATTGGGGTGCTCGCAACAGGTAGAATTGCGGCAAAAATATGCCTTTCAGGCCAAGTCCTACTCGCCTTTGCGTGGGCTGTCACGTTGATATGTAAATCAATCCGGACTTTCATTGGTAATTCGTACTGATACTTCGTCTTAGTGCTTGCGTACATGATTATGCTCGCGGTGTACACCATCATACACCAGGTGACGGATCCAAATGTCTGGAACGAAACTGTCAGGGAGTACCCCTGGTTCGCAGCTCGTTCGACGCTGTCTTCCGTTCCACCCTCGCCGTCAGCGGAGAAGGGGCTGGGGGTACCCGCCCTCAGGCACCCGCGCCCCCATACCGCTTTCAACCCTCTGGAGCTCCCAAGGGAGACATCGCCATTCGACGATCCCATCCAGCCTGTGCCCACCTTTGACAATATCCCTCAACCGTCATACCAGCCGGCAGATAGGTCTTACGGTGGTCTTCACTTTGCCACGATGCACGATCCCCCTCCCATCATCTCCCCAGCATTTACTCGAACAAGAGAGGCACCCAACCCGCCTGTCAGGATTCACTCTTTGTACCCTGAACACCTGCAGGCCCAGTTGTCGATGGACGCCCGCAACAACTTGTACGGACAATCGATGCAACTGGAGGGCCAGGAACCGTCCCCCATCGGTGATTGGCCAAGAGCGTCCCAGCAAAATAGCAGGCGACAGCCCCCACCTCCACCACCCGTCCGCTGGGCAAACACCGCGGCCAGCGCATTGGCTCAACAATCGCGTTCTATCTCCCCCGACCAACAATTCAGGTTATCTGGAACGACCAAGGCGCCCTCGCCTGTTCCTCCTTATAGGCTTGGATCGCCCGTGCGGGGTCCGCAGTGGACTAGCTCCAGTCGCAGGCATCCCCCTCCTCCACTGAACCTCGACGGTATCAGCAATACGCCCTCTCACGCTCGCCGTTGATCGTTTTATCGGTATTGGCGTCCAATTGGGGTATAGTTTGCGGAGGGAGCTCGGTCTTCTATCCTGCTTGTGTCAGCCTGTTTTCGTTTACATGTTTTGTGCTTCGGACGTTTGCATCTACGCACCACTCCCACCTCCCTTACAACCTCACAACTTGATCATTTATTCTTCGTTCACTCCTTTCATGCCTGTTTAGTCAGCGAGCCTGTCTTTATTATGTTTCCTTTCTTTATTTGGTGCTGTGTAAAAATGTAAGACCTGGTTATTGGCCTGGGAGGTTAACAACACCGGTGTTGTGCCGGGTTTCCACACCGACAATCGATCACAGGGCCAATGAAGCTACAATCTTGGTCACACGCATCTGCCTTGCATTGGCCTCTACCATGACCTCAGAATCACTCCACTTGTGCTGATCTTCATCTGTTTGGCCGCAGCACGTCGCCGCCTCGCCCGTGATCCAATGGCCCTACTGTTGGTTGGGGTCAGGGCTGTGTGTTCACCAGGTCAAGGCTTCCCCACAACGATCTTCTATCGATCCTGGGCGCGAGCTATTCACTTGGCCTTGACCTGTCGGTGTGGTCCGAAGTGTCATCGCCATGGATAAGCCGGCGATGTAGAGCCGCACCCAATCTGTTGTAGGGGACGCGACCCTGATGGCGATGATTTCAGGACGACAGGACAGCTGGGGAGAGGGGATGACTGGGTGTGAATCGATACCCCCTTGCTCCCCGCTTGGGATACGCCATCTCTCGCCGCCCCTGTGGGTGCGGTCGCCCAACCTTCCACTCCCTGACGATACGTTTTGATCACCGTGCACGTTTAGGTCACAGGGTATCAATAACGTCCAATCTACGAAAGCGGATTATCCAAATCGAGCCTTGCAGCTCTTTTTGGAACGTTTCTGGAACTCTATAGACGAGGCTGACCCAAGTCTCGAACGTTTGAGGTATTCGCGTCGGTCTTGCAACTACACTGCGGATAGCTGTTGATAAACCCAGGGGGCCAGGTTGATGACCGGGAGAGGGGATTTTGGTCTCCAGCGGAGCCAGATCATTCGAAGCCGTGGACGTTATTCTGCGCAACACCTGTGGGATTAAGTCAGGCTCAAGGTTGGTGTGACCAATTATCTGGAGTGAGAACTCCAGTCATGGTGGATTAAACGTGGCACATTAAGGTGTGGGAGACGGAGTGGGGTTTGAGATGATTTTGGATTACGGGTATGACACTAAATTACCGCCTCCTCTCTTTATGGTTCATATGTGCTTTCTGACCGCCGCGTTCAATAGACCCTTGCTTCTGGATGAGCCGTCGATGGGTGCGAGCACCCTCCTCAGTTCCCAGGTGCCTAACCACATCCCTCGCGGGTAGACTGGCCATTGTTCCACGCCAATCTGTCACACCGTGTTCTTCGCCTGTTCAACCACCGGCACGACCAATCGCACGGGGGTAATCACCCAAACTTACGATGTCCTGATCTATGTACCTGTCCCCGATGGGACAACGAGGTACGAAGATCTGGTACGACCTGATTTCTGCGGGGTTCGGTGGATGAAAATATCCAACTGACGAAGGCTGCGGGGAGGCAATTGTTACCCCGTCCCTGGGCGAACGGGCCCCCCTAATTCCCACTTAGCCACCGTCGCTATCGTCCCCGATACCATCGTGGTGCCACAGCCAGTCTGCATGATTGGGCTATGAGGACCGATGTTTTCTGGATCGCAGGGGGGACACTTCGAACCAGGATCGCCCAGTGGGCCCATCTATCACCTGCCATGGGTCCAGTCCCAGAGCGGCTGGAGGTTCATGCCCGTCGAACGTCTCTTCTTCCCCACCAGAACGCCGTGCTTGAGTTTGGCAACGGGGACCATTCCTGCCCCAGGATCGATCCATTTCGGGTACTCGACCGGACCGTTCTATTTTCCCCATCCCCCTCTCACTCCGACCCTAGTCCCCAAGAATTCCCGCCAATCTGTGGTGCGAGTCGATAGCCGGGGACCCAGGCACCCTCGTTTGTTTTTCGTGTCTTGCTCGCTTTCGACAGCCCCGACAAAATCGTGGGTGAACAGTTTATCTCGTACTTGGAGGTTCGGCGCGATTGGGCCATCCGCCGGTTTTCCGTTGTAGACCTCGCGAGAGTTGGAGGTCGGGGGACATGGGCTGCCGCATGCCTGGTGCCAACTTGCGCGCTTGGATCCACGGGGGGTTTATTTTCACTTGGCGAGGAGGGCTGAGTGGTCGGCACATCATGTATCACTGGCGATCGCTTCTGCGTGGGGTCAGTTGGGGGAGATTGAGATTCCTTATGGTCGCGTACGGGGACCTACGACCGTATGGATCCCGTGGGGATAACTGAACCGTATGTGATGTCTCATCCTTAATCCCATTGTGGGTCCTCAGGGTTGACCTTGTGAGAGCCGTCGTAGGTCGGATGGTGAGGCAACGATCCCCCCACGGACTTCACGTCACACCAGATCAGTTGAGTGCTCCCCCCGGTGCTGGCAGGTGGTTAGGCGACTTGGCCTCGTCATCCGGAATTGGGAATCGTTCAGGTACGAATTGGTGTAGGCGAAGGGATGATTGTCTGATCCCGTCACGGCTATGAGGAGGGATTGCCGTGTGGGAGCCTCTGCCGTCTCGAGCCGCACGCTAACACAGTACGTCGACGCCAGGACGTATGGTTTGGATGAAACGCGCTGGGGGAGAGAACATGAAAATGAAGGTGTGGCGCACGGTTATCGGACCGACATTTCAGTTGCCTTTGAGGTGACCGTACCGAAGATAGAGTTCCTGTGTCCGTAAGCACTAATTTGGTTGCACGCGTTGATGCCAGGATACGGTGTGATGCAAGAGTGTTGTGGTCACCAGCGCGTACCGAGCGAATGCGGGCCATGTCAATCACACTCACGAGTCGTGTCCGAGCGAAGGAGACAGCTGATAATCAATAATCGATAACGGTTACACCCAGCGAGCCGTCATTCGAAACGGGCGTGGCGCAACAAGCGTGTGAACGGGAGAGAGACGCCAGCACAGCCACTGATGTGGATTTGACCACCGATAGTCCGAAAACGTTGGGATTACAAAGGCACGAGGAACGGCATGCGACACCCGTGTGTGTGTGAGTCAAGTAAGCCTGGGATACCGGAAGTCTACAATCGGATTACTGCGCAGGCCATGAGATAGGAGGGTGGAAGCTGCGTAGGCAACCTGGGGGAGGAGGGGGGTGGCGTGTGTGAATACAAAGTATTAAAGGGAGGATCTACTCGTCCTTGAGGGAAGATGATAGTGGCGTGTGTAAATAATCATTAAACGGGTGGTGCGAATGGGGAGGTTCTTGAGGGAAGAGAGGACGGTGGGAAGCAGGGGAGGTGGGAGGAGGTCCGTTATGTCATGGCCATCTTGGAAGCAACAGTGCGCTCGCTCTCCAGCTTAGCCTTGTTCTTGTTAAAGGCTTGCTGTCGGCAGTCTTCCATGTTTGTGCATGAGTGATGTTCGGGTAGGCGATGCTAGAGAGAAGGGGTAAGAGGGAGTGACTGGGGTAGGGAGGTGGCAAAGCGTACATTGCCGCAGAAGTCGGAGGAGCAGTGAGGGCAGTGGCCAACAATCCTGAGGACTGCGGAGGTGCATGGCTGGTCACTTTGGAATTGGCAGCGTTTCTTAGCTGGCATAGCTGGAGAGACGAGGGACGGGGGTGAGGTGGTAGTGGGGTGGTAGGTGGGGGGCGGTATGTGGGAGGAGGAGAACAGGGATCAGTTTTTTTATATTTATCTGAAAACCGAGGCTTACGCGTCCCCAGCAAGCAGGAACATCGCACCCTCATGTCACACGTGACGCAACTCCGACCCTCATTTCGTTATTCCGAATCCGTATACCCACCATCCAATCCCCTTTGCTCCGCCCCATACCCCGTTTTGGGTCGTGGGCCACTCACGCACTCACCCCTCCTGTGTGCAGTCACCCCTCTGGAGACATCAGCCTCACCCGACTCTCGCCGAGGCCGTGTGGGGTGGGGTTGATCGTCCGTTGTGCCTTCTTGAGGTTATCTTTGGCGTGGAGACGGGATGCGGTGTATTGGGTCCGGGCTGCCATGTCACCGCTGAGGGGAGCTTCTTCCCGACAACCTGCCGTGATTCGCGGAGTGCCCGAACAGTGAAAGAGATCTTCCAGCCCTTGTCCGACCGAGCGACCACACGCCATTGGCATGTTTGCCCCTACGCTTGGACCGGTTCTAGCCTCGTAAAAGTTGAGCCCCTCGGCGCAGGTGCGGACACGCTCGCAAGGAGTGGTCAGGATGCGACCTTCGGTGATCTGGGGCATTTTTTTTTCTTTTCAAAGATTTCGTATCGAGGAGATCGTCGTCGTCGTGTCGGTCAGCCATGTGTCCACCGAAATTTGCGGGAACGGAGCGGGAGCGGGAATGGCTCCGGCGGCGGTTTGCGATCGGATCACGTGGGGTGGCCCGTGGACAATGGCAGCAATGGCTTCCTCTTGCTCGTCATTGTCAACCATGTTGGGCCGGGGTTCTCCCTCGCGAATAAAACCGCGGGCACCCGTGCTCGTCCCTGTCTATTCCTCCCTCTCCCTCTCCTGCCACTCCTGGCATATACGCGTACGACCTGTCTATGACCGCGTGCTGACCCATTACGGATTTTCCTTGACACGTTGCCAGTGATATCTCCGCCTTCACCGACTCCATTGGCCCCATCTCAATTTGCCGCCCACGGCCGAAGTAGAAAAGGCGAACGTTTGGCGCTTCTCCCTTTTTTTTCTTTGGTGCTCGCTCGCTATCCAGCCAACGACCCATTCCTCTCCCTTGAGTCCGTCGCCGTCCCCCTCACCCTCATTCCCACCCGTTTGCACACCTGTAACGCGCCAACCATGAACACGAATACCGGAGTCCCGAAGCTGATCAGCCATCCATTCCTGTTGCTGAGACTAATCGCATTCAGTGAGCTATCCTTCCCTGTTTCGGTCCTCTTTCTGACCAGGTAATACCAGTCGTCCTGCTTCTGCTCAACATCCTGACTCTCTCCTTCGCTGCCTTCAACATCACCGCTTCCAGGACATGGGAAAGGTTCGTCAGCACTGGCCCATCACTCGCCGTCTTTAATTCCAGCGTGTTCTTGTTCCTCTCCATGCTGTAAGTCTCCTCGTTTCTCCAAGCGTAACCCCACCTTGATTGCACCCCGCAGCCTGGTCGGAGAGCGCGAGTTCTCCCACGCGATCCCGCCAGTGTCTATGGTGTTGGTTGAGATCTGTTGGACGAGCGTCATGACCGTCTTGACGTTCGTTTCGAGTGTGTTGTCTACCCAACACGGCCCTGCGAATATGTGTTCATCAATTCCGGGTGAGTGGAACGCTGAATGTGCGGTCATAGACCTGACTGATTAGGAAATGCAGTTAATTTCGCCACGTGCTCCTCTTCCCTGTTGATTCTCCCCGTTTCGTGGATGAACTTCTTCATTTGTACGCCGCATCTCCGAATTCCCCGATCGCCTTCTCATCTTTCTTCTCCAGTCCTTGGCTACTCAGTCACGCTCCTTATTGTCACCATTCTCCACGCTCCGTTGGTTCCCGGCGTTTGGCATTCAACCGTCTCCGAGATTCCTTGGTTCGCTTCCTCCGTTTCCCGGATCACCCGCGACTCGTTCCCCTCGGACAAATCCGATCTCGAGCGTCAGACCGTCTATGGCGATGCCTTCCGGTCCGCCCATGGAGACGATCGGCAACAGAACCCCAAGGCGCCTCCTCGTCCCCCTTGGCTCCATCTCCCCCGTGGCTCGCTTACCGTCAGCGTAGCGAGCTTCACCCCCGCCTGGGCGAAGCAGTACAACGTCGGTCTCACCCGTGGTCTCCATAACCCGTTCGGCAAATCGGCCGATGAAGACTCTACCGATCACCAGACCCTCAACGTCCCCTCTGATCCTCTCCAACGTCCAGCACGCGTGATCACAAAGCCCACCCACGAGGACAGGCTCCACGAGAGTGACGACGATCCATTTGCTTCCCCCACCAAGCACGATACCAATGTCCCTGACGACTACAATGATAAGAAACGGTCCCTTCACCCCCTCTCTGGGTTTACCAACCTCCTCCGTTGGTCCGCTGGGACGACCTCTGCCGGAATCAACGGCCAGGATCAAGATACTGGCAAACGCGGCATTGGCGTGTTGATGCTCCGGAACCCTTCGGACCGTTCCTCCAACACAACGGGCACCTCCGCCACGGCAGTCCCCCTCTCGCCGCTCGGTAGGAAGAGTGTTAGCAGTTTGTTCCCCCATGATGTACGAGAGGAGGACTGGAATTTCCCCTTGACAAAGCCCCCGTTCAGGAACGGTCGAGGCGAAGGGTGGACAACTGCCGACGCCACTCAAGATATTGCCCCCACCGGAAGGGGTCGAGGAATGCGATAAACATTTCCAACACCCCCAACCTTCCCCTGTCTTAGTGTTCTCGATCTTTCGTCCTGTTGTCGTTCGTTCATTCGTTCTTGCTCTCCTTGAGGGCCCTGAGGGCCCACCCACTCCCCACCGCGTTCGCTGGATCACTCACGACCTCCGACTCACCGCCGTTCTGTCGTTCACGCACTCACTCACACGACGTCCTCCTCTGCTGGTCAATTGGACCCATCCCCACGTTAGTACGCTGGAAATGTCGAAGTCGAACGCGTTTTCGTTTCCTGTGTGTCCTCCATACACCCATCGCTCTTTTTATATCCACACTCAGTCTTGGTTTCTTGTGCATTTTTGTAAGCGGGCCTCAAGTAGATTGTATCGAATACGCCTTTGCTGTACGATGTATAATAGGGTTTGGATGCCCCTCTTGAACACGCCCGCCTAGCGCGATTACATGTGCCCCAAATTGCGTCTTGTTTGTTGGTCAGTCTCGACGGCGGTGCCATCCACGTAGATGGTCCTGGGTTTGAAACTCTGATACCCCCCTCCGATTGACGTACACCCTGTGTCCCCGTGGTCGAAACCCGAGTCGAGGGTAGTCTTCAAGGTTGTGAGAACATCTTGAAACATGGACAGAGAGATAAAATCAGAAGGGCATGTTCGAAAACTCAAGCAACCACTCCCTCTCTCGGCAATTAATGCGCCTACCGACTGAGTGGAGGGAGGGGAGGTACCCCCCGCAGTACATGCGTCTCAGTAAGCCCGGCGACTAGCACACTGTACCACCTGCGACCCTGGTTCCAAGGTCGTTGCGACCAAGGCTCATAGCGCTCATACGTCGATCAGCAGCCCACCGACGCCCACAAATTTTCCAGTGGCAGTGGACAAGCGCCCAGGCGGGATACATTCCGTGTCTTCACAAATACAGATAAAGAGATACAGATAAGGGGAGGAGGAACTTCAGTAAGGCTCCCCGTACTCGTCCAATTTTTCCCTGGCATGTTTCTTGGCCTCCGCGGACACCTTAGTATCTGCAAGAGTGGTGGGTCAGACATCTCGTAACAGGCTACTCGGAGCGGATGGTAGAGAGGGAAGAAACCCAGCGACGTACTGTGTATAGCGGCTTTGTAGCCCGCGATGACTCGCTTGGTGTGTTGCTCCTGAGCGGAGGCATGTGGAGAGCGTTCGACATGCGTGGCCTCCTGTTCACTCTCCGCCTCCAAAACTTCACGAGCATGTTCCTTCGCCTTTTCCGAAGTGTTAGGGTCTGTGAACGGGTAACCAAACTTCAGGTAGCCGGAGACAAGGTCTAGAGAATCCCACAAACTGGAGATGGTGGCTTTGTATCCAGCAATCTGATGCGTTCCCAACTCGTGAGGGGCGGCGGGCTCGCGACCGGGCGAGGAGTACCTAGGCTGACCCAACTCCTCGAGGCGTTCCGCCGCATGTTCCTTAGCTTCGGTGGATGTGTTGGGGTTAGATATGGTGGCCTTCAGCCCCCCAATCACATGGCTTTGATCTTTATCTACCGAACGCAGGGAACACATACCTCATCAGCCTCCCACCCAAGGCCCGTGGTGCCAGGGGGAAAAAGTGCTGGGGGAAAGCGTACCGCTGTAAGACATCTTTCGAATGACCTAGGCGTAGGCTCGAGAGCGAAAGCGAGGAAAGAAATGAGTATGTGGGGGAGGGGTCAGGGGAACGTCGGTTTCCCCCTTGTATACCCCCCCCCCCCATCTCGCCCATAGGAGGATACTTAGAGGACTGATAGGTGACTTCGAAGCAATGAGGGGTAGGTGGAAACCGCCCCACCCAGGAGGTTTCCCCAATGTCGGAACCGTAGACGAGCAAACCCCTCAAGCAGCAGCGTGCCCGTTCACCTCGTAAATCGAGGAGATTGGGGTGATTCGCGAACGCCCTCTGAGTGGGATGCGACGCGTTGAGGTGTAGGGGTGGGCGGGCTGCTTCGGACTGAGGTTGCGAGTTCCTAGGGGGAGAAGAATGGAGGTGAAATCGTGAGGTCATCCACACCGGGATGATCGGGCTTCGAACAAGACCCCCCCCTGTGCAAATCCAAGAATTCGACATGTAATCAGAGAACTTAACCTTACCCGTCAGCAGAAGGCAACGGCTGAGCCTAAAAAAAGGCCCCGCGACCCGTTTTCAGCAGTCGATATAACCCAACTTATCTTTGGAACAGGCCCAAACAACCGCCGTGGACCCTAAACTTCCCAAGAGTGCGCCCCCTGAGCAAAAGCCTTTGTCCGTTTCGATCTTAGCCGTTCCTGGCACCCACTATGCCGTTCGTCGAGGGCCGCGAACGTTCCGTTTTTCCGCGTCGGCACATCAGGGGCTATCGCGCCTAACGCGGGAGCAGAGTTCCTTATAACTGCTGACCCACACCGAGCGAGGAACACTAGCATCCCCACCGCCGTCGCGAACATGTTCAAACAAAACGTCCAGACCAAAGCAGAATTTTTCGACGAGGCGGGCGAAATACAGATCGTCCCCATTGATACCGTCGTCGATGATGGTGGGTTCGACCTGGGAGTGGACGACTCAGGCAGAAACCGACCGCAGGGCGCCGCTGCTCGGGGTAAGTCCAGACGATACTCTGGTCACGTACGAGGCTTCGCGTGCTAACTTTGACCGTCGGTGTTAAGGTTACAAGAGCGATGACACCAGCAGATGCAGCAAGCCAATATGGAAGGAACCAGACATCGTGGCTTGACCAGCAAGCTTGACCACAACAGAAGGCATAACACGTGATCACAAGGTTCAGTAGCTCGTGGCTGTATCGGAAAACGACGGCATATTTCTCTCCATTCTCCGATGAGTTCTGCCTTGAGTAAATCCGATCGTCTTTGGTTTTGTGTCGGCGCGTAACGTGAGGTAGATTTCGTGAAAAGGTGCATATAGAACAAACGAGCCCTAAATCCACAGAAGGACATGAAAAGACAAGGCGAATGGTGTCTGGAAAGAAAAGCGTTCGTGAATACTACATCCCGGAGCGTTGTCCACGGCTCTGGCAGAAAAGGTGAACACTGAACACGAGCTGGTAGGACGCATGGGCGAGTAGGAATGTAGGAATGTGATGGGGCGACCGACTTGACCTTGGTGTGTTTATTCTGCGAAAATCCGTAAGCGAGCGCATAACGCAGTGATGTGACGAAGGACCGCTCACTCTTCTTATTGTTGAGAATAACAACGGCGATGACAATGGCGACGATGATCAGAAGGAGGATGAAGAGACCGAAACATATCCACCGCTTCTTGCGAGCTGCACGAGCAGAGGTAACCGCCGTGTTGGTGTGACCCGTGCCTGCTTCCGTATCTTTCTCGACATTGGCAGCGGTTTCCTGGATGGCATCGACCGTTTCGTCTTGCTGTTCGACTAAGATGCTCATCTACGGGTGGGTGTAAGAAGGATCAAGGTTATACGGGGGCCCGTCGACATACATCGTTGAAGAGTTGTGCCAGATCAGTGAGAGTGCGTTCGATCTTTTGGATGTCCTTGTGCCTCTCTTGGACTTCCCGGTAGGCAGCTTTAGACTCGCCGTATCGGTTAGAACTCATCAGCTGCAATGAACCGTTTCAGCACCACCACTATCAAGTGATCCCTGCGCGTACAGGGACCAAGACATATGCGTACAGCCTGACTGAAAACCTGCCCGCCGTTATCATCCTCCACGACAGCGCGGATCTCTTCAGGTGTAGCATCCGGTTTAACGATCTTGTACTGACGCTCTAGCCGTTGCTTGTACTTCTGCCTGTGTTGTTGTTCTACCGTCTGGTAGCCCTGAATCGCCTCCAAGAATTTGGACTTGACCAACCCCGTCTAAAAATCAAAGTAAACCAATGCCGAGGCCAGGCGATTTGGTGTATCAGCCCCTCGGAACCGGGGGTGCAATCGGCAATCCCACGCACCTGTTGCGCCTTGACCTGACGGTCACGACCAGCACCTCCTTGCCTCTCCAGAGCCTTGATCCTCCGCTTGAGCGTGTTACTGAGCGCGCTAGTCTCTTCCACGAGTTCCTCCAATTCCGATGCGGTTCGTTGGCCAGCGGCTTCATCGGCGGTGTTGATGGACCTCGAGTGAAGCTCGGAAATGCGGTTGACGTGCTCGTTGAACTGTTTCAAACCGTCTTGGATGGAGGAAATCTAAGATGCGTGGGAAACCCGAGGATCAGTGTGAGAGGGAGCGAGGGATGACCGGAGACCGGCTGGTGTTGGTAGCTCATGGCAACGAGCGAAAGAGACAGATGGGGAGAAAGGAATGTCACCTCGTTGTAGAAGTCGGACATGGACTCCTGAGCCCCACCTGGCAGACCAGCTGTCAGGTTAGTGCTGCTCTTAACGTCGTTCATCTCGTAGTTCCTATCGTCGAACTGGGCATACGGGTTACCCCCCCTCTGGGGTGGACCATTATTACTACACGCAGGACGACGGCCGTCAGTTCTTGCTCTTCTTTCGCGAAAAATTGGAGGTGATCGCACCCATTTCCCCCTTGCTGCTGAGCCTGATAAAGGGATGCAAAACCGCCCGTCAGTCAAATGAAACGTGGCCGTAGTGCGGGCGGTTGGACGAGGATTCTGTTACACACCCTAAGCGCGGCTAGTCTGTCCCTTGAAGCCATGGTCGAGTATTAGAGGTAGAAAGGGTCGATGAAGGCGCGGGAGATAGAGGGACGGAGGAAAGGACAGGAACCTTAGACAAACACAGCAATCAATGCTGAGCGTTTAGTGCAACGGGCTGGACCAACTCAGACTCCGAGCCGCCCGATGTCCCCCAGATCAGCGGCAGCGCGGAGCCGAGATCACCTCCCACCCAAGGGACGAACAGGCTTCAAGTTTCTACTTACACTCCTACATGTGCGTTACTTGTCCAGGATCGCCTGCAGAGTTTCAACCTGACGGTCGATCATCTGCAGCGCCGGGCCCCCAATTGCCCGCCTCTTCTCCACGCTCGCCTCAAAGTCGAACACTTCGTGGACGTCCTCAGTAAACTTGTCGTTCAACCCCTTGTAATCCTCCAGGCTCAGCTCGTGCATCTGGCACTTCCTCGACTCCGCAAGTGCGACCGCCCTTCCAGATACGTGGTGCGTTTCGCGGAACGGAACCTGCCACAGGTGATGATGGTGAATTCAAACGTTCAAGTGACCAAAAACTGCGGAACTTACCCCTTTGCGAACTAAATAATCGGCGAGGTCGGTTGCGAGCATGTCCATCGTTAAGGCTTCCCGCATTTTATCCGCATGAACCTGTGATGCGTGTAAGAAACTGACCCATACGGAAGACTCCGCCGGGGACATATGATTACCTCCAAGGTGGCGATAACTCCTTCCGCAATCCGGAGGGATGCCCACACGTTGTCCACCGTATCGAACAACGGCTCCTTGTCTTCCTGGAGATCCTTGTTGTATGTCGAAGGAACACCCTTGTAAGTCATCACGAATCCTGACATCTGCATGGAATGATGAGTCTCGACACCTCAAGGCAATTGGGGGACACACGTTACCGAACACGCGACCAGATTTTCCTCGCAAGAGTTCCAACGAGTCTGGATTCTTTTTTTGTGGCATCATGCTCGATCCCGTGCTTTTCCAGTTCAGTCGTTAGCGCCTGGCGCAACCACCCCACGAGAGGCTCACCTGTAGGCATCGCTAAGCGTGACGAACCCAAACTCAGCCGTCGAATATATAATCAGATCCTCAGATATCCGACTCAAGTGCGTCATCGTCAGACTCGCCCACATCATAAACTCGACGATGAAGTCCCTATCCCCCACGCCGTAGAAGCTGTTCTCGGAAATAGAGTCAAATCCGAGCTCCTTCGCGAGGAATTCCCGATCCACAGCAAAGGCGTTTCCAGCGAGGGCTCCTGATCCCAGTGGGAGGACTGAGATGCGGGGGATCACCTCCCGCAAGCGTTGAAGATCAGCGGCAAAGTAGAAAGCGTGGGAGAGGATAAGATGTGACCATCGCACAGGTTGACCGCGCTGCGTGGCTCCGTTAGCCCCCTTGTTTACCGGCAAGGATAGAGTCGCAGAGATATACCTGGAGGTGGGTATACCCAGGCATCAAAATGTCCCTCTCTTTGTCTGCCCGGTTGACAATGACTTGGATCAGGGCCCTTAACGCGGTTTCGATCTCGCGTGCTTCTTTCATGAGCCAGAGCCGCATGTCTGTTGCGACCTGGTCGTTTCGTGACCTCCCAGTGTGCAGCTTTCCACCGAGCGGCCCGATGAGCTCGGTCAATCGCCTCTCGTTTGCGGTGTGGATGTCTTCGTCATCAGGTTGAATTTGGAACTGTTTGACTTCATGAGCTTCAGGGTGGGCTGGTACGGTCGATTTGGGACTCACCACGCCATCATCCCACTCTTTCTTAACGGCCTCCAGACCGTTCACGATCTTGGTCTCCTCGGCTTGAGACAAGATCCCAACAAGAGCGAGAGATTTTGAATATGCTATCGACCCGCGGATGTCAGCATCATACATCCGTTTATCGTATTTCAAGGACTGATTGAACTCGTGCATTCTACCCTCTCATCAGTGAGAGCGTTTGCGTTTCGTCGGGCCTTCACACTCACAGTGGATCAGTTTTTCCCGTGAACCTACCACCCCACAGCTTTTGTTTCGTCGGTGCGTCCGTCATTGTGGTAAAGGTTGTACAAACAAGACTCGAGCCGATCACTCCCGAATCCCTCGATCACCCCAACCGCGAGCGAGTTCGGCTCGGAGGGCGGATCAGAAATTTCCTCCGGGCCCCGGCTGAGGGGCAGAAGTTGTGGTGGATGCGAGCCATGTATTCTACAAGGAAAGGATAGAAAGTCTATCTAATGCAAACGGCGGGTGAGGTAGCCACAAACACATGTACAGTGCGACATTAGGCGGGACGAGGGTATCGCAGGTGTCGAAGCATCCCCAATGTAACCATAACTTACTCTGTCATCAGAGGATAAAACCGGGAAAAGAGTAGAATCACACCCTGTCCTTCCACCTGCTCCACAAAAGCAACGACAGGGCAAGGGCGATGATTCCGCATCCAGCGTTGACCCAGAAGGTCAGCTGCCAACAACGAATCCCCTCGCAGATCCCACCGTCTGTGTGACTCGCGGCGACATACGAGTACAGTAGCGAGAATGGTGGTGTACCGAGAAGCGGAGAGAGTGCGAGCACGCCAAAATTCCGACCAAGGTTATGGATTCCCCAGATAGACGACAGGATTCCAGGGCTAGAGAAACCGTTGAGCACGCGAAGAATATAATGTGAGGGTGCGTACATACACGATGTTGAAGACACCACCGTTGACCAACCCTGCGCCAATACTAACGAGCGATCAGTGACCAGTGCGCGGCTGTACAGGAACCCTCCCACCTCAGGACCCAGATCGCCCGCCGGGATCTCACCGCAACCTCGGTCCAAGCAAAGGAGAAGGTGAGGACGGCCGCACTGAAGCTCAAAAACAACACTCTGCTAAATCGTGGTTTCTTGGTGAAGCAGTACATCCCGCTGGGGAGATAACGAGCAACCGGAGATACGATGTCCGCAAGTATTCCGGATAGGAGTCGAGAAACTGTGTTCGCGATCGCGAGTAGGCGCACCTGTGTAGCGATAGTGACTTCAGATGGGATTTCCGAAACTCCAGAAGAGACGGGGGGTAAGGAAAGAGTTATCGTTCCGATATTCGATTGCACCATCTCGGTCTATCGTGATCTATCAGAGTGATTCCCTCAGCAGGTCGAAGGTACACTCACACAACCAATCGTGAGAGACACAAATGCGAACAGGACCAAGAAATATGGATCCTTTACGAGGTCTGCCATGGACACTTCATCGGGTTCCTGAACAGCGATCGCGTGAGCCTCCCCGTCGCATTTCCTCTGACCGGATAGGAGGCTGGTCGTTTCATTGGTGGTCACATCAGATTCCTCATCTGTCATCCCCAGCACCGCGCGACTGTCGGGAACGGTGAGCACACATGCACCAAACAGGTTTGCAGTACCTCCGACGAGCGCGAGGAAGATGAGGTAGTGCTTGAGGTCGAGACCAGATTGCGGATCGGTGAAGATGTTGGTGGCGAAGAGGGAGAGGAACAAGGGCGACAGCCCATACATGACCATGGATGCACTAGATGCGACGCCGATAAGGCTGGGGAAATTCTTTGTGGCGGCAAACACTGCCGAGAAGAAACTGGAAATGACATGGGTAACACGGAGCATCGGGACGAACGTGTACACCTACGAGCAAGCTTGGGCCAGGCCAGCGAGGCCGAAGCATGTTACGAGGACATTGAAGGAGAGTGAAGACGGCTGGGCGAGGTCTTGCGGGGTTGAAGCATATGTCCAGGCGGACAAACTGAATGTTGAAGTGAACAGGACCGATGCAATTAACGAGCACGCCCAGGGGCCGTAATAATCAATCAGCTTCCCGATGAACGGGGCGGCCGGGTACTGCCCAACCATGCCACTGGGAAAGGTTTGGAACATTGTAGGGTTGATGCAACTTGGGACGGAGACTCACGCAAGCACGATGGACGTCAGCTGCGTTTGAGTGAACTTCATGCGTGCTGCAAACGCTGGGGACATCAGGGGGAAAGTGAGCACACCACCAGCGCATAGCCTGAGAGAATCGTCGTGAGTGTATAGTCTGAGTGCGGCGACGAGACGACTCACGCGTTGAGTGCCACACCGAGACATGTGAGCCCCACCCGAAGCTTGTGCGAAGAGAGAGTAGCATTGGCCATTCCGCCAGGAGAGTCGGTGGTCGCGGGTTCTAGGTAGAATATGTGGTCTGCAAGATATTCATGCAGACCAGGGGCCGCGTACTCAGAGGCAGGGTAAGCAAATAACCCCGGTTGCCCGAATCCGGAACACTGCGGGGAAACGGGCGTCTATCCACCCATGTTCCCACGGCTGCTACACACCCGACCAACTCTAAATATTAGGCCACGCGGATGATCATGGACAGGAGGCCCCCACCAGGTCAGCCAATATAATTCAAAACAGGATGTGGAATAGCGCTACATAAGAGTCGTGGCTTTACGGAATACAAACGTTAATACGCGAAGCCCCAGTTCGGCACGGGCTTGGAAAGGCGTGAGCTGCGAGTTTTCTCAGACCATGCGGATTTGGGTCTCGTCTCAGCAATCCCACCATAGACCGACGTCCGGGTGGAGTAAATCGACGGTGTGGAGGGAGCGGGTGAAGGTGCTGCGTGGGGAAGATGCGATCGCGGTGGGATAGTGATGAAAAGGTCAGGCCTTTGAGACATATTGCTCTCAGTGGTGGCAATCGAAGTTTGGGAGTCAGAAACAAGGCTAGGAGAGCTGGTCGTCTGTTTTGACTCCATAGCTTCTGCGGTAAGGCGCCTCCTTCGACGACAGACCATGAGGGCGAGACAACAGGAATATGAGATCACTATAATGTTTCACGTTTAGTGAAGCCGTGCGCGGGGAAACCGGGTTTGCTTACGGAGCATCGGGATAAACCACGTTCCGACCAGGACGTACGTATTGACGAGCTCGCATACACCCTCTCCATCCCCGTTCGATGATAAACATCGCAACTTTGGAAGCCAAGCAACATACGCAGCAGCGATACCTATGGGGTGCAATGTCAACAACGGTGGGACGGATACACTCCGCGACCGTACCGATGTGACAAGTTAGTAAAGTCAGCATCCTCACCGCATCCAGCCACGATCTAAAACGTAGCAGTAACCTGCCGCGATGGTCAGCATTGTCGGTGGGGGTGCAGAACAAATACGAACATAATAGGGAGTAATATGACAGTTAGCAGGTTAACCAATACTAGTACAACAATGAATGTCTCTAAAGGTGAATTGTGAGACGCGTTGCAGAAGTCGGTGAGGGCATACGGACGTTCGGGGCGAGAAGAGAGAGTGAAACGCGTGTATGCGACGACGGAGAGGAGGGTGATCCATGTAAGGCTAAGCAACGAAGTTATTCCTGTGAATTGGTGGCATGATTTCAACGTCGGTAAACACGCGTAGATATACTCGCTGGATGTACGCACCGAATGCCCACGCCCTTAGCTTCAGGAATAGCGGTGATATTGGGGGAGATCCTGTCATGTCCGAGTGAAGAGTGGGCTCAACCCAAAGAGAAAGCTCCTGCCAGGGAGTGCGGTGGTGGTAGAAGTGCAAGCGACGGAGCCGTAAGCTGTCAAAGGCGAGTAATTGGGTCCATGCGAGGCGAGCATTATTCGTTAATTTCCGCCCGCCGATTGTCCTCCGCAATGGGGTGAGAGTGCACGTGACTTCACATCACTCCCACGACAGTTCCTGGACAGACACCGAAATTCATTCTCCTCACGGTCATCTCGGGATTTCGACATATACGTATGTCCAGCGCGTCTCGCTCGTTGCGTTAATTCCCAAGGATCAAACTCTCGACGGAAACGATGTCCTGGGACCCAACCAGAGCGAGGGTACGTGTCAATCACTGGCTGCGACTTCCAAAAAAACACACCTCTCCTTTGCGCTGTCCTCTTTTCAGGCCCAGTTCCGCTTTGCTGCCCAGAAGCTGGGCCAGCTTCAAGACAAGTTCGAATCCCAGGCTCAAGTAACCAAAGGAGACATCGCCACCTTGCTGCGTCAGGGAAACGTCGGGCTGGCTCGTGCGAAGGCCGAAAGCGTGATCAAGGATGAGATTCATACGGACCTCCTCCAGGTACTGGAGATGTACCTTGGAGTTGTGTTGGAGCAGTTTGCGGAAATCGAGAAAAAGTATTCCATCCCCTGCTATAATGTTGCCCCCTCTCATCCATTGGCCACGACTAGGTTGATTCCAAGCCCTCCGCTTGTCGAAGCTGCTTCGGGAATCATTTACGCTGCTCCAGTCCTTGGTATTCGGGGTATGTATGCGTTCGAGATTCACACCAAACGCCTGTTAATCCCTGTTTGTAGAATTGCAGACTGCCCGCGACGTTCTTATCCAACGGCTTGGTAGAGAATTTGCCCGTGCGGCAGCCGGGAATCAAGACCGATATGTTTCTTCGAGGGTGTGTAGCCACAATCGCGCTCCCCGTATCTCCGATCGACTCTCGTCCAGGTCATTCGAGCAGTTTTAGCCCCTCCCCCATCAGCCGCGATGCTCGACGACTTCCTCACCAGGGTCGCCAAGGTCTACGGCATTGAATGGACCCCTGGACTGCGATCACACGAGAAGTTAGACCCTTTGATTTTATTCACGTGAAATCTACCCTCTTATTCTGGCAGATTAACAGCCCTTTCTGAGCTCCTAGACCAAGAAGGAGTTGCCGAGATAGACCGTACCGAACTTCGTAAACTCTGCGCGCGAGGTACACCGCTGGGAGCAACCATCTCGTGATCGTCAAACTGAATTTCGATCAAACAGGCCTTCCCCTGGAACCATCCTGGTTGCGACCGCGAGTCTGGAGGTATGTTTAACTTTGACAGGGCGGTACCCATGTGTTTACGGCATGATTAGGATTCTTATGGGTTTGTTGCCTCCAGTCAAGAGCAAATGGGCGGCCGAAGCAACGAAACAGCGCGAGAGCTACTACGTAACACGATAGCCCCATCAACCCCTTTGCATCCTCTGATTTCCCGCCTCCTTTAGAGTCTCGTCCAACATCTCCTGGAACCATTTGAATCCCTTCCCGCGCCATCAACCCCTTTGTCTTCTCTGGATGCAAACTTAATGGAGGCAGTGACGCAGTTGTCACGAGTCCCTCCCAACCTGTATGTCCTCCTTGAAGAAGATCCAGAATGGGTTGGGATCAGTCCATTGGATAAAGGTGCTTCAGAACAGATCCAGATCCCTTGCGCATACAATCTCGACCAACGACTCAACGCCATCAATCATGGGAACACTCGTGACTTGAATGCCACACCAGAGATACGCCTCGAAACCGACGATATTCCAACAACTCCAGAAATTAGCGTCACTACCCCAGAAGATCTCTCTGACGGGACCCCAGTGGGACCGACCACCCTTGTGGCTTCCAGATCCTTCGGGACTGCCTCAAATGCGAGTGCGGAGCACATGTCGGCTTTGGTGCGGCTGCTTTACATTCACTCGTCCCTGAATCCAGCGCATCGTTCTCCCTATATCGCCTCACTCTTGATCCCATTGTACTCCGCGTTGAATATGGAGATCGAAGCCCAGGATGTTGCTCACGCGGAAGCAGATACATTCTGGCTTTTCGAGGCGATAATTGGCGAGTTTTCCCCTTTGGAGGACGAGGCTGAGGGAGAGGGGACACTGTGGATGAAGAAACTTGGTGACCGTGTGTGGTGGGCCGACTCGGAATTTTACACTGACCTGGTAAGCCACATCTAGCTCCCCGGCAGACGATAATCAACTGAGCATGAAATAGCTTGCGATGGGACTCGATCCAAGCTTACCTCACTACTCATAGTGGGTTGCTCTCTTGGCTATCCCAAGATTATCGGCTTATGCTGTTGCAGTCGGTGGCTTGCGCCACTGCTAACGCACACACTTCCACTCCCTTGTGTGCTTATGGCCTGGGATGTGCTCTTCAGCTACCCCCTGAGGGAGCGTGACACGAACCCCAAGTTAGACGGACTTTTGGATTTATGTGCCGGAATGCTTCTCAAGTCAAGGTGGTCTTTGAAACGGTACGTTTGCCAGGGCGAGGCCAAGGCGACAGTTTCAACTGACGCGGCCCGTTCACAGGTTAGCCAAGGGTGTTTCCCTGGGGCAAAAAACTCCTTCTAGCTTGTGGGATTCAGGCCCACAATTCCAGCCTGGAGAGTCTAGCGACGCGTTCATGGAGGGCATGATGTTCCTCCAAAACTACCCTGTCAACACTGTGGGAGGGATGGAAGCCGTCCTACAAGCCGCTGACGATCTGACAACCAAACGAGAAGCGGAGGCGAGGGCAGTTCAAGCAGCGAGCACCGGTGTGAGTGCGAGGATTCGTGGTGCGGTGTGGGGTTTTTCCGGCCAGCCGGGGTCAGCGGTAGCAACGCCCGCTCTTAATGCTACCAATGGACCGGCTCGGCGACAGGAACTACCAACAGGAGTTACCGACTCCACCCCGGGCCCTTCAACATTTACCTCTCGACTAGCGGACACCGTCTGGCGAGGTATCACAAACCAGAGCGTGATGGATGAGCCAAACACGCCAACTACACCTTCGTTCGCAAGCCCTCCTCATTCTCCATACCCTCCATCCCCTCAGCTCCTCGCCCAAACCTTCTCGCCAGGACCCCCATCTCCTTTGGTTCTTGGTTCACGAGGCGGAACCCCGGATCCTACGGCAATTGGGACCAATCTTTGGAATTATGCCGAGAAGCTCCGTGACTCCGACACCGCGGCCAGGTTGTCCAAAGCCAGTACCAATTTGAGGGTATTGGCCCTGGATGCGTGGCACAAACATGGCATACCGGAGAACGCTCATGGCCATCCGGACCAAAGAACAGGGAAATTTCTAACCGATTTCTCTCACACTCGTAATTACTCTGCGGAAAGTGAAAGTTCTTACCTTTCACGGAGACCCCCGTTCCTAGGCGCGGACCCAACGTACACACCTCCACCCCGTCCTTCCCACTTCCGTCCGCCACGGGATAGCGTCTTCCTTGATATCTCCAAGACCATGTCGTCCCCCACAAGTCCCACGTTATCGGCCGCATCAGAGCCCAGTGTGGGCAGTGCGGGCTCAGGGCGATCTATCTCCGGCGGTCCCAAACCTTTACTGCTTTCCACATCGAATCTGATCTCGCCCATGAACGAAGGCAGGAAGATCTGGAACCACATTCCTCGAGATTCAATCTCTTCTACCTCCTCCTTCTCATCGGCTGACTACATGTCGAAACGACGCACGGACAGCGTCAGTTGGGACTCAGACACGACCAAGAGCCGAGTTGTCCCCATCCGACGTGGTACCGGCAACGTATCCCCTGCTGCGATTGGGGCCAAGATCAACCGGTCGCGTCCAGACTCCGCCTCATCAGAAAGGAGCGATTATTTGGGAATGTTACCCGAACTGCCGAAACAGAATGCCGAAGCTAGAGCCCAACCCTCCATTCCCGAAGAACGTAGCACAAATCCGCCCTCGCCAACACAATCTCCTCCTCCCGACACGCCTTCCAGCTGGGTCTCGCCTATCTCTGAAGTCGTCCGCGTTCAAGACACGGAGCCACAGCGAGGATCGCTCGTCCTCAATGATATATCGGAGGACAATGCTCCGATTCAATCTTTCCTTCAAAGGAAAACGCGCTCCCCTACCGAGCCATCGCTTGAAGAAGCTCCCTCCGATCCCCCGATGGGTGGTGCTCGCATCAGACATAGTCAACGAGTGAAGTCGCGGCGTCAGCTCGCCCGACTACGAACCAGTACGGATGAGTCAGGACGAACGACGACAACAAGCCCAAGCACCCTTCGACTCCCGGAATGGCCTCACGGTGCGGCCGTGGAAGAGGCCCCCACTCCTCGAGCTTCCGACTTTGAAATTCCGTTCCCTCCCTCCTCTCCGCGGTCGCCGCGATCACCCAGGCGTCCCCGCAAGCCCTCCGGCGATGGGGAGGCCCGTCCCCGGAAGACATCTGTTGAAGACCGCGAGAGTACGAAGCAACGAAAGGTTTCCGGTGACGGGAGGGCACGTAAGGTTTCTGGGGGTTCCGTGAGACGCAACCGGGAGAGTACTTCGATGGAGGGCGACGACGAGGGTTACGACGATTTTCTCAGCGCATACGAGAGTGAGGAAGGGCATCCTAAGTAGTTGTTTTCAAAATGTTCTGCGCATCGCTTAAGCTGCTATACACTAATTATAGATCGGGACTCTTATCTACACAAATTCCTCCCAACGGACTGGCCATCACTTCCACCTTCACTAATATCTTTCTGTCCGCTCAATCCATTACGACTCGTCGAATAATAGCAACTGGAGATTGTGGTATACGTCGCGGAGGATGGGCATCCGAGGGAGTTGGTTCTGCGTGAAGGGGCCGTGAGCCGACATCGGTATGGACAAAGGGGAGGGAGACTTCTACCTCGTATAAGACGTGTAAAGATTGCGTTTCGTCCACCTTGGTAAGGACAGCGAGGTAATAGCGGACGTTCCAGCCGTGGAGACCCTCGTTTATGACTACTGCAGATATTGTCGAGGCAGGGATCACCCGGCGTTTGACGAACATGGGGAGAGTGGATGGGCCTCTACAGACCTCCAGTTGCAGGTCCTTGGAAGGGAGTACGACCACAGTTTCTGTAAATCAGAATATCACAGTTATTTGTGGGTTTGGTGGATAAAGGGATAACAAAATATCACCCCAGAGTACACGTGTTGCCTTCCAGTATCCAAAGAGGGTTATGAAGACCAGAAATGGAGGTACCAGGATCCAGTGGTGAGCCTAAGGAGAATTTGAGCGGAGAGTTCGCTGTGTTTGCCAGAAACGCGCAAACCTTCTGCCACGCGACCGCCCCCAAGATGGGAAAGACCAAGATGAGTGCGCAGTCAAAGAGACCCGCATCGTAGAACGAAGATGCGTTTCGCGACCGAAAGTAACTCTTGGTCTCAACCCGGAATTCGCGGATACCTTGCGGACGGTTCACAACGCAGTATTCCGGGAACGTTTGAGGCAGGGGCCGGTGCATTCCATCCAGGATGATGGCGTAGCGAAGGTCAGGACTTGCCGCGAAATTCCCACGTTTGGACCTCATTTCGTAGCATCCGCTCGCGTATTAACTTGGGAACATGACATCTGAGCGTAGGATATACTTCGTACCACTCTCTACCCTGGAGCCCTCGTGAAGTAAACACTCGTGCCCATGCCTGTTGCCGTAATAAATAGGTTAGGACTAAGACGGGAGGTTGACTCGACCGGAAGTGTTCGTGTTCGTACCGATGAAGGAGCGCGGTTCCTCGGTTCAGCGGGGCCTTTACCTGTTTCTTCATCTTGTTGTCCAGGTAGAAGACCGTCTCTCCCCCTTTGACCCCATCCTCGACGCCGGTCAAGTAGATGAGCAGCGTCCACTCCGACTTTGACCCGTTCCCAGACGGATCAACGACCGCGTCGTCGTAGTGTGGCCCAAAATGCTGGTTCGCAGTGTATTTGTACATCCGGATGTTTGAGTTGAGGGAGTCTCCAGCCCGAGCGGTGGCCCTCGCCTTGGTCGCCACCGACGCGGGATATGGGAAGCTTGGTAGGTGCGGACCAATCACGTTGAACAGCCGGCCCGCAAAATCTGGGGAGATAACGGAAATCCTGTCTGTCGGCGCACGCCTTGGTATCAGGATGAGACACATGAGTTTCGGTTCCCCGACTTACGGTTCACCCGCTCCGCCTCCCCTCGTTTCTTGGGTGGCGTGAGTTCCAACGGCAACTCGTCGATGAACTTGACGAATCGTTTGCACTCATCGGCGGAGAACAAGCTCTGGAAGACTTCAGCTCAGACAACCGTGTACGACGCCATTCATCGTACGCACGTCTATCAGCAGAATCTGATCTTCCAACAACACACGACACTCGAGGCCTTTCTTCGTCGACAACTCAGGGAACTTGACATTGTTGGGTGGGGCACGTCCCGTCGTCGTCTTTGTTGTCACCACGCTGGCAGAGTTGGTGGTCGTCGGCCCCGTCTTGCGTTTTGACATGGCTATGGTTGATCTTATCTCGAACATTTACCACGATGTTCACTTGAATGTACGGCGTTTTCCACACGTCATCCAGCCACACACTCAGCCACTTAGATATGAATCTTTGAAGGCTAGACCAGATCCAATAACTTCTTGACTGCGGAACACCATATCGATGGACGATGTGAGTGGTCTCTCAGCTTGCATTCGCCTCACATCGCGGTCTGATGCTCAAACTCGACAGTCTTGGGATGAAGATTCAGGTTTCTGGGAAGACGGTTTCTGGGATGATGCAGCAACAATCCGCGCTATCGAAGAGTTAACCCTAGCAGAGGCCAAGGAGGCAGAACAAGCCAAGCGCGAACGCTCTACTGTGGGTGGCGACGGAAGGGGAAGCGGTGGACGAGTTGCCTCCCCTCCCGTGAGGATGACACCCGTCGTAGTCCCTCGCCCATCGCAACCCCCCCAATCTCAGAGTACGGACGCTTCTTGTTAGGTGGTAACGTAATAACCCAATCTGTTCATCTCTAGGGACACGGCAGCCTGCCGGAATATCAACACCGTCAACCGCGGTATATATCATATCACACTCAGCTCAAATCCAAGGGGATTTGGATCGTCTGGACATCTCGTGGGGAGTGCAGTGGGAACTCGCGAGAGGCGAGTCTCGTGGTCGCTGGAAGTGGGGCGACGTTACAAACGTGGAACTGAACTGCCTCCTTGGTCGCAATGCTGAAGCCGCTTCGAAGGTCGCCAACTTGATGCTCCGAACTCAACGGTCGGAACCCGTTGATGACATTGTGTGGTGCGTATGGTTTACGTATTCCTCTCCGTCAGTCAATAATACGTGACAAAGGGCCGAGTTTGACAGGGAACAGGAGGCAATCGTCGAGGACCATAACTCAAGACGGAGTTTGGGGGTCTACGGCGATTGGGCGCCCTGGCACCTAGGTTCTGGAGAAGATTGGTACGGTGGGAGGATCTCACAGCGTGCACGCGTTGTTGAAGACTCTGGCCTGTTCAAAGTCCTCCTGGACGCTCCAACCTACCACAAGAACACTTCGCGATTCGCCCGATTTCTGGGGTCCAGGAGGATGATCCGTTTGGCGATCCCTCCGAGCATACGGAAAGATCGCCTCCGCAATTTCTTGGCACAGAAGTTTGTCATTTGTGGAAGAGTGTTCGTCGCGCTGCGCCCTAGGGAATCAAAGAGCGGGAAAGCCTGGAAGGTTTACCTTGTCGAGGTGAACGAGGATTTTGAGCGCTATCCGAAGGTATCAGAGGGTGACCACCGCCGGCTGACCCTCCAAGAATTTGTGCAATGGCACAATCCGATTGAACTGAATCGGAAGCAGGTCCGTGACACGACTTTTATGACGTGTATCCGGCTGAGGCATTTCTCTAGCCAGTCTCAAAGTGGATAACCCGCTTTGATCTGGGACTCTCGCCAACTGTCCCCGTCGTAGAGTTCGATCCCAGGAATGTCGAGTTCGTTGATGACACATGTACGTTCTTATGTTCTATTCCTTAGCGCGTCCTCATCGAGGTGACGCAGATCCTTTCGGGCCAGAGAGAACGGACATTCGACCCCGTGGTGGAGAATTGATCGCAGACGGCTGCGGGTTCATGAACCGAACGGCCTTAGACCTTGTCGCACGACGGTCCGGGTCCGGGTCCGGGTCCTTCTGCGCTGTGCAGGGCCGGCTTGGAGGATCCAAGGGTGTCTGGTTGTTACACCCGGACCACCAGCTCCCCGACGACAGCCCTCCCAGAGCCTGGATACGGGGTTCCCAAAAGAAGATCACGCACGACCGCCCCATAGGACCTGATGACGGGAGGTCAAGGGCATACTTCATCCTCGATCTTGTCGGCCCCGCACGTCTCGTTTCTCCCTCGAGGCTGAATAAGCAAATCGTCATCAATCTCTCATCCAATGGGGTGCCCACTTCCGTTTTTGCAAACATGTTGGAGGCCGCGGTGGAAAAGGACTTCGAGGACCTGACCACGTGGGAAGGCGAAGAGGCAATGGAATTCCTGCTGTCCAACGTCTCAAGGCTCGGGAGCGTCTCCGGGATTCGGTCGGCAAGGAAGGCGGGAACCATGGCCCGCATTCAGGGACTTCGTGGGCGCGAGATGGAGGACATCCCGTGCTCACAGGCATCAGACCTTGGACTGGTTGAGGAAGATTTGGAGCGCGACCCGTCGTCTGCACCCCCTGCGGGATTGCCGGAGAAGATATTCGACATGATCGTCGCCGGGTTCCATCCGCTGCGATCTGAGTTGTTGTACGATTCTCTCGGGCAGTACATTCTGAACGTGATTCGTTCGTACGTGTTCGAATGCAAGATACCCATCCCTCAGAGTTGCGATGCGTTTATTGTGCCTGGTGCGTCGATATTAGATCTGTATGGGAGTGCATTCCTAACGACGGGTCATAGACCCCTTTGGGATACTCGAGCCTGACGAGATCTACTTCCGGGCAAACAGGGACATAGTGGAAGACTTGAGTGGTGTAACTTCCGATACTGTGACCGGACCTGTCCTGGTACGTTGCGGTGGCACACTGACTCCCTGCCTCTGACCTCGTGGCTCGTCCATAGATTCACCGAAATCCAACTATGCTCCCTTCCGATATGCAACTTGTTACGGCAGTGGACAAGCACCACGACATCTACGGACAGTATAGGAACGTGATCGTGTGCTCCGTCAAGGGAGAACAGTCTTTAGCGAGTAAACTTGCCGGAGGGGGTTCGTCTTCATATTCCCTTTCACTGTGAATGGACTCTGATACACCCTTCTACAACAGATTACGACGGAGGTTTGCACCGTCCTCCTGTTGACCCTGACGCTTTCTGACCCATAGGACCACAGACACGGCGGTACTGACGTGGAATCCAGAAATAGTTTCCACTTTCCAGCAACCAGGGCTGAGCACTGTGCCCCAGGGATTCCTCGCGGAAAACTTCGAGAAGCAAATCGAACTCATGGAATCGCTTTCTGCCAAGATCTCAGCGATGGGAGACGTGGAAGCGGAGCAGGAAGTGCACCGTGTCCTTGTCGAGGGTTTGCTGCACGAGACGCGAACGGGAATCTACTCGAACCTCCACAGCGCGTCGCTTTACGAAAGGGGTTATCACCACCCGGAAACAGTGAGGCTTGCCCATATGTGAGTTATCCTTCCCTCGTGTCGTTCATGTGTCTAAAAGGTCCACTCGGAAGGTCAAATACCTGCCTTGATTCTGGAAAGACCGGTCTGCGAGTGAAGGAAGCGGTCTTCAAGAGCGATATGCGGAAGTACAACAAGGAACTCCCGGAATCCTTGGCAAAGGAGGGCGACGGATCGGATGAGTGCCACCGCTCCAGTCGACTCGGCAAGTTCGTATTGGACGCTCTTTTGGAACACGGCAAGGAGATCTGGCGAGGGCATAACGACAAGTACAAGAGTCTGAGGCCGAAGGCTCTTGGCAAACCAAACGACCACGAGCTTCTTCGGCCGTACGAGGAGGCGATGGCCGGTTTCACCAGCCCCCCTTATTCGGAACAGCTCAAGATCTTGAAGGATCATGTCCAGAAATGCAGGCGTGACTGGGCAGGGTTGGGTGGTTCGAGCCGGTCTCCCGCCAGTCCGAACGCGAGGGTTCGAGCGGAAGCCAGGCAGAGGCAGGGTTCGACCGTCGCCAACATTCGAAAGGAGTTCACCGCCGGCCCCCCTCCGGAACTCATACCAGACCTTTACTCGCTTCCACGTGGTTTGAGGATGGTGAAGGATATCAAGGCGTCGTTCGCTTACTCGCTTGGAGAGAAGTTCGGGTTCGAAGTCGCCTTCCACGACCTTTGCGCGTTGAAGGCCGGTGCTAATGAGGAGGAATACCCAATCAGCGGGAGGTTCAGAGATGTCATGGTGATCTCTCCCGCGGTCGCGCGTCGTTACAAAGCGCAGAACGCCAGTCGTGGGGTGGGGATTTAGTAGTTATTATCGATATACATTCTTCTTGCGTTTCATCCACTACGTAAACACATACAACATCGCTACCTGCATTCTAGAGTTGACCCCTGACGGCCTTGTCTAAGTTTTCGGCGAAGTATCTGATGTTCTTGGTATTCAAGCCTGCCATGGATATCCTACCATTCGTGGTGAGGTAGATGTGAGCCTTCTCGGTCAGGGCCAGACTTTGTTCGGGGTTGATACCGGTGAAACTGCCAAATACGTTTGAATAAGCCGGGTAGTGAGGGAGGTCGCTACTGACCTGAACATGCCAATCTGATCAATGATGTGGTTCCAAGTGCCAGGGGTCTTGAGCTCCTCAGTCAACAACCTGTAAAGTTCTTTTCTCATCTCGATGATACGACCGGCCATCGTCTTGATGTCCAGTTTCCACTGCTCGAACAGCTCGGGGTCGTTCAAGATCAAAGCGACCAATCTCGCGCCATGAGCCGGAGGGTTACTGATCTCGCTTCGAGCGAGGACGGAGAGTTGACTGCGGACCTTGTCCGCGACCTGGGCCGAAGACGTGACGACGTGAAGGGCACCGATCCGTTCGCCGTACAGGCCAGCGTTCTTGGCGAAACTCTGGCAGACCAAGAGTGGGACACCGCGCCTGGCGAATTCCCTGATGGCCCATGCGTCCTTGTCCAAATCACCGCTGGCGAAACCTTGGTAGGCGGTGTCGAAAAAGGCGTAGTGACCCTTCTGTAACATCACGTCTGCGATTTGGCACCATTGCTCTTGGGTAGGATCTACACCAGTTGGGTTGTGAGCGCAGGCGTGAAGGAGGAAGACGGAACGGTCCGGAGCGGAGGAAAGGGTGCCGAGGAACTCATTGCAGGCGAGGCCGATAGTCTTGGGATCGTAGTACTTGTAGGTGGGAGGGTCGACTCCGACGTTCCTGATGATAGCAAAGTGGTTTACTGTGAAACCCTGTCAGGCACACTCGACGCTCCGTGGGGTAAACTCAAACATACTCCACGTTGGGTCACTGACGTAGACTCGCTTGGGTCCATTGAACACGTAGAACCTGCTGAGGAACAGGGCCGCGAGGTGGTTGGCGCCAGTGCCGGAAATGGTTTGGACGCTGACGACCCGTTTCTCTGCGATCGCGGGGGAGTCAGCACCGAGGACGAGACGGGCAGCTGCGGAGGTGAATTCCGGAAGACCAGTAATAGGAAGGTATTCGTGGTCGAGGGTCGGGTCGTTCAACAGAACCTCAGTGGCCTGGTGTCGGAGCCAAATTATCAAAGCCGTGACGGGAGCGCAGGCGAGACTCACCTTTTTCACAACAGGCAACACCCACGGTTTGGAATTATCGTCTCTGTAAGCACCGACCCCCAGGTTGATTTTCTGGGGGAAGGTGTCGGTTTTATAAGCAGCGGTGAGCTTAAATATGCCGTCGGGGGGTGCCAGAGGGACATTTTCCCATATTTCTGGATGGATATGCTGAGAACGTCGGGCCGATGCGACCACGATGATAGATCTCACCGACAGACATTTTTGCGTCTCTAACGGGGGTTATGTGACCTGCCACTTGCTGGATTCTAGACCTGGTGGACATCCGGGGGGTGGGTTAAAATGCGGGGAATCACGGATTTGATCGGGTGCTTGTAAACTCACAGCCGGAAGCTGGGAGGGGCGGGAGGGAGGAGAGCGATGGGCGGTAAGATGCCACAGTGGTCTTTATAAAGGGCCACGAAGCTGAGCCTCAGCACTATCGGATCGATCTCGCTCGTCTAGGTCGGTCTGGGGTTTTCATCTTACAAAGCTGTACATAAAACTCATACAACGTGTATATACGCGCAATCTCCACAACGACCAACGCGGTTCCCAATCGTACAGCAGTGCCTACAGTGAGGGTCGGCATCAACAGCGTACTAACAACAGTACATGACATATCGTCCGCACCTTTGGGCCGTTAGTTTCCGACAACGTCAAGAACCCTCGTCAGGACAGCCTCGTGGCGGTTTCGCGGGTCGTAATCAGCCCTCGCCTTCAGAATCAACCCAAAGAGATCCTGCAAGAGAGGGGGGAGGACGGTGATGTCCCCCACAGGCTCCCTGAGCTCGAACTCTCCCTGGTTGTTGTAGCCCTGGATGCTCGTCTCTGCGACTGCGGATTCGGCGGTGGAGACAAGGAGGCGTTCGATTGACTGGCTGGTCGTGGGTCGGCTGATGATCCACGCATTCCTGAATTCACCGGTTTGCGGCAAATCGAGGGTTTGGGTGGCGAGGCGTGAGATGGTGGAAAAGTCGTCCTCTTTCAGAGCGAGAACGTTTCCGCTCGCGTCGACCCCGATGTTGGGGTGGAAGAGGGCGAGGGTGAGGGCGTGGTGTTCGACTGGGGCGTTGCGGATGACCGCAAACACCAGGTTCTTCCTTTCAGGCTGCCAGGACTCTGGGTTTCGGATTCGCTCTGCCCGATCCCTCCAGTTGGCGACGGCGGACTGCATCCCGGTCTCTGGTGAGTAGTACGATAGTGCGTTCCAGAAAAGCAAGACTGCGAACGCGGTGAGAACGCAGAAGAGGAGAGGTTTGTTTGAGGACGCCAGGGTGGATGGTGGGGATGATGGGCGTTGGGGACAAGCAGGGTTTGAATTCTCTCCTCTTATTTAAACATTCCACATGGCTCTTCCCAGGCCGAACACGTGTGACATCATCGACTCCCCTCTTGACCAAATGCTTCCGCTTCGAGTTGGTGTCAACCTCGCTTCCACGTTTGCGCGCAGCTCAGCAGCCGGGCGCGTTGGCTGCCAGATGGCTAGGCGGAGTTACGTGGGGACTGCGCCTGCTAGAAGATCAAATCTCCTTCTCTACGCCGGACTGGCAGGGGCTGGATTCGGTCTACACGCATACGGCCCGAACAACGTCCATTGCGACAGTATGGGACCATCTCACTCTACAGTGTACCATGCGTGTTGACATACCCTTAGATCCAGAGCCGGCCCCACGACAACCGTCGCCAGCGGCCGCGACCCCACCGCCACCAGCGTCCGCCCTGAATCTATACGAATTGACTTTCGGCAGCGTGTGTGGCATATGCGCGGGCGTTTTTATCAAGAAAGGCGCAAAGTTCGTCGCTTTCATGCTCGGCGGAACATTCGTTCTCCTTCAGGTGATACCAATCTTGCAACGCCCATTCAGAAATCTGATCCTCCTACCGCACAGTACCTCGGATCTCTCTCCATCGTCCGAGTCGACTGGTCTCGTGCCGGGAGCCGGTTTGAGAACTTGTTCTATCGGATGGAGAACGGCGTCAGACGCCCTCCCACGATCGGATCCCTTTGGAGTTGGCTCGTCAACTTTTTGGCTGCAGACTTCCAGCCACGGGCCACTTTCGCAGCTGGTTTAGTCCTTGGCCTGCGGATAGGTTAAGTTACGCGCCTCCGTACCTACTGCGACCGATGAATGTACGATAAGCAACGCTGCGTACGTCATGGATTATCCCCGCGTCGACCAAAAATGAAATTCCCGACTGGCACCCGCCTAGTCATATCTGTTGTGCCCGTCGAGTCAAAACATTCTCTTTGCTCTCTCCTCCTTTTACGCGACGAAAAGGATGTGTGGAATCGTAGCTGTGCACGGTATCGAAAACCCTGCCTCTAAGCGGTCAAAATACATTGCCTGCTCCAAGAAGATCAGACACCGTGGACCCGACTGGTCAGGCTGCTACGTTGGTTCCAGGTCAATCCTCGTCCACGAGCGTTTGGCTATCGTCGGTGTGGGTGAGTTCACATCCCTCCACTGCTGGTGTGTGGTTGGCTGACACCCGTGGTCGCACTCTTAGAATCGGGCGCTCAGCCACTCATCAGCGACGATGGAAAATGCATCCTCGCCGTGAATGGGGAGATTTACAACCGTGTAAAGCTTCGCGATGAGGCTCCATCGTACAAATTCAAGACTCACTCTGACTGTGAGGTTATCATCCCTATGGTCTGTTTTCCGTCCCCTCCTTGATTTTTATCCCCCCCTCTGATGCGGGAAACCCCCAGTACAAAAAATATGGGAAGGACCTCTGCAACATGTTAGACGGCATGTTCTCCTTCGTCCTCCTCGACGAATCTGTTACCCCTACGAGGATCATCGCCGCGCGAGACCCAATCGGTATCACCACCCTCTACCAAGGCCGGGACTCCTCTCGACCAGGCGTCGTCATGTTTGCCTCGGAACTCAAGGCCCTCCCAACAGAGTGCGACGAAATCCTCTCCTTCCCGCCTGGCCATGTGTACGACAGCCAGACCGACACAACCGAGAGATACTACAAGCCTACGTGGTGGGATACCGACCACGACGACAAGATCCCTACCTCGCCTGCCAACTTGGAGAGCCTGAGGAAGGCGTTGGAGGGTGCCGTCAAGAAGCGACTGATGAGCGAAGTCCCTTACGGTGTTTTGCTCAGCGGAGGTTTGGACAGCAGTTTGATTGCTGCCATCGCGGCGAGGGAGACTGAAAAGGTCGCTCAGGCCCAAGCTGCGGCCAGGAAGAAGAAATTTGCTTCGAGTGGCCCTGTATCCCCCAATCCCGACGGGGTCTCAGAATATGGTACCACCAAATTCCTCAGTTGTCCGCGACCCACCCGCTGACCGAGAGACCATGGTGTTTAGAAACGATCGCAAGTTGGCCACAGCTCCACTCGTTCTCAATCGGGCTCGAAAACTCACCCGATCTGCTCGCGGCCAGGAAAGCCGCGGGCTACCTCCAGACCGTTCACCATGAATACGTCTTCACGGTCCAAGAGGGTTTGGATGCGGTCGCTGATGTCATCTACCATCTCGAGACCTACGACGTTACGACGGTGCGGGCGAGCACGCCCATGTACCTGCTGAGCAGGAAGATCAAGGCTATGGGAGTTAAGATGGTTTTGAGCGGTGAAGGTAGCGATGAGATTTTAGGAGGTTTGTGTACTCGTCCCTCGCTTGGCTGCGTGAACGAACGACTGATATGATGGAGATTAGGTTATCTCTACTTCCACGCAGCACCAGACTCGAAATCCTTCCACCAGGAATGCGTTAAGCGCGTCAAGAACCTGCACACTTCTGACTGCCTCCGAGCTAACAAGTACGAGCTCATCCCCATCGCCCAATTCGCCTTATACTTAATCCCATGTACGCAGGTCAACTATGGCCTGGGGCCTCGAAGCTCGAGTGCCGTTCCTCGACAAGGCTTTCCTCGAGGTAGCGATGAGCGTCGATCCAAAGGAGAAGCAATTCTCCAAAGGCACCTCTCAAGAAACCGACAAGGACGGATGTCCCAAAATGGAGAAATACATCCTACGAAAAGCGTTCGATGTCTCTCCTAACGGCAAGGTAACCTCTCTTTCGACATTCCACCACCGTGTTACAATCCAGGGAAAACTCACGGATCGGATGAACGGGTTTTATTACTACCCCTAGCCGTACCTCCCTAGATCAATCCTCTGGCGTCAGAAAGAGCAATTCTCTGACGGGGTTGGGTATTCGTGGATAGATGGCCTCAAGGAGAACGCGGAGACCGCCATCTCCGATGAAGATTTCGCACGTCGTTCTGAGAGGTGGCCAGAAGAAACCCCAGATACCAAAGAAGGTTACTACGTCAGGGACATCTTTGACGGTGAGCTCCTATTTACCCCCCCGTTCTGTCTCGATGCAAACGCTTTTTGTGCAGGCTTGTTCCCTTCCAAAGCTGCGGCTAAAACCGCCGTGAGGTGGATACCCCGAGGAGATTGGGGCTGTTCGTCCGATCCCAGTGGTCGAAGCGTCAGCATTCACGACGCTGCCTACGGCCTGCCCACGGACGAGTAAAGTTCTCGCGGGGTCAGGCTTTCTTTCTTGTAATATGGCCTCAAGCCCGTAGCATCTATTAACATGGAAAAGAGGGGCCCGCGGGGCCTCTCAAAGATCGTGACTGAGTTATGGAAGGAAAACAACTGAGAATTGCTGCAAGGAACGAGAGTTGTTGGACAGAGGAAAACGTAATTATACGGACATGAAAATTGAAGAGCAGAAAGTATTCGACAGAGGGAACTTGTAACGGCGCGCAGGCACCTGCGGCCACAGAGATGACACATGAATTGCGAATGAAAAAGGAAGAAATATTAAGGGGAGGGAGGGGAAACGTCGGACGGATACACGAAAGGAAGGGGAGACTGGACGCTTGGGAATCAATGTAGATGTATACGTGTATTGAACGCGAACGCACAAAGAACCTGCGAATAAGGAGAGGATATAAGGGTACCAAGAGTGTATCGGGAGGGGGGGTCTGATCTGGAGTGATGCGGAAAGTGAGAGAGGTGGAAGCGGGGGAGGAGAGAGAAGAATGGTGTAAGTAATGAGGGACGAGGGTTAATAAAATAAGCATGAAACGAGCATCATTAGCAGGCGGGAAAAACGGTGCATGAAATGGCGAAGGAACGTGGGTACAGTGTCATGGCGAGGCGGAGAAAAAAGAAAAAGGAACGTGGGTGACATGGAGCAATTGTGAAGATGGGGGATATTCGTAGCCGCAAAACGTTTTGCTGGCTGCGATGTGGGTGTTAATGTTAAGGGGCTGTGAGGTGGTGGTAAAGGTGAATAAGGTTGGGGTGAATTCGCAAGAGCCCACACACGAGTCACGCAATGCGGGAAGGGAGAGGTTTGATCGCTGGGGGCGTTATGCCGCCAAAGAAGGGTCATTTGCCAAGGCCTGGCGATACATCCCAACGCCAGAATCCTCCGACGGTGAAGAGAGTCTCGTAGTGGAGTTGTTGTTTGGTGTCCTAGTCGCGACGACTGCGTTTGGCCTGGAGGTATTCCTCTGGCGCTTTGGTACCGGGCTGGAAGTCGACCGTGGATTCTCATTCCAAGCGGGTCGCGTGACGGTGGCCTTGACCGCCGTGGTCTCATCAATGAGGGGTCGACGAACAGGGGTGACCGCACCGGTGCGCCGACTTGACGGACGGGGCGGGGCGACAATGGGTTCGGCTGACAGCAGACGGGTGCCGAATTTGGCATTAGCGGATGATTCCCTGTTGTACGTCGTAATACCTGACGTAGGGCCCCTGCGCATGCCATTCTGGGTGGGAACGATCTGTCGTGGTTTCGAGGTGACCGGTTTCTGGAGAGTGATTTTATCGGCTCCCCAGTACGAAAAGCTCATTTTACTTTTCCGGTCGGAGTCGTCGGAATCGCCAGCCTCCTCGTCTTCATCATCATCAGGAAGTGGCATGATCCGTGGTTGCACTGATACATGCAGTGTTCGTGAACGCACGACCCTATCGCAGATGAATGTAAACGTCATGAGTCGATCGGAAGTAAAATAACACACTCATCCATTGAGACAACGCCTTCACGTGGCTTAACAACGTTGCCAATGTCCCATGTCTCGATCTATGCAACGGATCAGCAAAAGTACTGAGCGTGACGTGAATAGGGGAGCAAACCTTGATGAATTTGTACAAGTTTCTCGGCCGTGCATGGGGATTCCTTCTGCCTGTGGTAGCGTACTTCGCTTTCCCTTGCATCTCAGGCAGTGAATTGGCCCTTCCGTACGAGGCGCCACCTATCGGCAATGATGTGGTGCCAGTCCGTTGACATCTCAGGACAACGTCGTTAAACACCACAAGCCACAGATCTTTCTTCCCCCCAATCCCGCTGGACCCCGTCTGCAAGATGTCACTGAGTCGCTTGAACGAAGGCTTACCCTTCACCCTCCCTCCGTTTACCCCGGGTGGCGGCGTCCCAGAACCAGAGGGCCCGAGCTGAACAATCATACGTTCCTCCACCAGCACTCGTGAAGGTTTCGGCACCGCAAGCTGCTTCAATTTATCGAGTCCATCGATCCTTCCAAGGACGTCTCTCGTCTTGTCGCGTTCCTCTTTCTGGATCTTCTCGTCTTCGATACTTCGGACGATGGTTTCGACTTCTGCGACCATCTGTAGCGTGCTCTCGTACTCGAAAGTACTCGGATCGGTGTGGAAGAGGAGGTTCTGGAACATGAGCGGGTATTTCAGCAGCCGCTGGAAGGGCTTCGACAACGAGATAGCCAGTCCAGTCTCTCCCTTCTCCGCAGCATTCTCCTCCAGCCGTTGTAGGTATGTACCGATTTTCAAGAGTTGGTCGTTTTCTTGCTTCTTCGATGGTTTGCGTCCTGCGCTGGCCGCGTGCTTCATGGCATTATCAACCTGTTCCAGGGCCTTCTCTAGGTGAAGCACGTATTTGGCGTAGCCTGTCAGAATATGGGACTAGTGGTGGATGTGGTTGAGCAATAATCGGCCAACGACAACAAAATAACGTACACTGCTAACGAAAACGTCTGCAAGCGACCGTACGAGTGGGTATTGTTCCTCGTAACGCTTTTTGAGCGCCTCGCTTAAACGAACATGGCCTTCCAAAAGATCGTTTTCGATGACCTCTAGACATATCCGTAGGTCCTCCGGAAGTTGGCGCGGAGGGATGGCACCAGGGATAGGGGCAGGTTCAGAGATGGAATTCTTGTGTGTCTTGCGTAATACCCTCGTACCCTGTGTTTGGATTGTTCCCTTCGTGGAGAGCCCATCAACGACGAGCGATTGACGCCCAAGTGACTGAGTGGATTCTGCGGGGTTAGTTACGCGGAGGGGGGGAGGTAACGAATGGTGAGAACGGGATGGGAACGGGACTTCGCCATTCCTACCAGACCGGTTGGCAGTGGTGTTATACGGAGAGCGGGGGTGGTTGTGCTTAGCGGCTTGCTTGGAGGAGAAACCCTTAGCAAGGTCATCATCAACGTCGTCGTCGGATATTTCTGGATGTGGAGTCTCTTCACGTTTTGCCGACGGTGGCGCTGGGGTTGTCGATCGGCCGCCAACGGGCGAAGCAAGGAACCGAGAGGCGATCGGGAGATTTTCCAAGGACTCGGAGGGTCTTGTACGCAAGTACTCGTCGTAATCCCTGAAGTTCCCTAACGATGTGCCCGGGTGTGGTGTGCTTGGGTGTGGGGACGTAGAAGACGTAGAGAATGGGTGCAGAAGCGGGTCTATGAATGTCTCCTTCATCTTGGCCAGCTCGCTCACATATCTGACGTTCATTAGCGGTGTTTACAATATGAGGATGGGACGGATTGTCTAACCTTTCTTCGCTGGACACGATCTCAAACAAGACTTCCTGGCGGGTGCGTTCCCGAGAGCCGATGTTCGCGACCAAGTCGACCTCTGTGTGTTCACTCCAGGAAGCGGGACTCATGATTCGGCTACTATTCGATTGGGAATACGGGGTACCCGATCGAACAGTCTGCTGCACGGATGCGCTATCCGCAAAGACCTTGTTGGGGTAAGGCGAAGTCGTGGTTGCCCGAACGGCGGGGTGCCTTCCGGATTTGACAGACAGATCCGTCCGGGAGCTTGCTGGACCTGTCGTGGATATTTTACCGGAGCGGTTCGAGGGTATCTTCTTCATTTGTGGAGGCGGATCGTTAGTGGGAGTTGGAGACCGTAGTGGGCGTTCGGCAGTAGGCGTAGTCGACGGGGACATGAAGGCGACCTTTTTATGCACGTCAACCGTTATAGCGGTGGTGGTGGTAATCGTCGCAGCGGTGTTCGTCGTTCCTTTTGAACCGCTTCTGGAGGGTGTGGGCTCCAATGGCTGGGGAACTGGGGACCGTGTTGGAGACGCAACATTGAGGTCTGCAGGTTTGGGGGAAGGGGTGGGTAGGGTAGGATAGTTAGGTTGCGTCGGGGTTGTCGAGGAGCTGGCGGTGGTGGAGGACTCGGTAGACTCGAGAGATGGCGGGTGTTCAATTGACGGCAGTTGTCTGGTAGATAACTCTGGTAACGGTTTGAAGGACTTGACGGAGGTCGGGGTCGCAGCGATCAATGGACCAGGAGGCCAATCTGGAAGGGGACCGAGTTGTGGAACCTTCTCCTTGCTTGCATCCTTTTCCTTGTCCTTGTGAGATCCTAGCTTGAACTTGTTGAAGAGGAAGGCTTTCATGTTTTTAGTGGCCCGAGCGGGCGTTCGGCGCGGGTCGTGACAAGGCCTCTGTTGAGCGGCGTTCCAGGGAAAAGGCGCAGGGTTGTCGACGGGGAGAGCGGCGACGGTGGCGGAACGGAGGGGGGACTGTGGGGAGGGGGAAGAGGGAGGAGGAGCAGATGAAGGTGGATTAGACGCTCATTGGCCTCGTTGCAACCGAACGATGTGCGGAACGAGCCAACAGCACAGGCCAGCCCACCTTACAAAATCCGAAAAGATCTTGAGGTATTCTGGTTATTCGCTTCGTCAGTCAGACGATGGGGCGACGAACGGCACCACCCTTTGGTTGGGCGGTCAGGTTCTATCCGCATATCTTCCGACCCTCAAGACGCGACCAGGCAAGGCGATTGAGCTGGGTTCTGGAATTGGTCTCTCTGCGTGCGATATCTCGTCGCCTACAGTCATCTCTGCTCTCCTGACGCGCTTTCAGACTCACTCTCGCTTCACTTGGCTGGGACGTGGTAGCAACCGACCTCTCGAACGTCATCGACTCCGTCCTCGGCCGGAACGTCGGCGATAACACCCACCTCGTGGCCGGAACTATAAACGTTCGGGAGCTTGACTGGATGGTGGAGCCCGAGCACTGGTCCTGGGTCGACGCGAAATCGGTGTCCTCGCCGTCTCTCACCAGGAATCCACCCGCTGAGGATCTCCTTGGGCCCCCCTTCGACCTGATCATGACCTCCGATACGGTCTATATCCCCCAGCTCACCCAGCCGCTTCTGCGCACCATCCACGCATTGGCATCCCTTTCCTCCGCTGGAGGCAGATCCCCGTTGATTCTTCTCTGTTTCGAGAGACGTGATCCGTTACTGATTGATCGTACTCTAAATGATGCACGCCAGGCCTTGGGATTCAAACCAGAACGCATCCCTCACAAAAAATTGACGCAAGCGATGGATAAAGCGGGCCTCAGATGGGACAAAGAGGACTGGGATGGCGTCGAATTGTGGAGACTCAAGCTGGCGAAGCCATTGAGAGGAACAACCGGTGAGGCTGGGTCATAACCAGAACACCTGGTCCCATGGATTGTACAGACTCTACACCCGTGATAAATCGCAATCGTAAAACATGCAGAGAGGCGCATACAACTCTGAAAATCAAGAAGAACTTGCAGTATTGTCGGCTTTGACTGTGGGTTGAGTCTTTTCTGGCGAACGCTCGGTCCCCCTGCAAGCGACAGTCTAAATCCAGTGTCAGGATCGGATAATGGCACTTACAGGGTAAGTGGGTCAGCATCCGCATCTACATCCTCTCTCCTTGAAGCGACGAGCCTCAAATTTCTGTCGAACCCATGCTTGGACTACAAACCTGGTCAGGGCGCCGTCCGACGTTGACCACGGACGTTGCCTCGTACCAAATCTCTCCATGTCTCCTCCTCGTCGTTCTCCGTCTGAAGTTGGTAAACCTGGAGAAAACCCTTAAACCTGTGGTCTCATGATTAACAAGCGGTCACCAAATCGTGAAACGGCAGTCTCACGTCAAGCACCCGGTATCCGTAACGTCCAGAAACTCCATCAACTCGTCTTTCGTGTCATCTGAGAATGGGGTCCCGTTGGTATCCGTCGCCCACGCATCCAGACCTTCACTGGACAAGTACGCGCTCTCGGGCGGCGTCAGGAAAATACCACCCTTCCCATTTGGCCCAGCGGTTGACTGAGGAGTGCAATACTTTGCAAAGATGTGCTTGAGACACCGCTCAAACTAGATAGAAGACAAATTAGCGTGAGGCTTTGCGATCAACTGGATGCAGCATACAATCCCACCTCATCAGAGATCGATCCGTCGCTGGTCAGCAGCTGAGCGGATCCCGCGTTCCTGTGACCCTGACGGGCTCCAAGCTCGGGAGTGTTTGGACGAGGTCCGGGAGATTGAACCCTTTCCAAGGCTTGACGCATAGGCTTCCTCAAGGGGCGCCCTCAGCAAGAAGCGGAGGGAGAGGGGAGATGATCGTTGGAAAGAGAGATTTCAAAGGTGGAGGTGATCGACCACTGGGATCAGATTGACCACACTCGTAATCTCCCTCGACGATCATCCAGCCAGCGGAAGCTTCAAGTCATGAGGAAAAAGGTGGGGTGTCCTTAACCCGGGCAATCTCACCGTAGTTCACTCGTCTTTAGGTTCTGCTCATGGGTGCCTCAGGCAGTGGCAAGACCTCCATGCGGTCCCTCATATTGTCTGTCCCTTCCCAATCCTGAGATCACCCAGCGGCCACCGAGACCAATGCTCCCTACCCTCCCAGCTCAAACAATCCCGCATCCCTCACCACGAGGTTTGGTGCAACAATCGACGTAGAACAGAACCACGTCCGCTTCCTTGGCGACTTGGTTCTCAACCTCTGGGACTGCGGTGGCCAGGACTCCTTCATGGACAGCTATCTTTCCACCCAACGGTCGACGATATTCCAGCACGTCGCGGTACTAATCTACGTCTTCGATATCGAGACACGAGAAGCTCTCAAGGACCTCGAATATTATCGTGACTGTATCGACGGGCTGAAGAAGTATAGCCCGGAGGCCAAAGTCTTCTTGCTCGTGCATAAGATGGATCTCGTGCGAGAGAATGCGGACGGCGTCTTGGCAAAGAAGAGGGCACAGCTCGAACAGGAGAGCCCTGGCCTCACCGTCACCATGTTTGGGACAAGCATCTACAATGAGAGTCTTTACAGGGTACGCCATCGCACCCCCCGCCCCCAACTTCTGACGCCAGATTCCCATACCTCAGGCGTGGTCTCGTATCGTTCACAGCTTGATCCCCAACGCGAACATCCTCTCGAAACACCTCTCGACCCTCGCACAGGCGTGCAGTGCCACTGAGGTTGTCCTCTTCGAACGTACAACCTTCCTCGTAGTCGCCACCTCCTCAGAAACAGATCAAGATGTCGAGGACCCTCACAAACTCGACGGAATTCGCTACGAACGAACCTCCGAGTTGATCAAAGCGTTTAAACACTCATGCGCGAGGGCTCGCGAAGAGTTCCATTCACTCGAGATGGAACTGTCCGAGTTCACTGCGGTGTTGGACGAACTCACAAGGAACACTTACGTCCTGATCATCGTGCACAATCCAACAATCGGTCGGTCCTCCCACGTTCTCTCTGCTTTTTATTATCCCCGCAGTCGTCTGATTGGCGTTCCAACCTCATGCTCGTTTCATATAATTAGAGACCGCCGCGTTGAAGATGAATATATGTCTCGCCAGGAAGAAATTTGAAGAACTCCAAACGGACTCACTGTTTTCCTCATGATTTTTCCGCCTTTTCAGTCCCTCGGTGATTCCCGAACGTTGGTATGAACTCACAATATTCGCCGCCGACACATGGGGGACGTTCGAGTGTGAAACGTTCCCGCGAGCGCCAGGAACTGATATTGGCTCAGCCACAGCCGCCCCATACCACCGAGTTCCCATCTCCTACACTGCCATCCACCCCTTAATGCCCACGTTCCGCACACAATGTCGGTGATACGGTCCAAGTCTTTTTCTTCCGATTGTAATACCCCTATGGGCCCTCAGCCACCGTAATGCGACATCTAAACACCGAATTGGCGGTGTTTGTCCGAAAGTACGTTGCGTAGGCGCTCAGAACATTTCAAGCCGATTGTATGTATCGTTTTTTCAAACAAGAGGTTAAACTTTGGGGCCGGCGGCGCTGCGCGTCAAAAAGGGGTGTCCGTGCCATTCAGTACAAACAACGACACTGGAATGAGGCCGTCGACACCACCAATGGGGACCGGTGAGGTAACGTTCTATCCTTGGTCCTCTGCGTCACGCTTCCTCTTCATATCTCTCGTGATCTTATGCTGCGCGGCTTCGTGCTTCGCCAACTCTTGCGGCAGCTTTGAGACCGGACTCTTCGATATTTCTTTCAAAACAAACATCGAAGGTCAGCCAACGCCCAAGTGACGACGACCATGACGCACCCTGTTTAAGGTCATACATGACCTCGTCGTCGTCGTTGGACAGGAACGTAATCGCCGTCCCCTGCTTCCCGGCACGTCCAGTTCGCCCAATACGATGAACATAGGCCTCGATCGTATTCGACATCTGGTAGTTGACAACCAAACTGACGTCCGTCACGTCGATACCACGACCAGCGAGATCGGTAGCCACAAGGACGTCCGCGTCTCCGGAACGGAGAGCTTGTAAGGCCGCCTCTCGCTGTTCTTGATTCTTGCCGGAGTGCAGGGTAGATGCGTTCCACTGCAGGACGATCGAATGAGAGGCGTGAAGCAAACATGAAAAGAGAATCGGCCCACCCCTGCACGGGAAAGATCCTTGGCGACCACGTCCGCCGTCTTCTTCTGATTGACGAAGACGATGATAGGTGAGGCGTAATCGCCGCTGTTAAGGATCTCCAACAACCGTTGTCTAGGATCGAGTGAGGTGAGTTTAGTTCAGTATGAGGGCTGAGGCAGGTCTCCCACTTTTTCTTCTCGTCTCCCTGGACAAATTCGACGTTCTGTTCGACAGTGTCGACAGCTCTACCTGCTTCGCCGATCGTAATTATAGCCGGTTTCTTGAGGTACTTCTTGGCCAGACGTTCGACGGGAGGGGGCATGGTGGCCGAGAAGAGAGTGGTAACTCTGTTCCGCCCCTTCTTTACCACCGTCTCCCCGTCAACGTCCATCTGTTCTCCCTGGTCCTCGCCTTCCATAGCTTCGCTTGGCAGCTTATCCAAAATGAAGGTAAGGTCGGCTTCGAAACCAAGGTTGACCATTCGGTCTGCCTCATCCATGACGATGTACCGACATTGCGAAAGGACGATCACATGTCGTTCAATGACGTCCTTCAAACGGCCGGGGGTCGCGATGATGATTTCTGCACCTGCGCGGAGGTTGAATTGTTGTTCCTCGACGGAACGCTATTGAAACGATATGGTTAGCTCACTCCGAGCCTATCGTTATCTACGCTGGAACTTACTCCTCCAACAATAGAAACACACGTGAACCCGAGCGGTCCGGCGAACTTCCTTGTCTCCGACTCAATTTGTTGAGCTAATTCACGTGTGGGGGCCAATATCAAAGAGTATGGGCCAAGGTGTCGGTTATCGTCAGTGAAAAGCGGTAGGTTTGAGATGAAGGTGAGCATGGGAATAACGAATGCGGCCGTTTTGCCGGAACCTAAAACACTTTGTCAGGTTGAGCAACAACAATTGACAAGAGGCTATCTCACCAGTCTCAGCGATGCCAATAATATCGCGGTTTTGCAAACCAATTGGAATAGCCTGCCTCTGAATGGGCGATGGTTCCTTGTAGCCGACCTGATCGATGATTCCGAGGATCTGTGGAGGGATAGAGGACTCGTCCCAGGACCGCAGAGGTTGGGGGATCGAGCCACCTGCCCAAGGATCAGAGAACGCAAGGGAAGAGAGGTTTAAGTGCACGGACCTCGGGCAGCAATGCTGAAGTCCTCCCTAAAGATACGCCAATCTCGATCCTTCATCTCGTGGAGTGATTTATCCGACCAATGTCTCTCGTCGATACCATTCTTTGCGGCCCGCCTTCTCTCCATCGGATCTGTGAGCTGAGATTCGAGTCCAGTCCTCCGCACAGTGTGATAATCGTCCATTCCAGCGATGTGCCCGCGACCGAACATGACCTGAGCCACGCCCTGACCTTGAACCACCGGAGGGGCTGGCATGTCTGCGGCGGTATCGTCTTGCGTGTCCCAATCAAAGACAAACTTCCGGTCGTTCATCTTCCGAATCTTCCGCTTCTTCTTGTCCACCCCGAGGTAACGCGACCGGATTGCACTGAGGTCCGTATCGGACATTGGTGGGACATAATTTGAGGTGTTGGCTATAATTTCGGTATTAGATGGGGGGGGCGGGGGCGGCATTGTGTTGGATGTCGGAGTTTGTGAAGGCTGAGTGGCCGCCTTTTCGCGTTGGGCCCTGGGGGCTGTCGGGATGCCATTTTGATACCCTCCGTTGGCTAAGGGAGGATGCTGTCGTCTGTCACGATCTTTACCACCACCTCGGCTATTGTATCGGTCGTCATCTGCAGAACAGAGGTAACATGAGACTGTGTTCGCAAAGTGTAAATTAACCGAGACACTGACGGCGTGTACCACTTGAGCCATACCTGGATTCCCTGTTGCGATCCCGGTCGCGAGCCCGGAACTCTTCGGCCTCGCGTTCGAGAGCTTCTCGGTCTTTGCGGTTGTGCTGTTCCTTTTCCTTCCGTTGCTGTTCTTCCTGGTTACTCTTGGCGAGCGCGAGTTCCGCCCGTTGGGCCTTGGTGAGGAACTTGGGCTGTGGGGGGGTGGTCAAGGTTGACCCAGCGATGACACATGGTGGGGTTTGCGGTGGACTTACTCTGGAGGCGGCTTCCTCTTCCTCCTTCTGTTTCTGGAGAAGCGTTTCGATGGATACAGGCTGAGCCCGGTCGACCATGATCGTGGTGTGTGGGAGATCACTGTAGCCCGGGTTGGGCCATGGTTTACGCCTTTGCTATTTTTGCCAGGAGGACGGACGACCGAGCCTCATACTGCCTTCCGGGCTTTCGTTGACGTCTGTGTCAACCTAGACCGCGCCAACGTTCGCAGAGCCCGGGGGGAGGGGGGGGGGGTATATATGCCTCCTCTAAGATCCGACAACCCCTCATCATTGCCAACTATCCCGGTTCTACCTCCTCCAACATCTACAACACATCCTTGACAATGCACCAGTGCTTCGACGTCGCGTATGGTTTCGACCAACTCCATCGTTTTGACGCATTTGTTCCGGCAAATCACAAGTCAAAGTGTATCGTATTTGTACATGGAGGGGCATGGAGATCGTAAGCCCCCCTCTCTGTGTGTGCCCTCCTCATCGCTGACACCCCGTTCTCTCGGCCTTCAGAGAGGATAAAAGCCACCACACTGACCTGGCTCGAAGGATCGCAAAAAGTACTCAAAGCGTTGTTCTGGTGCCAAACTATCGCCTTACACCGAAGGAGCCTACGCCTGCGAATAACATCTACCACCCGTCGCATGCGAATGATATTCTTCTCTTCCTGACCAGGATCCTCGTCTGGGACGGCCCCCCTGGCACCGACATTCAAGAGGCCCTGAAGCATATCCACCTCATCGGACACAGCTGCAGCGCACACATGATCGCCTCGATCGTCCTCGACTCTACTTCCATCACTCCCTCGCTCAATACCCCCACCAGACTACTCGATGCCATCAAAGGTGTTATTATGTCTGAAGGGATCTTCGACCTCGACCAACTTGTTGCGTGCTTCCCTCAGTACCGGGAGTGGTTCGTAGCCAATGCCTTCGGCGATATCTCCAAGTTCTCCGACTTCTCCGCCCTCAACTACTCCTCCCGCGAACACATAGATTCCACCCGCTGGCTCATCGTCCATTCCAAGGGTGACACCCTCATCGACGTTGGCCAAAGCCAGTCCATGTACGAGCACATCTCCAGATTATACCTCAAACAAAACCTCCCTATCGACAAGCACGTATACTTCGACATTGACGGGCTCAAGGCCGAGCACAACGACATTTTCAAGGAAGACAAGTACATCGAGATGGTCTCATCGTTTATCCTTAGCGCTTAGGCCGC
>Ga0307516_10000568_pt1 | contig 49806 bp, 64 predicted proteins | sample 19_EM_MG_FD_203310 | JGI IMG/M metagenome (GOLD analysis project Ga0307516, IMG submission 203310) | Populus trichocarpa ectomycorrhiza microbial communities from riparian zone in the Pacific Northwest, United States - 19_EM | ecosystem: Host-associated > Plants > Roots > Unclassified | place... | reverse complement strand
ATTTGTTATTTTAAAAAATTAAACCCCCCCCGGCCCCCCCCCCCCCCCCCCCGCTGGTGCCGCTGCCCAGGACGTGGAGCGCACAGTGCCAATGCGAGTGTCGATTTCTCTGGGGGTGTTTACGGCGAGCGAGTCAGCGGCGCCGGCGCCCATACCATATCTACCCATCGTCGAGAGGCGGCGGAGGTGGCAGAAGCAGGAAGGAGGAGGGGGAAGGAGGAGGAGAGGGAAGGAGGAGGAAGAGGAAGGAAAAGAAAGAGGAGGAGAGGACGCCACTAAAACCAAAGCCCAGGTAGGAAGGAAAGTCGGTGCCATGACGGACAATGGGCGGGTGCAGCACCGGATCGCTTTCCCTAGCGTTCGTCCGTGCATACCAGAGAGGCAAGCGGTGGGGGCGGTTCCCCCGCGAATGTGGGCAGTCTGTCCGTCTGTCCGTCCGTCCCTCTGTCCGTCCCTCTGTCCGTCCCTCTGTCCGTCCGTCTCCCTCTGTCCGTCCGTCCCTCTGTCCGTCCCTCAGTCTGTCCGTCCCTCCCTCTGTCCGCCCCTCCCTCTGTCCGTATGCGAGTTGAGTTTGGCCACGGCACGGGATGTCCCCGATCCGACCGGAAGGTGGGAGCGAGCTCGAGCGGATTCTGCCGCTGCCGAGATCCTCCCTTGGAATCGGCCTCTTCCGTGGGGATGCCGGCTCGCGGCCGTTGAGAGACAGCAGAGTCTTTTTTATGTAACTCCCTGCCAGGCTGACCGAAGGCTGGGCGGGGGCCGCCTTGCCCACTTGTTCCATTATTGTTCCAGAACCAGTACCGGCGATTCCCCGAGGAGACTTTTTTTTCCCCTTCCTTCCTTGCTCGTCCTTGCTCGGCCTCGCTCGCACAGCCCCGATTTGGCCTGGTCGCCCCTAAAGCCTCAAAAAAGCCAAGAGCCCATACTTTCACCAAGTATGTAGATACCCAAACTACTTCCCCACCACCACTACCAGCACTACCACCACCAGCACTACCACCAGCACTACCACCAGCACCACCACCAGCACCACGGCCCAGTCACCACCCTCCAGCCCCAAACTATCACCAGCCGACCCACAGCCCAGTCTGCTGCCAGCACGCAGAGTTCAAACGTCCCAATTATCCTTCGGTCAGTCCAGTCGCGCATAATGTGCGTCGCATATCTCGCGCTCTCTGTAGCATGCTTGCTCAGTATTATTATGTAGGTACGGCCAATGTTGCTTGGCCCACGGCAACTGCAACTGCAACTGCAACTGCAACGTTTTCAAGATTAACCTGCAACCAACTGCTATTTGCCATCTCCACTACTACCGCTACACACTGCTACTACATACCGCTCTGCTGCCGCTGCTGCTGCTGCTGCTGCTACTACCGCGCTGCTGCAATACGTCCACGGCCCCAACGCAAGCTCGCTGCCGTCCACTGTGGCCCCATCCCCCATCCCCCCTCCACCTCCTCCCACTGACCTGGCAAAAAAATAAACCCGTACGTGCCTCGGGAACAAGAGCCTCACGGGAACTGAAAGCTCGGAGGTTCATGCCTGAGTATACTGTGTTGCTGCTCCACTCGTACCCTCTCATGTCCGTGCTTCTTCGACCAAGCCTTTGCCGTTACGGATCAACGAGACGCAACAGGCTGACCACCCGTCCCTCGCAGTTCTGGATTTGATAGTTAGGTTGAGAGAAGAGAGACAGAGGCGGACGGAGACGGACGGAGACGGACGGAGACACAGAAAAGAGAGCTCTCGTACCGGGGAGTTCCCACTTAGCGACCCATTTTGATCCCATCCCGAGCTCGGTAAAGGTCTTGTATCCCGGAATCCAAGCCGGGAAATGTTCTTGGCCCGACAACCGCAGGCCATTGTTGTATCGACCCGACAGAGTCCAGAAGCCATCGACAGCACCGCGAGCACTGCGCGCAACCAACGCCCGCAGAGTCCGTCGTCTTCGCCCGAGGGAGTTGTGCGCGTTGCTTTCTTGCTTGTGTACAAGGCTGGAAGACAGGGAGGGCACAGATCAGGGCCGGGGAAAGGCAGGCAAGGCTTTCGCGAGTGTGTGGGGAGGGGGGGAATTGTGTTCCAGAGACGGCGAGAGGCTGTTAGCTGTGCTGCGCTGTGGGGGGATCGCAGTAGCTTGCAGGGCGCTACGCTGCACAAGGGATCGAGAGCGCGAGGTAGGGAGACACACACTCCTACATACATACATACAGCAGCGCACGACGGCGGGGCGGGAAAAGAGCTCTGATACATACTCGACATACGTCAACGACCTCCCGACTTTTATTCTCAGCGCAACGGCTGCAAGACAGCGGCCATTCGTGCGCCACACCGAACAGCGACCCAGCTTCGCAATCCTCCACACGATATCCCTCCCCGTTCCACTGATTCGTAAAATAAAAAATAAATCCCAAAAAATAATAATACTCGTTTGGACCGGAAAGCAGCCCCTGCGCTCACCACTGGCTCGTTTTGTCCCCCCACCCCCCGTTCGCTCTTCCCCGGTTGTTTGTTTGTCTGTCTGTTTCTGCCCCTCGGATGGACCGCGATCTCGACATGCAGAACAACATGCACAGGGAGCGCCGGACGTTGTCCGTGCCCACAATTTCATATGAGGACGTTGACCAGCACCAAGATCTGGAGATGGCGGCGCAACATGGCTTCATGAGCGCCGCGCCGCCGCCGTCGCCCCTTGCGCCGGCGGCTGCTCTCGGTGCGACCGCGGGGTGGCCTCCGCAGCCCCATCCAGGGCAAGCTCCATCGCCGTTTGGTCACAACCATATGGCCACGCTGGGGAAACCCCATGTGGCCAGATCCAGATCCGCGTCGACCTCTTCGTTGTCGACGCCCACGCCAGGAACGCCAAATCCGAAGAAAAAAATCGTCACTGCCTGCCAGAGATGTCGGACGAGAAAGATTCGCTGCGACGGCGCTCTCCCGGCATGCCGCAGCTGCGTCAAGGCGGGTGTGGAGTGCATCGAGGTCGATAGGGCCGGGGACAACAACATGCCGAGAAGGTGAGCTTGGACCCCCAATGCGAACCCCCCCTCACGGTGCGCTTTTGTTTTCTCGAAGGAAGGGCTGAGGCATCCCCCGGTGGCCACTGTATAGCTAACATCTCTACAGCCATGTCCTCGAGCTCGAGAACAGGATCAAGTGGCTCGAAGATATCGTGAGAGCACGATGTCCCGATGTTGATCTTTCGATCGGCCCCACGGTGGAGCTCCGTTCGAGGCCGGCACCGCCCGCGATACGGATCGTCACGACGGGACCGGACTTCGACCAGCCTCTTCAGTGCATGAGTTCTACATCATCTCCCATCTTCGCACTGTCGCCAGCGTCGACATGTGCCACGCCAGTGTCGTTCGAGTTCTCGTCTCCGGGGGTATCGCCAGGGCACCTGCGGCCCATGAGCCCGTTCACGTTCTCCGAGGATGGCCCTTCCCGTGCTCCGTCGCCGGCCCCGCCGAGCCCGCTGATGCTGGCGCAAGATACTCCAGCACTTCCCCACGAAGTCTGCTTGCTGGCCCTGTCGGCGTCCGAAGAACCGAAATACTTTGGCTCGTCGTCGGGGCTCAACTTTGCCCGCATGGTCTTTGGGGACGACAGAACCGATCTGCAAGATTGCGACTTGGAGGGATTGGAACGGCATGCGCCGGTTGTTGACGCCGAGCCAGCCCCATTGCCAACCATGGAGGAGTGCAGACTGTTTTCCAAGACGTACTTCGAGTGTGTCCACATGCAGTACCCGTTCCTCCACCAACCGACCTTCGACGCCTGTCTACGGGCCGTGTGTCGAGCGCGGGACCATGGCGATGTGGGAGGACTGCCTCACGGCTTTTCGGCACCGGTGGCACGATTCCAAGCATCCCTTGTCCTCTCGATCGGAGCGCACATAGTGTCGACACAGAGGGGCAGGAATTTCAACAGCGAAGGCTATTATGCCGCAGCACTGCGGCTAGCCGGCGATGTGTCGTTTACAGGCAGCCTCCAAGGTGCACAGAACGCACTCTTGCTAGCTATGCGCAGCCTGTTTGCAACCGGCTGCCGGAATCTGTGGTACCTGAACGCGGTAATCATGGCCACCTGCATCGACCTGGGCCTGCAGCGACGATTCGAGATGGTTGACCAGAACAAAGCGGCTCTCAAGCGACGTGTGTTCTGGTGTGCGTACTCTCTCGACCGGAATCTGGCCATCGCCCTCGGCAGGCCTTTCTCACTCCGCGAGGAATCCATCGATGTGGATCTCCCACAAGATACTGACAGCGACGAGGAACTCTTGAATCTCTCTCATCCATCGGGGATCCCACAGTCCATCGGGACCTCGAGGGGGGCTCCCTTCAGCTGCTCGGTGTTCATGTTCAAGATAATGAAGATAATCTCGAGCATCAAGTCGACGATGTACCGGGTTTCGCCATCCGCTGCCACTTGGGATATCGGCGAATGGCAGATAAAAACCTATCAGCAGCTTCTCGACCTCCAGGATCAGGCCCGGTCCTCCCTTACGCTCATGCGTCGGGGCTCCGGGCTTCCGTCGCAAGTCGCAGGCTCACAGCTGGTCGAGCTGAAGCTCCACGAAGCTATCCAGTTGCTTTTCCGGCCGAGCCCGATATTCGTCCATCCGACTCCGTTCGCTCTGGACAAATGCTTCCACTCGGCGGTCGAAACCGTCAGGATATACTACAAGCCCAAGCGTTACAACGATCCGTCGCATCACCCGTACACCCGCCTGACGGAGAACTCGATATTCCTCGCGGGCATCACGATGCTCTACAGCCACCGGACCTGTCGCGAGGTCCGCGAGAAAGCTGGGAACGAGTTCCTGGCGGAGGAGATCAGGTGCTGCTCTCAGCTTCTGGCGGACCTGGCTCAGCTGTGGCCGACGGCGCAGAAATCGAAGACCAAATTTGATTCCCTCGCCTGCTCGACCCTGGCGTTCTCCTCCGCCACCGCGTCGTCACGCATGCTCTCGCCTCACGACAGTGCGCGCAGGGCTTCCGGAGGCTCGGTCCGAGCGTTCGCGGAGAGTCAGACACTGGAAGTGCCCTCGCTTACGCCACTAGTTCCACCCGCGCCACCCCAGCCGTCAATCTCCAATAACGGGTGGTACGCGGCCGAAGTTGGGGCGCCCCCGGGCAGTCCCAATCCCGACCTGTGGGTGGCCGAATCTAGCTGGGACCTCCAACCTTCGGCGGAGGATTACATGATCAATGCGATGGAGGGGATCCAGCCGGGAACGGATATGGACATACTGGCGAATCTGATAAGCGACGATACGACGATGTGGGGAATGGAGCCCCCCGACCAGCAACAGGAACAACAGCAATCGCGGTGACTAGCCGCCGATTTGCTGGACGAGTGGCTCGAAGGGCTGGGTCTCCCGACTTGTGGGCTCGACTAGGTAGCTCTCCTTCCGGCCCCCGTCGGTGCCTCGAAGGGCCGCCATCACCTCATACACCTATCCTCCATCCCATCCATCCATCCGCCCGCCCATCTATCCGCCTATCCATCCATCATCTATCCATCGTGCGTCTATCGTCCATCTATCCATCCATCCTCTCTCTACTTTACCTCTCTGGTGTGTGTGTGTGTGTGTGTGTGTGTGTGTGTGTGTGCGTGTGTGTGTGTGTGTGTGGTTACATGGCGTTGAAAGGGTTAGCTTGCCAGTGCGCTGTTTTTCATACCCTGTGTTTCTCGTGTTGGCTTTTTTCATGTGTTATACCATTTTTCGCTTTCAATTTTCGTTTTTCCCTCTCCTTTTCTTTACGGCTTTTTGTGTTGCATGCGTGCGAAGAAGTACGCAGTAGGTGTCAAGTTGCGAGTGGAATTGGGTGGGGGCGACCATTTCAGGAGGGCTGGGAATGAGGAATGAGGGGGCTATGTAAGTACGGTATCTAGGCTAGACAAATGGTTTCGTTCCGCTATTCCCCGCTTATTTTTCAGCTGTGATTTGGGGTAGTCTAAGTACATACATACATAGAGTACATACGATCACAGACTGGCGTCCTTTTGTGTGCGTGGGTTAATCACGAAAAATCACTCGATGATTGGGGGGGCTGAGCCAGCCGTGCGGCGAAGACAGAGAGAGGAGAGAGAAAAAAAATGAGCTAGATAAATAGTCTAATATCACGGGGGGGAGCTCCGCCTCCACGTGGCGAATGGCGAATGGCGAGTGGCGGACGGGCGAACCGGCGGAGATGAAGCCGTGCACGCGAGCACGTCCCGTATCCACATGAAGGAAATGAAGGCGGGCCTGTACCACGAGGACGGGGGGGGGGAGTCAGCTGCTGCGCTCAACATATTCCCCACGCGCCCCCTTGCTCGGCCGCCGCCGCCACCGCCACCGCCACCGACGACGACGGGCACAAGCTTGGGGGGGGGGGGGGGCTCTTTTCCGCGTGCACATCCGGCGGTGGCGATTTTTTTTTTTTCCTTTTTGTTTTCATTTTTTTTTTCTTGCTTAGATAGTGCTACCCATCTAAGTAAGTACATTATGTAATATCTACCTTGTATGTAGAGTTATATGTATGTATATATGCGTTCGCCAGATATGCAGGGCTCGAAAGCCCGCCCCTGCGTCCCAGAAGCTTGTATGTATGTACTCCGCGGTGGGGTGGGTGCCGGTCGGTAATCGCTCGGCGAGACGGGGCTACATATCTACATACGCCGTTGGAGATGGCAAAGGCGGACGGACGACTACTAGCGCGTGTCGGCGCTTCTCGCGGTCGGGGCGTGGGCTTCTACGCTCGATCAGCACCCCCTACATAGGAGAAAATCGCACGCATGTAAACTGCCCGTCTACACGCCATACCCGGCCGAGACGCTGGGCACGTGGGGAGTGGCTCAGCGTGGCCGTCGCGGCTGTTGGCGCCGTGGCTGCCTCTGCAGAAGTGCGGCGGCAGTGTGTGTGTGTGTGTGCGAGTTGGGTGCTACGGCGCATAGGCACGAACGCGGCCGCCCGTGGTGCCGGACCGCCAGCGGCTGCGTTGCTGTCGCGGCAAGGCGCGGGTGTCGGCTGTGCTCTGTCCCGCGGGGATATCACGGCGCCCGAGAACCTGGAAGGAGGCCGCGGCGTGCGGGAACGTCGCGCCTGCCTGCCTGGTAGCTGGTGGGGGTTTGCGCTTTCCTCTGCAGAACATATCGCGCTCTGCTGTCTTACTCGCTGCTGAACTCCAGTGCGGGTGGGGTACGTACCTAGCCTGGAGCTGCCCGTCCGTCATGGAGAGTGACTCGTCAAGCGGCGCGGCGCATCGCCGCCTACGGACACCGACGGCCCGCGATAACATCGTCATGATCCAGTAGGGTCGCATATTATCAATGAATCATCATCACCATCACCACCGACGGCCCGCGGTGTGTTTGCTCGGCGTTTCGTCTCGCAGGCGGATGAGGGGGGAGGTGCTCCAGCCGAGCGCGAACCGCTTGGTCTCGACCAGACGGTGTTCGGGCTGACAGGAAAAGGGGAGAAAGTTGTGCTGCGTCTAACGCTACGAATACGGTGGACAGGAAACAGACTCGATGCCTCCCCGGCAGGCGCAGAGCAAGCGGCCCGGTCCCACCTGCCGGGCCGGTCACGTGCACTCATACAGTGGTGAGACTCTGACTTGATAGCTACTATGCAGCAGACCCCCATTTCTTCCCCCCCGCCGCCCTGCGGAAGGCGCTCTTTACCGGTACGCAAGCGGCCGCAGCTCCTCGTACCTGCGGTACGCGACCTTCTCGGCGTTGGTCGGACTCCTCGCGCGGATCCCGGCCAGCGGCTCCTGGTCGGCGCACCTGACCATCTTGAAGCGGTAGAACTCCTCGTCCCGTGCCAAGCCCTTGCCCTTCCTCCTGGCGATCTCGTGCTCGACGACGGTGTACAGGCCGTCGTAGCGGAACCCGACGGCCGGCGCCCACCTGCTCGAGCCCTTGGCCCGGATGACGCGGACCGGCCGCCCCGTCTCGCAGCTGCGCATCAGCACCCTCGTGTGCGCCGTCAACACGGGCTCCGTGCTGCCGTCCGGCTTCCAGCCGTTGCTCCCAGAGTAGTACAGCACGTCGCCGTTGTCCTCGTCGGAGGCCTCGTAGCCGCTGGCGCCCGACGAGATGACCGAGAACGCGCCGACGTCGAGCTGTCCGTAGATGCCGGCCACCGGCGCGCCGTGGGCTCCGTCCCGGCGCGCGCACAGCTGCAGCGGCCACCACGTGCCCAGCGCGAGCCCGTTGTGGCCGAAGCGGTTCGCGGGCCGCGCCGGCACCGCCAGCCTGGGGTACTTCTTGCCCGTCTCGGTCACGTGGTGCACGACGCCCGCGACCATCCGCTCGTACACCTCCATCATCGTGCTCTCGTCCACCGCGGGGGCGGGTGTCTCCGGATCCTCCTCCTCCTCGCCCGCCGGCGTCATCAGTTCGTCCCACGTGATCTCCACCAGATCCTCCGGCTCCGGGGTCGGCGCCGGCCCAGCGGTGAGCAGTCTTTGGCCCAGGTCGTGTTGCTCCCACTTCGCCCACAGCTCCCGCGCCATCTCCTGCACGTCCTCGCCGAGCGCCGCCGAGCGCGACAGCGCCTCGACCGGAGCCATGATCCCGCTGGGCGCGAAGTCCACGTCCCAGCCGTGGAACGAATACACGCTGAGCTTCAGCAGCAGGTTGATCAGATCCGACCTGCGCTTGCCGAGCAGCTCCCGGTCGCTGGGCGCCGGCAGCATCCGCTCGAGATGGAGTCGGTACCCGTGAAGCCGCTTGCGCGAGATGGCCGGGTCGGTCGACGTGGGCGCCGGAATGAAGTCGGGCTGGTTGCTGGAACCAACGCCGCTGCCGCTAGCCGGAGCGGCGTCGGGGGAGAGGCGCGAGGGAGGCGAGCGTGGCGAGCGTGGCGCGTAGGGTGTATGCCTTGCCGGAGTGTGGCGTCCCCTGCCAACGATTTGGTTGAAGGTGAGCTTCTTCTTTGGGGCCATCTGTTCTTGGGTCGAGTTGACTAAACGCTGGAGAGATGCCAATATCCAGAGTGGTATAGGGTATCTCAACTGGACAAGCAAGTAAGTATGTTTGGCAAGAGATGTCCACTTGTTTTGGATTTTCTGGATCTTCTCTTTTTTTTTTTTAAGTCTGATGGTGTTGCCCAGATACAACAGCTAGGGAAAAGCAGTGGAGGGAATAAGCAGTGGAAGAAAAAGCTTTGGGGAAGGGGGATATTTATACTATGTACATAGCTCCAAAATCAGCTGAGAAGAGCTTCTGACTCCTCTCCTATGTTGGGGCAGATTATCTGCAGTTGAGAGCCAGATTATCACCACCACCACCACAATTGCTTTTAAAGTTAAAGTGGCAGCCCAACCCACCTTCCAAACCAGGATGAACCCTCGCATCTTCCCTGGCCATCCAATCAGAAGCCGGAATGAATACGGGGAGCTCGGTCACCCCATGACCAGATGTGACAGCTGCAGTCTGCTGATACTCCACGCACATATCAGACTCAGACCGGCGAGGCATATCAACAGCAACTGGTTTAACGCTGTTGAGATTTGCCGTATACCCAGTCAGTCTCCTAGACGGTCGTACAGACTGCTCTGACTCACAACCACCCTTTGCTCACTCTTTTGGTACTGCGTGTTGGGGAGTTGATGTGATCACATGATGGCTATCCACGTCGAGTGAGATAGAGTGAATGTCCATAGTATGAGATACTCGGCATTACAGAAGCAACACATCGGACAGTGGGAAATTTTTCTCTCGGCCACACGCACGCAAGACGATCTCAACGCCACCGGAATCAGACAAGAAGGAAAGCACGCAGACAGCAACGAAATGGCAGGCAAGATGAACATCATACACGTCTCTGGGCGTCCATCCATCCATTTCCCCTTCCCTCCTTAGCACACGCCGCTAGTTTTCTCTACGCTGGTTACCATTTGGTTGACTGGCTATCGTCCACCCTTCACACTGCCACCAGCGCTGCCAACCCTGTGGGCGTGGCTTAGAACGCGCCGACTTCGTAATTTTCCTGCGACGGTGTTAGGCTATCTGCTGTGGCGAGAAGTGAGAGCGATCATACCTCGGAAAAGAAAGTGCACACGACCGTCCTGTCGGCGAATTTTCGGCCGGCGAGCGACTTGAGGGCTGTCGAAGCCACATCCAGAGTCTCGAAGCGGACGTAAATCTACCAACAGGCAACGTTAGAAGAAACCCTGGAAATGCAGTGACGACCGGAAACAACCTTCCCAACACCAGCTGTCTGTCTAGAGCCGCCACTAGGTCGGGGAACCTTGAGGTCAACAAGTTTACCGAACTTCTGGCACTCATCCTTTATGTCCTCACAGATTTCTGCAATCCAAATCAGTACCCATTTTCCGTCTTCCTGGAAGAACGAGGATGACTTACCCTCGTACTCGTCGGGGTCCATCAACTCCTCGGGCGTCACCATGTTGAGCAACTGCAGAACCCTACTGGTCTCCAAGTCGGCGCTTGTAGTTCCGGCCATCATCGCCATGGCGTTGACACCCATCTCGACCCCAGCCGCCTGCTTCATTCCAATGGACGCACGCTGAACCCTCAGACTGCGGTCTCCAAGCTCCATATTATTAAGACCCTCAACGGCGATGTCGGTCGCCGCGGGATCGTGAAACTCGCAGAAAGCAATCCCCTAAAATTTCAATCCGCAGGCGGAAAGTCCGAGAGGCTTAGGTTAATAACTGTGTCCTATTTTGCAAGAATACTCTTGACTTGTAATGTGCGAGCGAAGGAATTGTTTGTTTTCTTGACGGGGCAAAAGGGGGTTAAGTCAAAGGTGTTTTGTGTGTTAGTACAAGGGGAAAATATACCTTTGAAACTTCATCTGTGGTATCCTTGACAAGCACAAACGCCTTTAGTTCTCCAAAACTCTTAAGCAGCTCAATCACCTGTTCATCCTGGAGATAATCGGGAACACTAGACACGAGGATTTTGTTCGGTGTATCCGGAACATTGTTGCTGATCTGGCCGGGCTCAGTCTCAAGGCCATCGTCAACAACGAGTGGCACGATGTAATCCTTTGGTCGCCTGATCTCCAACTTGGATCCGCCAAATTCAATCCCGGAGAAAGCCAAGCACACTGTAGTGTCGAGGGTATTCTTGAATTCAACCATACCCAACGACCTGTCTGAGTTAAGCTGTACCAGGGTCACAGGGTCGGGGCCACCCGTAGTGACGTTAAGAGGCGCCAGAAGCTGGTTGAAAAACTGCAGGAGAGTTTCTTCGTCAGTGCCTTGGGGAATGCCGCTGACAAGGAGACGCTTCGCCTGGCGTGAGTTCGTCGGTTTCAGGGCGGAGGCCGTGGCGACGCTGTTCGGCTGCGTCATAAACGCGTGGAGCCTAGTGGGGTCCATAGGAGCCTGTCTCGGTGCGCCAGGGAGTGGGAACATGCCTATCAAACGCATTAGCCATCGTCACCGCAAACAAGCTAGCGATGTCGGGAAACTCACCTGACAGCTTCGCTTGTTCGGATGTGACATTCTCATAGCCTTGTGGTTTGATGTCCCACATGGTCATCCGCCTCTTCCTCTCGGTGATAGGCGCTACGTCAGTCAAGTCGGGAGTAGGCTCCTTTCGTTTCGGCGGTGGGGTAGCCGAGCGTCTGCGCGAGAACGGGTCCCTCGCAGCCCGCGGATCCTCGTGTCTGCCGCTGCGGTCTCCGCGCCTGTCACCACCACCACCCCCACCCACACCCCCACGTCTGCGGTCTCCACGTTCGCGCTCAAACTCCCGGTCAATGCCTCTGTCGCCTCTGTCGCGTCCTCCGTATCGGTCATCACGCTCCCTGTATCTATCACGGTCTCCACTGGTAGCGGCAGAAGGGGCATCGCCTCCGTAAAAGTCCTCACGTCGGGATCTGCGGTGGCCAGGGGACCGGGTGCGCTCGCGACGGCGATCCCCACGGTCGCTGCGGTCAACACGGTCTCCGCGATCTCCACGGTCTCCGCGTTCGGGGCGTTCGGGACGCTCGGCGCGCTCGTGGTGGTCGCCCCTATCTCTGTCCCTGCGACGATCAGAAGTCTTCAGCCGGACCGTCAGCCACCGTTCTGTTCAGAGATTTCGAGGCGCAACAACGTACGTGGTATTCACGGGTGGACGAGTGGCCACCGTATCTGTCTAAATACCATCGAACCAATTAGCATCAGGTTTCGAACGCCGTCAAGGCGCGAGCAAACTTACCACCGCCTCTCGAAGAGTAGCTGTCGCCGTTCATGGTGGGTGGTTTTGTGGTTGTGCTAGGTGTCAAACTCTGCGTATTTGGATGACGACGCCTCCCTGAATCTACTCGACGCTGCGCTGTACAAATGAGTAGAAGGGTCGTGCGAGACGGCTATTTGTAATTCCCTACAGCAGCTAAGGTGGCAATAGGATTTCTGATGCGAGTAATTTATTTCGGTGGTTTGACTGCGATGGAATCGGGTGGATGGATGGTGACTCGCGATTGAAAGGGATCGCGCTCCTCAAAACGAGAATGGGTTCGCGTGTCATGGTTGAATTGCCGGGTAACTACGGTAAATCCCATCCGCGCCATCTACATGGTTATCCTGGAGCGCACCCACAGTTGCGATAACACAACATTCTACGGGGAAAAAAAAGCCTCCAGCAGAGGCAAAGAAACATCGAAATTTGAGCTCAATTGCTCCAAGGATGGCCACCAAATCTCTCTACCGAACGGCTGCTACAAAGCGCCTGTTTGCAGTCTCTCGTTTCTACTCCGCCTCCAAGGGTCCTCTCGGTAGCTCCAATAACAGCAACGGCACCGCCGCCGATAAAGAAACACATTTCGGCTTCCAGACTATAAAAGAATCACTCAAGGCCAGCAAAGGTGATTCATTGTCCATTGGGCTGCCGTCCTCACTCCTCACGCTGTGTTCCCAGTTCACGATGTCTTCTCCTCCGTCGCCGCATCCTATGATACCATGAACGACGTCATGTCTTTTGGCGTGCACCGCCTGTGGAAAGATCATTTCGTCCGCTCGCTCGACCCTGGCCGCAAGCCCGGCGGTCAGCCGCTCAAAATCCTCGATGTTGCCGGTGGCACAGGCGACATCGCCTTCCGCATGCTAGACAACGCGGCCAAGATCCACCACGACTTCGAGACGTCGGTAGTGGTCGCCGACATCAACGGGGACATGTTGCGGGAGGGCGAGAAACGCGCTTTGGCTGCTGGGTACCTTCCGTCCAATCGCATCTCGTTCAAGGTCGAGGATGCAGAGACCCTCAGCACCATTCCGAGCAGTTCGGTCGATCTGTATACCATTTCTTTCGGTATCCGGAATGTCACTCGCATCCAGGAGGCGTTGAAGAGCGCTCACAGAGTGCTTAAACCCGGTGGTTTATTTGCGTGCATGGAGTTCTCAAAGGTGTCCCCAGCGCTGATGGAGGCCATCTACCAGCAATACTCGTTCAGTATCATTCCGCTGATGGGGCAGCTGGTTGCTGGAGATCGGGATAGCTACCAGTACTTGGTTGAGTCGATCAAGCGGTTTCCTTCACAGCAGGAATTTGCCCAGATGATCAGGGATGCTGGGTTTCTGACGGCAGGACGAGGCTACGATGAGTTGACTTTTGGTGTGGCGAGCATCTGGAAAGGGATCAAGCCATTGGAGGCGAAAAATTGAAATGATGACTAGGACATTGTAATGATCAAACGGGATTCCATTATACAATAGGGCTCAGGATATCCGTGGTGCGTCTTGTGAGCTTCTTTCTTCCTGTTCAGGTTAAAAATCGGTAGATGGATGGGAACAGATGGGCTTGTACGCATGTGCCGATGAAAGCGTGCTGGTACATTGTATCGGGGCACGAACGTAAGAAGAAAAACTGCTATAATACATCAAACATCCCGATTTCTCTCCACCTACCCAGTCCGGTTGGCCATAAACACTGAGCTGACTGGCATCCGCCCACCCGTTAACGCACCTCCCACCTCTAGGATCACATTGTCGCTATCATCAATGTTCAGTCCTTCTCCCTTGCTGATCCTCTCCTTCTGGATCAACATCTCCCTAACCGTCGGTGGCTTAGTAGTCGGCGAGTGCATCCTGAGATCCTCCTCCTTAAACTTCTCCGCAATAACTTTCTCCAGCTGTGCCTCTGTGAGGATGAAGTCGCCGGCGCTCATGTACAATTCATGCACCATGCTCTGTCGCTCAGCGCTCTTCTCCTTCAAGAGTTTCTCCCTCCTCGCGCTCATCTCCTCCAACCTCTCCTTCCTCCTCGGATCCGGCAAACCCTTCTCTTGCAGTCTGGTGGTGCTGAGCACACTCGGCAGGGTGAGCCTCACGTCGTTCCTCAGCGCCTTCTCCAAGACCTCATCACGCAGCAGACTTCTAGCCTTGAAAGCAGCCGCACGCCTGTTCTCGGCGTGCTCCTTCCTCGCCTTGATCTCGCTCAATCCCTCGCGAAGGTTACTCCGACGCTTCACAGCCATAGCTACCTGCCACTCCTGGAACGCCTTCTTCTCGACTTCTGACGGCGTTGCGCGGATCTTCCGTGGCTGCGGGATCGTCTTTTTGAGATACGCGGCTGTGCCCTTGTCCGGCCGGGTCTCAGGGAAGATCGTTCGTGGCACCGGAAGGATTCCTTTGGGTCGGTGCGGGATAACGACTTTGGGGAGGTTTGCTCGAGGGACTTCGATAAAATCGGGAGACTCGGGCCCCACGAGGCGCCGCCTAGTCGTCGAAAACGTCCGCCGGAGAATTGGTGAGAGCATTGTAAATGTTTGGGTGGCAGCGAGCTTTTGCGGGGTGCAGAAAAGTTGGCACAGGCCTTGGCAGAAAGTCAGTTACCCGACAACTGTTCTCGAGTGAGTGACTGTGAGAGTGATATCCACCATCTAGAAGCTCGTTATCTCTAACGGCCCACAAGTGATACCGTGAAGAATGACTTGAGGTGACGTTACTTCGCTGCTCTTAAACGAAGGGTTCGAGCCCTGCTTTCAAGTTAATCGTAAGCACTGTCGTCATTATTCCTTTTTCTGCGAGGCTGTGTCACATGATTCAGCTGAAGCCAAGCAAACCGCCCAGATCTGAGTTCCATAACTCAATATGGTTACCTGGAGCAAGTCGTCACCTCACAAATAAGTCGAATTATCCTCACTCTACCTCCTCGCCACCACCACCACCACCACCACCACCACCACCGCAACCGCGACTCCCCAGCCAACCTGCTAGTCTCCCTCTTGTGTACACGGCAGTCAAACAGACAACTCCATCTCGCTTATCACGAGCTCGGCCGCCTAGCCTACCGGCTCACCACTACCACAACACCACCAACTGTCTACCTTTTACACGATGGCGTCCTCGGAAAGTGGAGCTCCTAAGCCCAGCAGCAGCGTCAAACTCGTGCTTCTCGGAGAAGCTGCCGTCGGAAAGGTTGGCTCTTTCTTGCCTCTCCTCCCAGTCCCTGCCGCCAGCTCATCGACTATGGCGGATGGATCAGCTCATCGCGTATCGATGCGTACGATAAGATAGTTGACTTACATGTGTGCACATAGTCCTCGCTGGTTCTGCGGTTCGTGAATGATGACTTCCAAGAGAACAAGGAGCCAACGATCGGCGGTATGTTCATGTCTCCTCCGCGGGATACGATAGGTTCGGGAAGTGCTAACCTACCTTCCACAAGCCGCGTTCTTGACTCAAAAATGTAACCTAGCAACCCGCACCATCAAGTTCGAGATCTGGTAGCCGCCCCGTGTTTGTCCACCCTGCGGTGGTACCCCTAGCTAATGCACGACGACTAGGGATACCGCTGGCCAGGAGCGTTTCGCTTCGCTGGCACCGATGTACTACCGCAACGCGCAGAGCGCTCTGGTGGTTTACGACATCACGAAGCCGTCCTCCTTGACGAAGGCGAAGCACTGGGTGGCAGAGCTTCAGCGCCAGGCCAGCCCCGGAATCGTGATCGCGCTTGTTGGTAACAAGTTGGATCTCGCGGGAGCCCCACAGGACTCTAGCGATGACGACGATGCCGAGGATCAACGCGCGATCCCTATCGCGGAGGCGAAGACGTATGCCGAGGAAGAGAGTCTGTTGTTCTACGAGACTTCTGCCAAATCCGGGGAGAACGTTCAGGCTGTCTTCGAGGCGATTGCTAATGCTATCCCCGAGAGTACATTGAAACCTAGAGGACCGGGACTTGGTGATACTTCGAGGGCCGGCAGGGCCGTGCCGGTCGTCAACATCGAGGGTGCGCATGCAGGGGCAAAGGAGGGCTGTGCTTGTTAACTAGGGTTGGGGCCTTCTTGCTCAGTGCGATGAAGCGCGGTCCGTTTCTCTATGTATGTCTTTGGTTGCTCTTCATAAATCGAGTCGCACGTACATGAATGGGGGACGGCGGTTTCAATCCGGGTTTCCTTTCCTTTTCGATTCTCATGGTTTTCTGGTCCTCCCTCCTGCTCGTTCTGGTACTCTGTGTTCTTTAACTCTCCATAATTTGTCTCCGATGTTTTGCTGTATGTGCCGATTTGAAATGGTCATCTCTATGTATTCTTCGTACGTCCCGTCATGATTGCATGCAGTCAGCAGCGGCCCGCTCGATCGCCGCTACCGCTTGCCTCGAGTTTCCATGACGTCATCTTGTCAGTCATCCTTCCCGCGCGCAACCACCACTGCACTCCCTCTGCCAAAGTATAGCCATGTAAACGCGCCGCCATCCCCTCTTCTCCGACACTCTATCTCTTTAGCTCTCGTACACAACACGCAATGAAACATGTCGTCCCCACCAGCTACAACCGGCCTTACAGTCGACGGTGTTGCGCCCTCCACGGCCATCGAGCGGCCGACCAAAACAGTCGTCACCATGACGACGACCATCTCCGCCGCGGGCATGCCAGCGACTTCTCCCTCGCTTACGCCCTCACCATCCGACACTCCGCCGGCTCCGCAGCCTGGCGCGGTCCCTCGACTACTGATGCAGACGGCGATGCAGCCACAGGCAATACAAACTTCGCCGCAGTCGCCATATGCAACTAGTCCGACGGCGATGACACCGCCGACGCCGGATGAGTACCTCCAGGACACGGATTCGATCGGTGTCGAGGGTGCGAACGATAGCGGCTTCTGTGCCGGCGAGCCCGGCATAAACAGACACCCAGGCGACCGAGAGCATGGCGGCGACGGCGGGAAGGGCTGGCTGAAGTGGTTGACTGGGCTCGTCGACGGCTTCAACGAGACCGTCTTGGGCTGGCTCGGAGGGGATGGGAGTGGTAGGAGTTATTGAAGGAGGAAAGGGCTGTTTCTGCGCGTCTGATCTGTTTGGAAGGGGGGATAGCATTGGCGTACGCCCTAACACGTCGCGCCGGGCATGTTGCTTGTTCTTTCTGGAGGTACTCCCGACAGTCGCTCTTCGTTAAAGGTGGTAATTGAAATTCAGAATTACAAGGAGTTGGCATTCGGATCGAATTGTCCCCCTCAGCGAAAAGATGTGTGGGGGAAATTTGGGGCATGTGTGATCACTCGGACGGATCTAACAAATCCCAGAGGTGATCGTCGCGCGACGGCGACCACCCATTGCATCGTCATGGTCTAGTCAGGTCGCACGCGATTAATGACAAAACAAAAACGATGACCGCCCATATCACTCTGCCTGTAGTGGTGTTAGAAGACCGTGAAACTTCTCCTATATCGATAGTATACGCGGCACGAGGAGTATAGACCCTGCGTGCCATCATTAATGGAAGGTCTTCTCATACGAATAGGGAGCGTGAAGGGATTGAAGCGGAACCATTAATTTGAAGCGGTACCTGTTGGAGTGGGTAGATACACAGCCAAAACAGAGCATATAGGGATATACTGGTGCGAGGAATCTGTTTCATGGGCCTTCGGCGAGGGTACGACTCGCCAGAACCTTACATATATATATATTTGAGATAGGGTAGCAAGGAAACAATCTACTCTAAGGTTTGCGGAATGTATATATGCTTCTAGGAGGTTTTTTGTATTATTTATCGTTCTATACTCGCTCTTGTTGGCATCACAGCCGTAGGATGAAACAAAACAGTACAATCATGGTTCAAGTGACTACCACGAAGTGATTGGGTCTCAGTAACCACTAATGTCCACAGTGCGACTACTTAGCCAGCTACCCATGTACTTGGGTAGGTATGTTAGCAGCCTCGTAACTCCGTCACACCGGGCTGCTCAGACACGCAAGGAATGACTCTTGGCAAGTTACTTTCTCGCTCGAGCACTTGGTTGTATAATCCTACTTCCAACCATGACAAATGAAGACAAGATCACACGCGTTGGACACCGCTCACGACCCACCCAGGTCGATCAAGTGGCTGGAGATGTCTTTTAATGGTGGAACAGGGTGGAGGAGTGCATCTGCAGTAAGTAAGACAACGGTATGTGCACATCTCCAAATAATACGAATGACTTTTTGCTGGTAGTGACGACTGTCCTGCCGGCATGCACTAGTCGAAATCCCTTCATGAAATATCACTTGACAGCTGGGATAGCCATATGTGTATTCCTGGCTTACCTAATCGGCCACATGTGACAGATCCATGCAGCTCGCCCGCCATGCAGGGGTTGAGGGGGCTGAAGTGAGGGAAGAGGCCACGATTTCCAGAGACAAAAAAAAAAGAATGATATCAACGTGAGGAAGGGCGATGCAAGATCATAACCTCACTCACGTCTTCACATTCGCCCATACACATACCTTCTCTTTCCCTTCTCTTCAGGAAGGCGGCAATCTGACTGGGCAGCTTGGTTCAATCGTTTAACGCAACCTTCGGCCAAACAACTCTGAAAGAAAGTGCAACCTGTCCAAACCAGCGATCATATTACTCCTTCTCTCACCCGCTCTGTCTTGCTGCATCTGTCCTCATCACTGTCCTTCCATTTATTTCGGTTCCAGGCCCACTTATTACCCGCACTTGTTTTTGACCCCATTCTAGTCCTGGACCCAGCAGACCCGAACGACGGGACGTTCACTACAACATTTTTGCAACAACTCTCTTCGTGAAGCTCCAACAGCCACCTCTTCAAGTCAACCAAACACAGAGAGAGTGCGAGCACGCACACTCTTCGGTCAAGAATCAATAGGTGCACAATAGATCGCACCGCCCGGCATCATGTCGACGGATTACAACTACGACGACAAGGTGCGTCGTCTCTCCCCGTGCCACCCGTTCGCCATCGCCCCGGGCATGAAACTGACCTACGCTCAACCCAGGGACAATTCTTCCCCTACTTCGTCCTGACAATCTTGGGGCTGGTACTAATCCCTTTAACATACTCGACTTTTAAGCCCAGCAAACGTCCGTTGAATACCTCTTCTCCCTAGGTGGAACGAGTAGTGGAACCGGCGGCTGACCCTGATCTCCGTGTATAGAGCTCGGTACCTCAAAGGAACCATTAATCAAGTCCTCCGACTACTGTCCGCCGCAGCATGAAACCGTCGATGCCGCGCGCCGGCGGCAGGCCAAGAGGGAGCGCCGGTTGAAGCGCTTTACTGCGCTCGTTCTTGGTTGGACTCTGTTTGGCTACATGTGCTATCTTGTTGCTACCAGTGAGGCTATCGCGGCGGCCAAACTATGGAATCCGTACCAAATTCTGGGAATCAGCGAGGTATGTGGCTTGCCTTTCCCCCCCTCCCAGGAAACCGTTGTGTTTGGGGGTTTGTGCTGATTACCGAACGCGTTAAAGTCTGCCACCGAGAAAGAAATCAAGTCCCAATACAAGAGAATGTCCCTGAAGAATCACCCCGACAAGAGGCGCCCAACCGGCAACGAGACGATCGAGATGCTCAACGAGAAGTTCGTGGAAATCACTAAGGCCTACAAAGCTCTCACCGATGAGGAGATCCGCAACAACTTCATTCAATACGGCCACCCTGACGGCAAGCAGTCTTTCTCTATCGGGATCGCACTGCCAACGTGGATTGTCGCCTCCGGAAACACCTACTATGTTCTTGCTGTCTACGGACTCCTGTTCGGTATCCTTCTGCCCTACACTGTTGGTAAATGGTGGTACGGAACCAAGAAGCGTACAAAGGACGGCGTCATGGTCGAGAGCGCCGGAAAGCTGTTCACGGAATACGATGAGTTCGCCGGGGAAGACAAGCTGGTTGAGATCCTGAGCGTGGGCGAGGAGATGAAGGAGATCACCGATGGAGACAACGAGAAGGATCGGGTAAACGGCGAGGATGCTACTGTCGAGAAGAAGCTTGCCAAAGCGGGACTGCCCGAGAAGGATATGGCCATCTTGAATAAGTACGAAGGATGGAGGCGCTGTGCCTTGGGCCTGCTTTGGGCTTATCTGTACCGCGTTGATCTCGGGAACGAGAAGATGGAAAATGGTACGAGCTCTTCCCCGGCCAGATCTCCCTTCTTTTCTAATAGACCTAGCCAAACTCGACGTTGCTCCTGCTGCGATCACTCTCAACCGTTCATTTCACTCCATCTCTCTGGCCTTCGGAAATGTCCAACCTCTGGTCGCGTCCATCCGTCTTTCCCAGTGCCTGATCCAAGCTATTGCCCCCGGTCACTCGCCGCTCCTCCAAATTCCGTTCTTCACCAAAGAAATCATTTCCGCCATCGAGCGTGATGGCGGCAAGAACCACTGGACCGTTCACCGTCTCATGTCTGTCCCGGAGGCCGAGCGTAAGAAGATGTGCACTGGGAAGGGCATGCTTACCGAATCGCAATACAAGACCGCCATGACATTCGCCAGTTCTCTCCCGGCCCTCAAGATCGAATCTGCCTTCTTCAAAGTTATGGGCGAAAAGTTCATCACCCCCTCCAGTCTAGTCCAGTTCGTCCTCAAGATGCGCGTCGTCCCCCCTGGAGCCAATCCCCCGGCCGTAAACCCTAAGGATCTACTCGATGAGGATCCTGATGAGACAGACGTTGATGCCCTCCTTGGCCGCAAGTCCCGCTGGTCCGACAGCGGTAAGGAAGGCGAAGACGGTGTTGATCTGCCACTTGCCCATGCCCCCTTCTACCCCCGTGACCACAATCCTGCCTGGTATGTTACCCTCGTCGATCTCCGCCTGGGTAAACTCGTCGTTCCTCCGCAGGCCATCACTAGCTTTGATCAGAGTCCCGAGGGGTTTGCGGTCGTCACAGCGAAGGTGCAGTTCCAGGCGCCGCCGCAGGCGGGCGAATACGGTTTCACCATGATGTGCCTCTCGGACTCGTATGTTGGGCTTGATATCCAACAAAGTGTAACCCTTGTCGTTTCCGATCCGAGTAAGGTCTCGAGAATCGAGGAGGTAGACGACATCTCTGAGCCTGAAGAGGGTATCTTCCCCCGCACTAACCTATTATCATTATCATCCACTAACTCGACAACAGACTCCCTTGCCGGCCAAATGTCTGCCATGCGCGGCGGCCCTGCACCCGCCAAGAGGTCCAAAAAGAAGGCGGCCGAGACCAGTGATGAGGAGGACGAAAGCGACACTGATGGAGAGCAGGAAGGTGTGAGTGATACTGATACTGATACTGAAGATGAGTCGTAAATCAATGTATCCTACTCTGATGTTTTCATCTTTTTTCCCTCGGTTTTTCGTTTTCTTTGCGGAGCGGTTTCTTTATTTATTTCTGGGTGCTTTTCGTTTCTCTGGCTTGGTTCTATACTGATCTTCGATGGTTGCGAGATGTGATGCCCAATGGGATATAAACTATGGGATTTTGCTTGTGAGAGCAACTTGTTGACTAGAGTACTCTACTGATGTTGGTTTCTGCCCCTTTCCTCTCTCCTACTATTACAGCCAAGCATCTGGTGAATACTTACGAATAATCGTGTGGCGGCGTATGCGATTTTTGGTGCAGCAGCCATGGTCCAATAGCGGGTACACCATAAGTAGACCTTGCGGCTCTTTCCTTCCTAGGCGCGAGCAGCAGTTGTCTAACGTGATGGATGAAAGTGATAGTTACGAGAAGCTACTGATAGATAAGAGCACTGATATGGAAATATGTGGGTTTCATGTTGGATGAGTTTTCACAGAATGGCCTTTCAGGACCGGGGGAGTGATGAGTGTCAGCCAGAGAACGCCCCAAACGCCAATCCCATTGTCAAAACTCCTGGCGAAAGAAATTTTCCCCTCAAGACTGAAATTGACTTTTATGTGAACATCTAGTAACCCTCTCCGCTGACGGCAGGAAACTCAAACTCGACGCTCTTTCCAGTGAGTTTGCGGTAGACATCTTTGAATGTGTCGACCTTGTAGTCAACGGCGGCACGGTCCTTGGAGTCAAGGAAGACCTTGATCACTTTGTGGCCGTCCTCCTTGGTGCGGACACGTTTGCCGACGATCTCGGTGGGATAGACAAGGTCCCCGAGGATGGCATCGTGCACAGCGGTCAGGGTACGGTTGCGCGGGCGCTTTTGCTGGACGCGGCTGCGGCGGCCAGGGAGGGCGAGGATGCGGCGGTGAGCGATGAAGACGACGTGACGGTCAGAGAATTTCTTCTCGAGTTCACGAGTCAGGCTAATTGGATTCGTCAGCGGTGGGAGGTGGGAAACGAGGGGTTGGACCTTTCGACATACCGCTGCTGGACCCTGTGGAAACCCTTGAGGAGGGGGAAGGGAACGAAGATGACAACCGCCTTGCGTCCCTGAGAATCAATCTGCCCACCACACGAGACGTTCCCGCCGTTAGCATCCCGTACCATCCTTCGTTCGAAGGGAAGACTGGGAGTTGTCCGTCCACATCGCTCTTTCCTTCTTCCTCCTCCTACTCCTCCTCCTCCAGGGGAGGGCAGAAAATTACCTCCTTAGCTGAGTAGAACTGGAGAGGGCGCAGAGAAGCCTTCAGGTCCGACACGGAAGACTCAAGGTCGAAGAAAGCCTGAGCAATCTGAGTCTCCAACTCCGAGGGGTTGGTGTGCGAAGGAGAGTTGTGGGCGATCTTAATGGTGGCCATTGTTGCGGTTGCGAAGGTTTCCGTCGGTTTACGTGGGGGCAGTCGGTCAGTCGTTCGTCGGGGGTTGTTACTGTTGAGTGGAATTGGGTAATCGAGGTTTGGCGGTTGTGCGAGTTGTGGATCTGTGGGGATTGTGCCGGACTGCGTTTTAAGCGAGCCCTATGCTGGTGGGTGACACGGAATCCAAAATCCGAGTGATCGGTCGTGGTAAGTAGGTGTGTAACAGCAGCTAGATTAAGTTTGTAGGGCTGTGAGCGGACGCTAGATACATATCTAGGATCTAACTTGAGCAGAGCAGGTATGACAGTTCTCTAAGTACGACTAGGATCTTTTGCTCACGTGCTTTGGGATTGACTGTGAACTACGATACCTACCTTGTATTAGTTATGGCTTTATTTTCTATAACCCGTGTTCTGTACCATAATATCTCACTCAACCCATTGCTTAATGAAGTATCTCCCACAACCCATGAGTTATTGTTGATGACTGTAATCGGAAAAAAAAGGCGCTGTGACAGGGCACGCGCCTCACAACGCCTATACAACCCCGACTTCTACCCACCAACGCTGCCCCTCCGCCATTATAGCTGTAGACGATACGGGCTCATGCCTTCCTTCATGTCTCGCTGGGGCTGGATTGTAGCTTCCGCCGGCCAGCCACAAAAGAAGAGGTTGCGGAAATGTAAGATGGGGAGGAAGGGAGTTGGACATGGCCCCAGTGGTATGCCTGATATCCCTCTGTGGTATTCGAACTGTAAACAGTTGGGCTACTATGCACCCAAATGCCGAAATGCACATGGTACCTAGTGTATTCAATGGATGATAGCTCCCCCAACGTTGACTGTTTACCCTCTCACCGGCGGTGAATGTTGTGGCACGATGGTGGTGTCTGTTGCATGTAGCCAGGTAGTGCTGTGTCATGTCTATCCCTTTGTTTTTCACTGCGCCTTTTTTAATTGTTGCAGTCGCCAACGATAACTCGTGGGTTGTGGGAGATATTATGGCATAGAACATGGGTTGCGGGAGAAATAATAGCCGACGGTGGCGACCCAACACTGGTGGTACCTTGCTCACAAAGGGGTGCCTGGGGATGGGGACGAGAAGGCCGACGAGTGGGCTAAGCTGGCGGCGGACGAGCCTAACGCCCATGGGGTGGGGTTCCTGGGTACGGCGACCGGTTCGGAGAAGGAGTCCCTACCCTGGGACCAAGTGGAAGGAAGAAAAGGTGTGGGTTGACGCCAAAGCCACCTACAGGAAGTACCAGTACAGCCGGGAGGCGCGACAGAAGCCGGGCTTCGTCCCGGCCAACGCGAATAAGCGACTTGCCTCGAGGTTCTACATACCCGCTAAAGACAGGTCACTGTCTCACAGGCCAATATGTACCCCCAGTGGACGAAGAGCCGGCCTGCCGCTAAGTGCTGGTGGTTCCCGTGCTGGACCTAGACGAGGGAGTATCTCTTTGAATCTGCTCGTAATGGAAGCGTTAGTAGAAAATCCTGCGGGCGAAGGTGCGGAGAGATCGGGAGGGGGAAGCATCGCTTCAAGATCCGGGACCTCTTCATGGACGAGCGGTGCAGCCAGGCGGTCCTGGCTTCCTCTCTTCCACGGACGTGGACAGCGGATACCGGACGCAGCTGAGGAAGATGCCCGGAGCGAGGCATCGGAGTGGGTGCTCAGGGAGCGAGAAGGGAGGGATGGGAGAGAATGCTAGAGGCCGAGGAGATGGGAGTTGAGGTTGAGGAACGGCTGCAGTTCTGCCACAACCGTCCTTTATGGGAGCTGCAGCGAGCCGCAAGGACAGTGGACAGGAACGTATTTGTATTGCCAGGAGGCATGCAATTACTGATTAGCTAATCAGAAAAAAAAAGGCTGCGGGAGGTAGGAGCCGTGCATAATTACTTATTAGCACTGGGCATCACGCACCTCGAATCCATTCAGACATCGTCATCATCCTGCTTCCCCAGCCTTTCGCCCTGCTTCGTCCGTCTAATTCAGACGACCACACAACGCAATCCACGTGAAGTACGTAGGAATGGGCGGCAGCTCTTGTCGGCGATCTGCTTGGTAATAGCTATTTTTTCCCCTCCAACCAGAAATCACTGTATCTGGTCCGGCTTGCCGGTGTTTGTAGGATCCGTGTCTGCGTTCAAGCAGTCTGGGGTGGAGGCAGTGTACAGCTACCTGAAGTTACCATACTCCTGCCGCGACGGGGTTATGGTCCGGTAGCCTGGCTATGTCATGCTTGGACAACCTGATCGTACTCTGATCGACGGGAATGGCCGTCGGATAGAGTAAATCCCAAGTCTTCTACTCATACAATCTCGCAGTGAGATAAAAAGGCTGCCCGGCTGCGGTTAGGCCTGGTGACGCGGCCATCTTCGGGCCTCGGCCGCTATTGATCTCTATAAACAGAGCACTCTACTCTGCTGCATGCTCAGAACCTATTATGCTTTCGTCTACTTCTTCCTCGACACTTACTTGCATCTCTGGGACGGACATGTCTGGCCAACGCGATCAACCATTCGCAGCATCACGAAGGAATGCTCACCACCATTCCATCGGATCTGTAAACGTACGATGGCCGAGAGGCCCCATTCCAACACTTTACACTTATTGCCGCTGGCCTCCACTAGCTCGAAGGGATCCTGAGAGTAGCCGCGTCATCAACGATGCTTCAATACAGGCCGTCATAAATGCGAAACCAGTTGCTTCGTCTGGACCGTGGAAGCAGCCGCCGCGCGGTTCATTGCCGTGGCTACTACAAGAACGGCAGTGCTGTGGAGACAGTGGCAGTGGGGAGCCGTGGGGTGCGAGGACTGGTCAAACCATGCTTCACGCTTTCTGTTCGCTCGCTCTTGGAACAGAAACGCAATCCAACAGTTTCCGTCCACTCTGGGTCTACGGCTATTGCCTACTCTATTCCGGTCGCTGTTTGTCGTCTTTGTTACGGATTTACAGTCCACTCTGGACACGGATCACTACTGCATGGCTTCCTATTGGACCCCCACATTCGTGGGATCGTTGGGCAATCGCATTGACACGGGTTAATTATCGGCCAGTTTGCTGGGGTGATCCCCCGCTTGGCTGCAGTGTGCTAGATACATAGATATCTCGTCCCGGGTTCCCCGTGTGCCACAAATCACGGTCTAACTACATATGTAGACTATACTCTATAATATGACGGGCCGCTAACCAGTGGCCGAGCTACAGCTGTCCAGCCCGCGTTTGGCGGGACCGGCCCGCAATTGTAAACACCACCCTGCTCAGCAATATTCGACGTCAGCCATGTCACGGGTCCCCAGCTTCGGTGCGGTGTCCAATCTGTCTATCGGGTGCGAAAGATTGGGCTGGGGAGAAGTGGAGGTGACTGGCTTACGGTCGCGCTTGCGGAACTCTTCGTTTTCCCTGGACACAAGCTACGTGGGTTGTCAGATCATATGTACATGTTTATCTATGGCTGAACCTTTGGGGGCCTGAGAGGAGGAGCCGCATGGTGCGGAGTATGCAGGTAGGCGCGGAACACGTATCTATAAAGGGATGTCCCGGCTGAACTTCGTCCGCCCCGCTTGCCTTCCGGATCTTTGCTACCAAAACACTCACGATCAAACGAACCCGCTGTCCCCACGGCAAACTCCCATACGATGGCCTCGAAGGCCAAATCCGGCGAGGCCGTCGCCAGTTCTAAGAAGAGTCCCACGAAGAAGCCCGCCAGCGTAAATGGCTCTAGGGCCAATTCTGCCACCCCGCAAGCTAGCACGCCAGCCGGCAGCGGGAAAGCCGCCAGGAAGTCGACCGCAGCCAGTCCCGCAAAACCGCAAGCCAGCCCACCGGTCAGCAACTCGAAGACCGCGGGAAAGGCGACCGCGGCCAGTCCCGCAAAGCCGCAAGCCAGCCCACCGGTTAGCAACTCGAAGACCGCGGGAAAGGCGACCGCAGCCGGTCCCGCAAAGCCGCAAGCCAGCCCACCGGTCAGCAACTCGAAGACCGCGGGTGGACCTTCACACCCAGCACCCAATCCGAAGGCAGCCTCCGGGGCGACTGGCCTGGGCGGTTTCCTTTCTCAAGTATTCAGTATATTTATTAGGTCGAATACCTCCCCCGCTGTCACCCCCGCTCCTAAAGCTCGATCCGGCTCAAAGGCTGCTTCTGCGACCTCAAATCTCACCCTCCGATCGCCACAGTATGGTTTTTTTTTCCCTCTAACCGCACCCTGTGAGGCTTCTTTGCAGCGTCGTGGCCCTCTGAAGCCGGAAGGCTTTGAATACTGGTTGCGCAACCACCCCGATGTCGGGTATAGGAACACGCTTATGGATATCATCACATTTGGAGCCAAAATCGGCTACACGGGACCCGACCGGCGCTTTATCGGTCAAAATTTTCCCTCCGCGTCCAAGGTTCCTGGCCAGATTGCCGCTGATATCGCTAAACGCATCGAACTGGGGCAATTCCATGAATATCCGCCGGGCGAGCTTCCAGAAAAGTTCATTTCCTCACCTCTCGGACTCAGCCCCAAGCATGATGGAACCTGGCGTCGCATCCATAACTTATCTTACCCTCCCGAAACATCCGTCAACGATTGTATCCCCGGGGAGTGGGGTTCACTTCATTATACGAAAATCGATGCGGCCATCGAAGCCATCCAGAGGGTGGGACCGGGCGCATATCTTATCAAGCGTGACCTCGCTGATGCATTCCGGCACATTCCAGTTCACCCTGATGACTGGTGGCTTCTTGGATTCAGCTGGCACGGGCGCTTCTGGAGCGACCAGTTTCTCCCATTCGGACTACGCACGTCCCCGATAATCTTTGACAAGTTCTCATCGGCTCTCGAATGGATCCTGAAGAACGAAACGCAATGGAAAGAGACACTGCATTACCTCGATGACTTCCTTGGGGTCTTCCCTGCTACCCAGAAAGTAGACAGTGCCATCCTAGAATTCAATCGCGTCTGCAGAGAACTCGGTTTCAAGGTCAAAGATACCAAGAACGAGGAAGGCACGCGAGTGACCTTCCTCGGAATCGAACTCGACACCGTCGCGATGGAAGCTCGCTTACCCCGAGACAAGCACCAAAAGGCCATAGCCGAAGTCAAAGACATTTTGGAGCAGTCGGTGATTCCCTACAGCAAGCTGCAGGCACTGGTCGGGCGTCTATCGTTCGTCTGCGGAGTCATCCCCGCTGGCCGTCCGTACCTCCGGCGGTTGCACGACGAGGTGACGAAGAACAGCGAGTGCCAGAGGGTTTCCATCTCCGACGCGGCCCGGAAGGACCTTCGGTGGTGGTCGACCTTCCTCCCGGGCTGGAATGGCATCACGATACTCCGTCCGCCCACGCAAACCTTCAATGTATGGACTAGCGCTAGCGCCGAAGGCGTTGGCGGCCACTTCCTACGCAAGGGCCAGCGAGAAGCCGACCACTCCGACTGGAGCCAGCTGTTCTCCGCCCAGGTACCGGACTGCCACAAGGAGCAATTTGCCGGGCTCGGGGAACTCTTCTCGGTTCTCCACGCAATCAATATCTGGAACAAAATCCTGCGCGACAGCTGCGTTGTCGTTCACTGCGAATGCAAGGAAGCCGTTAAAGCTCTCAACACCATCAAAAAGCGCGCCGTGCGAGGCCCTTCCATCGGGCCACTACGCTCCCTCGCCATGCTTGTAGCAACCAACCATATCACCCTCACAGCCTGCAATGCGACGCCCGTGCAGAACAGGCTCGCTAGGGCTCTGTCGCAGGCGGAGCTCTCGACGGTCGCTGTGCTCTGCCCGAAGCTGGAGAAGCGCAAATCCTGAGCCGGCGACGACTACAGCCGCCAGGGACTGGATCCTGGGAACTGTGCAATTGTTTTTTTTTGGTTCGGGGAATCATGTAGCTTTGCAGTTGTGGTGATTTATGTTCGATCCAATCGTTGCCTACTTCTTGTTTTCTGTTTTTTTTTTGTTCGCAGAATCTTGTAGCTTGACTGTTGTGGAGATTTATGTTTGCAATTATTGCCTACTTCTTGGTTTTCTGTTTTTTTTTGTTCGCAGAATCATGTAGCTTCACTGTTGTGGTGATTTATGTCCAGTTCAGTTTTTGCCTACTTCTTGGTTTTCTGTTTTTTTTTGTTCGCAGAATCATGTAGCTTCACTGTTGTGGTGATTTATGTCCAGTTCAGTTTTTGCCTATTTTTTTTTTGCCTGTTTGTTTCAATCTGCTTGCTTGTTTGGTCTTCGCATCGCATAAGTACCCAGTATTTCACCTTCATGATGTGGTTATGTGAAGGAATCATGTCTTCGAGATTGACGGCATTTCACTCATCATCACTCGATCAAAATTGATGACCTTAACGATTGAACGAGAAGCGCGCTCGTGAGTGGTGACGAAGAAGCTCGGACAGGCGTTGTTTATTTCTTAATCGCCGGCCTATCTAGATCAAGGCGATGTACATAGGATACACACTTTTCCGTTTGTCGCGGGCAAGGCAAGTCCGGTGGACACTGGCATCCCACAGGGGTCGTCAGCGGCACCAATTCTATTTGTCACATACCTGTCGGGGATCCTCGGCGAGGTGGAAGCGGCAGTGCCAGGCATGTGCGGGCTATTCTTTGTGGATGACATTGGGTGGTGGGCGGACGGGGCCGATGACGGAGCGGTTGCTGCCGGGCTTTCGGAGGCGGCAGCTGCATCCATCGACTGGGCAGCGAACAGTGGCCTTTGGCCACGGGAAGACGGAGGCAGCAATCTTCCGAAGGATGAAGACCCCGCCCACGGCCGCGGTGAGGCCCGGGGCCAGCAAGGTCCCATTCAACAAAGAGGCAACGCGGTGGCTCGGAGTCTGGCTGGACTCCCAGCTAACGCTTAAGGACCACCACGCCATCTGGCTGAAGGACGGGAAGAAGGCAATGGCGAGGCTCTGCCGGCTCGCAGGCTAGATGGGGCTGTCGCCCGCCAACTGCGGGAAGGTCATGACGGCATGCACCTAGTCTGTCGCCATGTTCAGGTCGGAGCTGGTGGAAGGGGGACCACACCCGGGGCACCATAGGCCAGGCCAACCAGCTCCAGCTGCTGGTCAACCAGGAGGCACGAGCGACGACGGGCTGCTTCCGGATGACCGATCTGGGCGCTCTCTCAATGGAGTCGGGGCTTTGGGCAGCGACGGCGCAACTGGAAAACAGGCAGCGGCGGTTTGCGCTACGGCTACTCAGTCTGCTGCAGGGAGATCAGGCCAGGGAGGCAGTGAGTGCGCCGGCAGCGATCGGTCGGAGACTCACCTACGCCCTGGCCTACGCTGGGAAGACGGAGAGCACAGTTCTGTTAGAGGAGCCTGAAACCCTCGGCGCGGAGTTGCTGCAAGAGGAGGAGGATGAAGCCAAGGCCGAGGCGGAGAAGGACCGACCGGGGCTCACCACTGTTCACCGACACGTCGCGGCTCGACAGCGGTGCGACAGGGCACTCGGTGGTATGGAAGGAGGGCCAATCCTGGGTTGCATGGGCTACAACCAGGAAGCCTACGACGCGGAGTGCGCTGCCCTTGCGAGAGCGCTGGAATCGGCATCACAAAGACCGACTACCCCGGAACAGGTCACGATCTTCACGGACGCCCAAGCGGCCATCAGACGGATGGCCTCGGGGAACCTGGCCCCGGCCAGCAGTACGCGCTTCAGGCGAGGAAGCACATCGCCACGTTGAGGAGAGCCGGGGCCGGGCATCATCATCGAGATTCGGTGGTGTCCAGCCCCAAGGGAGTCGCCGGCGGCGAGAAGGCCGACGAGTGGGCGAAGATCACGGCGGAGGAGTCAGACACCCGCGGGGTGGAATTGCTGAGCTACTCGGACCGGGCTGAGGTGCGCGCAGTGCCTCTCCCAAGGTCTCTCGCAAATCTCAAGCGGGAGATCTCCGAGCTGAGGCGCGCCAATGGGCTGGAGGCCGGGCCTCCAAGACGAAATACAAGATGCCGAAAGGCCAGAAGCCGGACGGCACGGTTGCTGGGAGCACCAAGAGGCTTGCCTCGCGGTTCTACCAGATCAAGACGGGGCACTGCCTATCCGGGCAGTACCTCCACTGGACGGAAAACCGGCCCACACCGCAATGCTGGTGGTGCCAGTATCAGAACCAGACTCGGGAGCACCTCTTCAAGGTGTGTCCGGAGTGGAAGGCCCAGCGGGAGATCCTGTGGGCGGAGGTGTTGAAGGAGACCAGGAGGGGGAAGAGCCGGTGGAAGATCCGGGACCTCCTGGCCGATGGGCGGCGCACTCAGGCGGTGCTGGATTTCCTCTCTGCCACAGATGTGGGAAGGCGGGTGCCGGCTGAGGAGGACACGGTGAGCGAGGTGTAGAGGCGGAGCTGCGGGAGTGGGGCCCGACTTCATGGCGTCTGCAGGAGAGGAGTAAGGGGAGGCTGCGCTTTCTTTTGCCCTTTTCTTTTGTTTGTCACGCCCGGCTTCTATCGTCTTGGGACAGGCCTGGGCGGAGGGCAAAGGGGAGCTTGCAAGGTGCCGCCACCGCGCGGACAGCAGACGGTAAAAACGGACAAAATGTACGCCGCCATAGTCTGGATAGGCTGTATGCGAGTATGAATAAACAAAAAAAAAACTTTTCCGTTTGTCCTTGCGGCTCGTTGTTGGCCCCCCTGTCCTCCGCCCCCAGCCTGTCCTAGGATGATAGACAAAAGAATAAGCCTCCTCTTCTGAGGCCATGAAGGATGGCGTGGGGAAGAACTGCAGCTGTTCCTCAACCTCAACTCCCACCTCCTCGGCCTCCAGCCTCCACTCCTCTTCCCTCTCTATCTTGCTCCTGGAACTCCCACTCCGACGCCTCGCTCCGGGCGTCTTCCTCAGCCGGGCCCGGTACTCGCTTCCCACATCCATGGCGAGAGAAAGTCCAGAACCGCCGGCCGCGCGAAGAGGTCCCGGATCTTGAACCGATCCTTTTCCCCTCCGGTGTCCCTTCGCACCTCCACCCACAGAATCTTCTGCTGGCGCTTCCATTGTGGGCAATTCTTGAAAAGATGGTCCCACGTCTGGGCCTTGTGCCGGCACTACCAGCATTGGGCGATGGGGCGGCTCTTCGTCCACTCGAGGCGCTGGCCAGTGACAGTGGCCCGTCTCCGACTGGTAGAACCTGGGGACGGGCCGCTTGTCCTCATCGGCTGGGATGGAGTCCGGCTTCTGTCGCTCCTTCAGGCGGTACCGGCACTTCTTGTGGGTGGTTTCGACGTCAGCCCACGCCTTCGCTTCCTTTCACTTGTTCTCGGCGACCGAGCGCTCCAGGCGGGAGTCGCCTTTGCCGAACCGGGAACTCCACCCCGTGGGCGCCGGTCTCGTCCGTCGTCAGCTTCGCTCACTCGTCCGCCCGCTCGTCCGCTCTCCTGTTCCCAGGCGCCCCCTTGTGGGCAGGGCGCCACCGGAGTTCGGTCGTCGCTGCTGGTTCCCTTTGGCGGACTGGCCTCGAAGGCGTGCACCTGACCGGGGGCCGGGCTCGTCCGAGGTCGTACGCAGAATAGCCGCTTGGGCGTCCGTGAAGATGGTCACCCTTCCCAGGGTATGGCGTCGCTGGGCGGCCGTTTCCAATGCTCGGGCAACGGCCGCGCACCCGGCGTCGTAGGTTTCCCGCAGGAAGCCCATGTGCATCTCGTGGCCTTCCCACTGCTCTCCCTTGTGCCAGGCGGCGGCGTAGCCGACCGCGCCGGAGCCCGTCCGCGAGCAGTCCGTGAAGGTGGACAGCCCAGGGGGGTCAAGGGCCTTCCGCTATCCGCTTCACTGTTACTTCATCATTGATGATGGCTACCTCCAGTGGGGGGACCGTCGCTTCCGTCCGCCCTGGCTTTGCCGGGAAGGCTGCTGTCCGAGTTCCGAAGGCGGTGTTGGTACCCATCCGTTCCCTGGCCCGGTCGCCCTCAGGTAGGCTGAGGAGCCGGAGGCCGAGTCGCCTCTTCCGGTTGTTGGGCTGTGCTGTTGCAGCTCGGATCCCTGGCTCCAGGAAGAGGCGGCAGCCTTGTTCCGTTACTCGGAGGCTTTGTACCCAGCACACATCATCGCTAGTGAATCGGTTTGGGTATGAGTGATATTGCGTGTTCATTCGTCAAGTGAGAAGAATAGTAGAGGTAGAATCTAAAAAAACACCACGCCCGAAGCTATGGTAGACGGGTAAGTGAGTAGTAGAAGTACATGCAGATGGAGTAGATCAACACAAAATTATACACAAGTCAAGACATACAAACACAGTGAAAAAGAATATTAGAAACCAAACCAGATGGCGATCAAAAAGGTGTGTAAATCCCACTCACCCTAAAAAAAAAACGACACAATATCCCCACCAGATGAACGAGTACCACAACCTCCCCTAACTCCCAAAATAAAATAAAAAAAGCACTGCCGAAAAGAAATAGAATATAATCAAGCGTACAGCAAAAAACCAACACACCTATGAGATTTTGTCCGCCCTTTTCTTTGCAATTTTCGTCTTCTTATCGACCCTATCGACGTCTTCACCCAATCTCTCCAGCAGCTCCTTCTGTATCTCCAGTTCCTCTCCGATAGCGAGTCCCATCTGCTTCTGTCGTCGTACAATGTTGAGCAGCGACTCGACGCCGGCATCCTGTTCCTGCAGCATTGTTTTCTGCAACTGCAGCACTCCATCGTTGCCGAGTTCCCTGGTGCGCTCCGTTTCCGGAAGCGGAGCACCAAGGACGCGACCGCCGGCGGCGCGCACCGAGAATAGGAGCGAGGATCTATCCGTCGTTGGCGCCGCCGCTGTGGGGTTGTTCAGGTTTGCGTGTCGCTTGACGCTCGCGAGGGACTCGAGAGCGTCGCGTTCCTGTCGCGCAGCGGCGATGAGGTCCCGTCGTCTCCGGATCTCGCCATCGAGGAGGTAGTCGGCGGGATGGTGGGATTTCTCCTTCTCACGCTGCTGGTTCTGCGCCAGGCCCTGGTCGAGCGCGGTTATGATAGCGGACGCCTTGACGAGACAGCGCTTTGCCGCGGCAGAGGCTTCGTGCTGCTCCGCGCTCGTCGTCGCGCCGTCGCGCTTGCTGAGGAAGATCCGCGCGTCGTGCAAGAGCGTCTTCAGCTCCCGGTGGGAATCCAGCCAGTGGGTAGGGTCCGTGATCGGCCCCGAGGGCAGACGTGAGCTGAACGTATTGTTGGACGTGCCCGCTACTGCCGCTGCCGGCAGCGCCAGGAAACTCCGCCACACCGGCGAGTCCCGCCACCGACTGTCCGACGACTCGAGGATCGCGACCAGGTATGATTCCAGCGCCGCTCGACGCTCCTCCGTTCGCGAGGGGTTGCCGACCGTGGTGCCGAAGTATAGTTTGGCTGGCAGCGCGTGCGGCGGCGGCTGCCCGGAGTGCGAGTCGAGCTCTTTGTGCAGCGTCACGAAGTCGCTGTATCGCTTCTTGACATAGTTGCTGCGCATAGGCAGTCGCCACAGGAGGTGGTAGAGCGTGTAGGATTTGGTGCCGCCTTCGGACGACTCGGACGTCGTTGGGATGCTGAGCTGCAGTTGGTTTGACATGCTGCGTGAGGGGAGTGGCAGCTGGGGATCGTGCTGTAGGGCTGTATGTATCTATCGAGGAGATCTTTAAGGACGGGACGAATGTAGACGGAGTAGATTGTGGGGAAAGAGATGGGCTGGGTGAGCGGAGATAGGGAGGATGAGTGTGCGCGTTAGCTAAGTTTGTTGAGAGATGACTTGCCTGACAAAACCGACTAGCCGACTTGACTCTTGGTCCCACTTGACCGAGTATCTATGTACAACCCGATATTGTGCTTCCTCATTGGCTCGATTTCGATCTTGTAGCACAGCGACTAGGCCGCCTGCATCATCCAGCATGACCTCTTTCTTCGTTCTTTCACCTTTTCCGTTTTTGCTTTCTTTTTCGTCGCCGACGTATGTATGCATTTACTCCATTGGTATCATACGTGACGGTGATCGAAGACAAAGTCTCGAATCTTCCTCGCAAATCCATGGTTGCTTGGCGTTTTGGAGCAAACTCGTGTCATCCATGCTTGCCGGCTGCGGTCACAGCTGGTACTGGTAACTGCACGCAAACCGGGGAAAGCGGTGGTCGGCTCAGCTGCACTCCAACCTGGGACGGATGGATGGCAGCCGGTGCTTCGGTATTGTTCCTAATCACCGAGAGTTAGTTACTCCATATGTATGTATGTGCCTATGTAATATCCGTAGCATACGTACTCACCACCAATATCCACACACAAAACTGTCGAAATATATCTGCTGGGCTCCTTGTTCTCGCTCTCAGTCCCTCCCCATCTAGCTAGCTGCTCATTTGCCTACCTCGCCTTCACAGGGCGCTCCGAGCGCGTAGAGCAGAAAGCAGGAGACAAGACGGAAGGAAGGGAGGAAGGAAAGAAAAAGACCTCCAAAGTCCGCCTGCATATATAGTTCACATCTCGCCCCTCTCTCTCCCATCGTCGTCACACATTCCCGAGAAAAGAAAGAAAGAAAGCAAGAAACCTAAATCGGGCCCCAGGAGAAAAGAAACAAGCTTTCGCATCCAGCTACTCCACGCGTCGCCGCCATGGCCAGCGGCCCCATAACTCTAATGTGAGCCTTTCGCGCGAAACCCACATAGTGCTTCTCCTTTCCGCCCCCGCATATGCAACCCGAGCCGTGTTCCAACCTGGCACTGACACCTCCAGGCCAGCAGCGCTGAAGGAAGCGTCCCTCGATTCGCCCACGTTCCGAAGCATAGTAATCCACTACGCCGAGCAGGTTGAGCTCGTTGAGAAATGGCTGGACGCGTTCATCAAAGCTTCGGTGAAGCTCGTGAACGAGGTTGTCGGTACGCGCGATTACGTCACACGGGGGAGGAAATGGAAGATGCTGATGGGTTGGCCGGTGGACAGCGTTGGAGGACCCGATCCTTAACTTCCTCGCCCGCGCAGTGCCGGGAAATATCTCGGAGAGCGTCGTCGATCATGACTACACCCTGCTGGCGATGAAGAGATATGCCGAAGGTTCGAAGGGCTTTTGGACCAACGTCGTGGTCGCTGGGAAACGTGTGCACAATAACCTCGTCGAGCCGATGACTGCGTTTCATCGGGGCGATGTCAAGAGCTTCAAGGTCGGCCGGCCTGTGCAGGGAGAGGCGCGGAGGGAGGGGAGGAGTTGCTGATACGAGATGACAGGATACGAGGAGGTCGCTTGAAGCCGCCCAGACCAGATATGATGCTCTGCTTGCACGGTACCTGTCGCAGTCGAAGTCAAAGGAGCCATCGGCGCTGCGCGAGGACGCGTTTCAGCTGTACGAAGCGAGGAAGGCGTACAGCAAAACGTGCTTCGACTTCTGCACCGCGGCGCCGGCGTTCCGGACCGGTCTCGACCGGCTGCTCACGAAAGTCATCTCGAACCAATGGAGGGAGCAGATTGGACTGGGGAAGGATACGGCGGGCCTGGTGGAAAGATGCAGTTCGGATATCGAGAGGATACGGAGCTGCTACGATTCTATGGAGGCCAATGAGGGTGTGTTCCGAGAGCAGCTTAAGGCCGCCAGGACGGAGCTGGAGCGGAGGGCGAAGAAAGAGTATCAACCAGCGAGGGAGCTCGATGAATACTCGTCGAGCACGGTGCCGTACCTGACGTCACGGCCACACGCCGTCATTGACGGAGCGGAGGTGCTGAGTGAGAAGCAGGGCTGGCTGTTCATGCGGACGCTCACCGGTAAGCCTACACGGACCCTGTGGATCCGACGATGGTTCTTCATCAAAGCCGGTATCTTCGGTTGGCTGGTGCAGGGTTACCGTGCCGGAGGTGTGGAGGAAAGCGAGAAGGTTGGCGTGCTTCTGTGCAATATCAAGCCGGCTTTCCAGGAGGAACGCAGGTTCTGCTTTGAGGTCAAGACGAAAGATACTACCATACTCTTGCAGACGGAAACACAGGCCGATCTTACCATGTGGATGGCTGTCTTCGAACAGGCAAAGAGAGCTGCCGTCGAGTCGTCGTCACTCGTTGCATCCTCACAGGCATTCTCGATTCTCCCTCCGTCAGCTCCTGCGCCGCCAGCGGAGCCAGCATACGTTACCCGGGGACACGACGGGAACTCCGCCAGCTCGGCCGTGCCCCCCGAAGGTCTCTCGCTACTCCCGCGGACCATCCGGCGTGAAACGGGCGATCATAGCCCCGGCTTCGAGCGCGCAACCACACTCGGGCCCGGTACTGGCGGTGCATTCTCCCGAGGAACAACATCGATGGACGCTAGCCGAGGAGCCCCGGAGCCACTGACGCCAGTAAGATTGGATTACCGCAAGGTATCATCATCCACCATGGGCGAGCGCAACACCTCCCTAGCTGCAATGGGCTCATCACCGGTAGGAATATCAGCGCTGATCGCCGCGAGCCACAATCTCCTCCCCGTTTCTCCGGACCCGGCTAAGCAAGTGTCGATGGTGTTGCCGGAGGTCCAGGTTCCGACAGTTAACACCCTTGCGCCGAATACACTCAGCAGCGCCCCGTCGCCGATTAATCTCTTGACAGCTGCCACCGTCACCTCCGGATCCGGGATCACGGGAATCACGGACAGGTCACCGGTTACCGCTCCGGAGAAGGGACACCGCAGGGCCATGAGCTTAGGGAACAAGGAAGATACGACACATGGAGAGTATGAATATTTCCCTGGCTATCCGATGGTATTGAGGGTGCAGGACGAGCACTTCAGGATGCTCTTCCCTGGGACGCACGATCATGTGATGCAACTAGGTATGCGTTCCCTGGCGTTCGGGGAACCCGACGACCGACTGACTGAGATGTTAGTGTTCCGTGCCATCTGGAGCCCGAACGATACGCAAGAGCTTCCCGGACGCTGCTTTGTGACTGATCAGAACCTGTACTTCTACTCTCACTACCTAGGACTAGTGTTTACCAGCATCACTCCGCTTTCCACCATCACAGAGGTCAAGGCGGCCCCAGAGAAAGACTGCGACTACCTCTTCCTCCATCTAAAACCAGGAGCGAGCGGTGAGATGCCACTAATCACCATCAAGACGTTCCTGGAGCCTCTCAGGTTGTTGCACAGACGGCTGGATCTCATGGTTAAAAATGCGCACCCCAAGGCGGAGGTTGAGGGCACGAAGATGAATAGTCGGGAATTGCTGCAGCAGTTGATAGAGCTTGAGAAGGAGGTCGAAAGTAAGGGCTCGGATGCTATGAGCCGGGGAGATGTGGGGCTGTACACCGATGGCCGCGGTGACGAACCGCTCAGCAGGAGGAGGGGCGCACCAGAAGAGTTCAGACTCCGGCTCGACCAGTAAGTCATCGCTGTCAGGTCGCGGGTGCAATACTAATCGTGCTTTGGTGACGGCAGTGGGGCTTTCGACGAGAAAGGTAAGCTTCGCCGCCTCTCGTACTGATGTGTACGTCCTGCTGACCAGCTCATCCTTCCTTTAGCTAAGGAGGCCAGACTCAAACTGCCGTCGGCGCCTGTGGTGTATCACCCACCAGGAATGAGCCGAAGGTCACTGGAGCACGAGTTCGAAATACCCCCGAAGGCACTGTTTCACGTCCTATTCGGGGACAAGTCGACGGTGTTCCAGATGATGTACGCGCAGAGGAGAGCTCAACGTATGGTTCCCTGTGCAACGCGCGGACGACGGAAATTAATAGCGTGAATCTCCAGCCATCCAACAGGGCCCATGGAAGGAACTGGATAAGGGCAAAGCAAGACGACAGTTTGCTTACCGTGCAACTTTCCTCGATACTTTTGGTTGGCTTTCATCATCCGTGTTTGCGGGCCCCCCTGCTGATTCCTATCCGTGCTTGCAGGACGTAATAGGGGAGCAGATATCGTCGACCATCAGACCCTCGAGAAGCAGGATGAGCATATGTACGTCTTCCGTTTCAGGCTCTGTTTTTCGCCACCCATAAGCTAAGCGGCATATGCGCATAGCTGCTATGTGGTCACCGATGTAAAGACACCCTGGCACCTTCCGTACCGCATGAATTTCATCATGGTTAGCAAGATTGTGATTACGCATGTGACCGCAAGCAAAAGCAAGTTGACCGTGTGGACAAGAGTCGATTGGTTCAAGGATCCACTGTTTTCGAAGGGTATGTATTGCACGGCATTGGAGCGGTGGTGGTGGCGGATACTGATCGGACATTCGGCACAGGTACCGTCCAACAGCAGGCGCAGGACGACCTCGACAACGATGCGTTGGACCTGCGCGACGTGGTCGCCGATGCGATCCGCAAGCTTGGAAAATCGCCGAATGTTCTCACGGCGATGCAGATCTTTGGCGGTATCAGCGGGCAAACGGGCATTCCCGCCACACCGTCCGCCGGGGTCGCGACAGACGTCCAGCCCAAGCAGGACACTCCCTCGAAGCCTGCGCACAACCCCCGCGCGCCAATCAAGCAGCATTCGCTCTCGCAGATGCTCCTCGAGAACACCCTCAGCGGAGCCGAAAGCGCCGTCAGCAGCGTGATCATGTCGGTCGTCGCCGTAGTCAAAGGCGTGGCCGGATTCGTCTCGGCGCACTGGATCCTCCTGGGCCTCCTCAGCTTCTCGATCCTAACCAACACGGCGCTCACCACCCGCGCCGGCGCTGCCTACTGGAGCGAACGCCGCGCCCACGCGTACCTAGAGTCCATCGGTGTGGCGCCCGACGGCACCATGGCGCGTGCCATCACGCTGTCGGACTTGGAACTCGCAGTCGCACCCCCGGAGAACATAGCCCCCCCCTCCTCCTCCCTCCCTGGCGGCGTGTGCTGGAGTAAGTTCCTCACTCGCGGCACCGCCGGCGACGGACTCATGGGACAGCGCATCCACCATGGCCGCGAGGCGTTGGGACGGATCCGCCACGACCTCGTCGTCGCCATCAGAGTCGTCAACGCGCTCGAACGGGAGCTGGTCAAGGCGGAGTGGGACAGATGGGTCCACGGCGAGCTCGAGCAGTGCAGGCTCGCTGCCAACCTGCTGGGGGGGCTGGAGATGGAGGGTGGCGACGCGCTCGAGGAGTACTGCGGCGATTGCGAGCAGGCTGGGAGGGTGGGGATGATCTGATGGGCGCTGCATGGGGGTTGCTTGGATATTTCTTTCGATACGTTTACTCGGAGCCAGACGGTGTGTATTTTGTTTTTTTTCTATCTATCCATTATTCGCATACGGCCTATCTAGATCATGGCGATGAACACACACCGGATCCCGTCCACCGTCCAACCCGAAGGCAGCTCGGTGTGGCTTCCCCTAGCCTCCGCCCTGGCCTGCCCCCCAACACATGAATCGTGCCCCTCCCCCTCCCACTCCCACTCCCTACCTCGCTCTCAGCCTCATTCACTCCTGCAGAGAGAGATCATTTCCCCGGCTCCTCCGCCGTCTCTTCCTGTTTCCCAAGCTCCCCTTCGGACACCTCGCCTGGGGCATCCTCCTCAGCCGTGCCTTGTATCCGTCACTGCACATCGGTGGTGGTAAGGAAGCCAAGGATCGCCCGGCTGGCACCGGTCGTCGATGGAGAGGTCACGGGGTCTCGAACGATTTTTTGTTTTCTTTGGATCCGCTCATCTCCTTCCACACTTCCGCCCACAGGATCTTCTGCTGGGCCTTCCACTGAGGACGGTGTGTGCACACTGGGTCTTTGCTTCTACGGGAAGCAACGAGAAAGCAGTCATACTAGACACGCACATCTGTGATCTGTGATCTCTGTACTTACTTCCATCTCAGAGTTAGATGGCTGCGGATAGCCGTTCGGGTTCCATCCGTTTTTCATCCACCTGTGTACATACAGTTAGCGGGGAGTCCCAGCCGCACCTGCGCTTGCGTTTATGCGTTGCGCTGCCCTGCCCCCCCTTCCCGTGTCTGTTAGCTGTGCGGTTTATCGCCACCTCGTTTACCACCACCCCGACCGCCGTCGTCGCTGTGATTGACTGGAGAGTATCTACAGGGGGTGAGGGGCAAATGTGCGCATCACTCTGCTCTGCCCCCCCTCCAATATCAACCCATGTGATTGTCCGGATTGTTGTTGCTGTTTGTGGCGCATCGTATTGCAGTCGTCTGGTTCCAGCGAACAACACGAAAATGGGGAACTCCGTCCGCACGCTGTCCGACAAGTTGAGTTTGTCCTGGCTGGCGGCTGGAACGCTTAGCTGTGCTGCCCACTGATTGGCGGCGGCGGCTGGTTCCAATCTCGTCGAGAACACCGTATACCTAGAAGCCATCCACACGGCACGCACAGCTGCGACGGGACATTGCAGTTTCGCCAGATGGTCAGTCTCTCTTTTTTTTTCTCTTTTTTTCTCTTTTTTTTCTTTCCTTCTTTCCCTTCTTTCCCTCCCCCCCCCCCCCCCCCTTCTACCGGATTCCCGCCCCGACTATCTGTCCGTCCGTCCGTGTGTGGCGCGGCAAGGCGGGCGTGGGGCGGACGCCAAACCAGGTTGTATAGATTCATATCTCTCGCGGTTCTCGTGCGGGATGGAGGGATAGAGGGGTGGATGGAGGGATGGATGGATGGATGGGGACGGACAGACGGACGGACAAGGCGTGCTCGACTCGACTTGACGTACGGGCCGTGCGTCTGTCGCCGTCGCAGATAGATGGATGGACTGCAGATGGTATTAATAGAAGCCGGCGGATGCGCCGTAGATATCTACGGCTACATACGATGGATGGACGGACGGAAGGACGGACGGATGGCGGATTAGCCGCGGGCCCCGCTCTCCGTTCTCTCCTGTTCATCCCCTCCTCGACAGCGCCGAGAACGCAGTCGTGCAGTGCGTCTAGTTATGTAGACACGCCGGCGACTCGCAAGGGCCGTATGCGATGCGGTGCGATGCGATGCGATGCGATGCGATGCGATGCGCGGGTTCGTGGCGGGCGGGCGGGCGGGCGGGCGGCAGTACCACGCATCGCCGCGGCGGACCGGCGAGTCGCTTCCCACTTCCCCCGGATTTCCGCGGGGGGGATCCGACATCGAGCAAGGGAGGGAGAGGGCCCGCATATGTGGGAGGGGGGAGTGTTCGAGGCGTTGCGGCCGCCCGGTGTGACGTCGACGCTGTTTCCGTCGTGCGCGTTGGCTGACTGTGGCTGCTGCACACGCCCGCATGCATCTCCTTCTCTTTCTTTCTCTCTGTCTCTCTCTGTCTCTCTCTGTCTCTCTCTGTCTCTCTCTGTCTCGCTGTCTCTCGCTGTCTCTCTCTCTCTCTGTGTGTCTCCCTCTGTGTCTCCCTCTCCCCCCCCCCCCCTCTCTCTCCCCCGCCGTTCGCACGTGGATGCTAGCGGGCCCCGCCGCTGCTGACTGCGAGCCAGATCCCGGAGGACGAACAACACAGCCTGCCATGCAAGGGGAAGTCTCGCCGATGCCATGCCATGCCATGCCCATCCATGCACGCGAGGTGATGCGAGGCGATGCGATGCGATGCGACGCAAGGAACGCTTCGAGATCCGTCGGCTGTGCGTCGACGCTGCGGGGATGGATTGCTCAGATGTGTAAGACAGAATGTATCTATCTACCTACTCTATCTGCGCTATCTACTCTATCTACTCTATCCACTCTATCCATCTATCCACTCTATCCACTCTATCCACTCTATCCATCTAGGTACTCCGTCTGCGCACTCGGCTTGGCACCCGACCACGAAGACGAAAGAGGAAGAAAAAAAAAAAAAGAAAAAAGAAAAAAAAAAGTGTGCAGCGGCGTGATCCTTGCGGCTCCACTCGCTCCCGCCCTGTGCCGGAACTGACTGTGTGCTGTACTCCTCCTCCTCCTCCTCTTCTTCTTCCTCCTCCTCCTCCTCCTCCTCCTCCTCCTCCTCCTCCTCCTCCTCTCCCCCCTCCTCTCCATCGCCATTCGACTGCGCCACTCTGCACTCTGCACTGCACACCCCGCGACCCGGAGGCTGCTCACGCTCACGCCCACGCTCATGGCGGACGGCACTTGCCCTTGCGTGTCGGTGCTGACGGTGGGAGCGGGCCCAGACCTGCAGCCCGTGGGCCGCCTATCACACGCCCCGCCGCGAGCGGAGCAGTGCTGCACCCATACACCCATACATACGTACCCCACCATCTGCCGCCGTGGCTGGGTCGTAACTAACTCACAGCCCCCGACACGGAATCTCTTGCTGTGTTCGTCGCGACGCCCGCTGTCCGCGGGAGCCGCACGCATTACGAACCGAGTCGGCCTGGATGGCGGATGACGATGGCGGATGGGATGGACGGCAGCTGGTGCGGAGTAGTCGGCCACTGGGCTGGCGCGAGCGGTGTAGGGGTGGCTAAAAATATCCGCCGCGCCCCCCAGTTGGTCCTTGCGTGGTGTTCCGGTGTTGCAGGCTTGCAGCCCTCGGTTCCGGCGAGCGAACGAGCGAGCGAACGAAAATACGAACGGACGGACGGACGTGCCAACAGCCGGGATCTTCCGGCCAACAGGATAGCCGCAGCACGCGCGGGCGGGCAGCGAAGCCGCCGGGCCGATCGCCAGGACAGATGCGCACTGCGCGGAGCGGGGCGGCGCGAGTGGAGCAGCAGCCAGTGGGTGGGTGACGAAAGCGCTGGTGGTCCTCCGAGCAGCTGCTAGATATAGATACCTGTCTATCTATCCACCATAGATATCTACGCCCGCCGCTCTTCCCCGATGCACCGCCGCCGCTGGAACCGTATGCAATGCATGCATGCAAGCGTAAGCAGGTGTACGCAAGCGTATGCAGAGCTGATCCCCGTCCGCGCGCTTGCCGATTCGTCGCGTTCGATCGCTCGTTCTTTCCGGCTTCGCGCCGACCGGCCACGGGCGCTAAACGGCAGCCTGTTGGCACGGCGGATAGCCTGTGCTTCCCGTTCGGCGGCGAGAGCGGGAGAAACAGAGCGTACGGAACGAGAACGAGAGCGAGAAAGAGAAAGAAAGAAAGCGACGACGGCTCGCGCTGTTTCGGCTGCTGCATCCCGACGTAGATAGCCACGCAGCGCGGCGCTGCGTGGACGGGCGGTTGCGTGAGCGAGCACGCTCGCCGTTCGAAACGAACGAACGGCGGGCGCGCTTAGCCGAGGCCACAGTGCTCACGTCCGGAAGAACTACCTATTTACGCTGAAGAAAAAGAATATAACTAAGTGTATACTTATGTATATATATATATATAAATAATATAAATTAACATACTCACGGCACCGCACCGCACCGCACAGCACAGCACAGCACAGCCCGCCCGCCTGCAGCCACCGTGTGTGCGTAGACTATATCTATACATATATGTGATATCTGTAGATAGATATACATATCCAGCCTACGTTCCAGCGGGCTCGTCCGGCTCCTTGCAGGTCAGCCCCCAACCACCACCACCCGCTAGCCGTTTCGCGCGGGTGTCAGTGTCTCCGACGCCAGTCTCCCCCCTCCACGGGCTGCGCGACGCAAGGCGGCGGCGGAGGTTGCACGTCAGACCGTGGCGACGGGGCGTCCCCTCCCTTCCCCCTTCCCCAGGGGGTTTCCGAGGACCGTTTCGGATCGGTGTCAGGTTGCGTGCTACATAGCCTGGCCTCCGCGCAGGACCAGGCTAGGCGGGCCGTTCGAGGCGTTCCCGGATCCGCCGCCGCCCCCCCGTTGCAGCGGAAGTGAAGGGGGCAGGTGCGTGTGGCGCTATTTTCGGCGTCACGGGGTCGTCGCGACCGGCGACTCGGCCCACGGGTGGGGCGGGCAGACTGCGCTTGCTGCTGCGGCCGCAATTACCGTTGCTGCTGTTGCTGTTGCTGCTGCTGTTGCTGCTATTGTTGCTGCCGCTGCCGCTGCTGTTGTCTGTTGTTGTCCCGGAGCCGCTCGCTCGCGAGGCTGCCACTCGCTGTGGCCAGACTGCCCCGGCGTGTGGCAGACGGGGGCGAGCCCAAGGCCGCTCTCTCCATCCAGCCCGTTGCTGCTGCTTCGTCTTCCGGACGCAGACACGTATCGCCGGCTTGCCGTCGACTGCTCGCTCCCCCCGAGTTAAGCGCCGGGCCTTTGGTGTTCCGTTGGACCGGGGGTTTCTCCATATATTTTATATTCTCCGCTGAGGCTGGGGCGGTGTCGTGCCCAAGGCGGCCGTATGTAGTGCGGATATTCCCGCTCTCTTTCCGTGGATCCATTTTCAGCAGCAGCACGGACGGACGGACACAGTCTCGTTTCGGATCGGTCCGCACGCGAGCTCTCCCGACCGGACCGCGGAGCGCATCGGCCGCATGGGCCTGGCCCGACTTGCCTCTTTCGCGCAGGGACGAGTTTGCCCGACAGCGGGCGGGCGGGCGGGCGGCAGAGAGAGGCGGTCCTGCAGACGGTTGGTTTGGTTCGTCCGGTTTGGGCTGGGCGTTGTGTAGTTACATACATACACCTTGCCTTTTGGCTCTGCTGCCGGATCGATCGGACGAGAGCGAGCGGCGGCGGCTGTCCCATCTCGGCGGGCGCCCGCTAAACCGCATTCGGCTCGTTCGCTGCGAATTTTTCCTTTTTCCTTTTTCCTTTTTTCCTTTTTTCTTTTTCCTTTTTTCTTTTTTCTTTTTCCTTTTTCCTTTTTCCTTTTTCCTTTTTCCTTTTTCCTTTTTCCTTTTTCCTCTTCCTTTTCCTTTTTCCTTCCCTTTTTCCTTCCTCCTCCCTTCCTCATCCCTTGCGAACCCTCCGATTCGATCCTTCACGACGACGGCGGCAAGACACATGCCGCGACGGGGGGGTTCGTCACCGTGGAGTAGCTAGCACCGTCGATAGACGCCCCACTACTCGCCCACCGCCAGAGTTGCAGATGCGCAGCAGAACAGCAGAGCAGAGCAGAGCAGAGCAGAGCAGAGCAGAGCAGAGCAGAGCAGAGCAGAGCAGCCCGACCGGAAGTCGCTTTGTCGCCCCGTCACGTGCTGCCCGCCTGCCCGGTTACCACGCGGACGGACGGCCCCACCGTCGCACAGGACGCTTCTCCTCCGCGAAGCAGACAGCGCTTCGCCGAGGCCGCCGCTTGCCCCTGCAACCCTTCCCATTCCGCCCATCCCCCACCACCACCACCACCACCACCACCACCACCACCACCACCACCCACACCTCCCCTCCCCTTCTCCCCCCTGCTTAGCTATCCCTGGTCCCCATCCCCCCCCCTCTCACCACCTTACCTGACCTTGCAGCGTCCGTGTGCTGTGATGTCGGCTTTACTCGTCCCTTATAAACCTCCGGGACTCCTCCCCGTCGAGTCCCTCCCTAGTTCCTGCCCCCGCCCATCCAGTCCCCGTCATTCGTTTAGACGTCTCTCCCCGCCTGCATCTTCTCCTTCTTCTCCTTCTTCTCCTTCTTCTTCTTCTCCTTCTTCTCCTTCTTCTCCTTCTTCTTCTTCTTCTCGTTCTTCTTTTTCTTCTTCTCCTTCTCCGTCTCCTTCGTCTCCTTCGTCTCCTCCGTCTTCGCCGCTCTTATAGAATACATACATCCATCCCGTTCTGCCGTTACCACTGCCTTGTACGATACCTCCGTCCTTCGTTTCTGTCGAGAGCTGGCTTCTCTCCGCTTTTCCGTCCGTCCGTCCGTCCGTCCGTACGCCGCACATAGGAGGGTAGACGTCCATACAACTGTTTATTGACGCCCGCTATCACCACCACCACCACCACCACCACCGCATCTCGTTCGGTCACCACCTGGCTCGTCTCGTCCTGCTCGCCCGGAATTGCTCCGACACTCCCGCTATCCGTAACCCTTAGTCCGGCACGGTCCATCTCCCCCTCGACGGCCGTCGTCTTATTTCTCCTTCTGGTCGCCGTGCTCCGCCATTGTAGTGCGCTGCTAGGCATACTTACGTGAGTGACCGCCCCGCCCCCCTCCCCACCGCGGATCCGGAAAGGCATCGGCCGTCTCGGCGCTGGCTGGAACCCGCTGCAGTGCCAGGGTGCAACAACATGGCTCTGGCGCGGTCTTGTTGCGGCTCCCGTGTGTGCACCGGAAGAGGCTGTGAATTGCCCCCCACGGACACCGAGGGAGCGCCACGACTGCGACTATTTATCCCTATCTTCGAGAGCGACGAACGAGGGCTAACGGGATGGTCGTATGGTGGTAGTTCTTACTTTCCGTGTTGCTGCATCCTGCGCAGCGGTGTTACGATCGTTTCCTGTTTTTCCTCCAGCATTTACGGTGCAAACGATGGATCCTGTGCTTTCTCGGTGAGATCTGCCCTTAACGAAAATTGTATTCATCTGCGGGCTCGGTGCTGACGAGGGGTAGCGGGCGGGACCACACCAAGGGCGTTTTCGGACTCACGCCGATCAGTCCGGTGTTCAGACGGTCCAATACCAGGGGCAACCTCCCCCGCTCGTTCCAGCAGCCACTGGCCGTGGACTCACCAATCGCTGCCGGCTCCTTCACCGTGTGGCCCCCTACGCCACGCCACACCGAGAACAGCCCCGCCGTCGTCGAATCGCACTATCCCTTCTCGATGGCCGACTGCAGACCTAGCGATGGGGCTGTGGCTTCCTGGGATGGTGCGATCGAGCCGCAGACGCCCCACATGGCATCCAACGACCTGGATATCCCTTGCTCTCCGCAGTACGGACAGCAGCAAGAGAGTGAGCCATCTGCAGCCGTGACGGCTTGGTGGGGCAATACTGATGGTGTATATGGGAGTTGGCAGCCCAGAATGGACTGCTCGCTGCTCGAGACCAATGCCGGAGCCGGCGAATCGACCAGCTACGGTAGCTCCAGCGGCGGAGGAGGAGGAGAAATCGGGTTCCTGCCCGTCCCGAGCTATCACTACTCGGCACAGCCGCTGAAGCTAGATACCGACTTCGAAACGAGGCATCTGTCGGATGAGATTTCGAGCGCAGAGCCCGTCACGGCGTCCACCACGAGTTACTACCCCGAGTCGGACGGGTCGCTGTACGCCGGGTACAGGACGCCCCTGATGACAACGGCCACGACACCGCATTCGCCCTCCGTCCGCAGCGCCAGCCGGACCAGCCGTGGCTCTTGCTCTCCGACATACCGCGTCTCGCCGTACTCGGTCCCAGACAAGAAGCGGTGGTCCGCGCCCGGCGAAGTCGGCAACTTCTACAGCCTCAACCTCGATCCGCAGCTGCAGGGAGGCCAGTTCCGCTCGCATCACTCGTCGCCCACTTGCCCGACGTCCCATGCACCGCAGCCACCGGCGCAGTCGTATCTGCCGCCCCATCAGTACAACCTCCCTCAGGGCACCAACTCGTATCTGTCCGGATTCCTGGACTACGGCCGCCACGGCCGCCACGACCACGGACCCGCCCAGCTGATGCCTAGCCCGTTCTACATCCCCTCCCACTCGGACAGCCACCACTCGCGGTACGCCGACTACGCAGAGCGACCGAACCTGTACTCCTGCCTGGCCGAGGAGCAGATCCCGCCGCCGGAGGAAGACATGAACCCGGAGGATCCCGAGATGAAGCCCCACGAGCAGGACCTCCGCTTTGACGGCGACCTCTACACCCCGCGCTGGGTCCGCGGCCACGGCAACAAGCGCGAAGGCTGGTGCGGCATCTGCAAGCCCGGCCGCTGGCTGGTCCTCAAGAATTCGGCATTCTGGTACGACAAGTCGTTCGCGCACGGCATCAGCGCGGCCACCGGCCAGCCCTTCGCCGAGCCCAGGGACATGCGCCGCATGGACGGGAATCCGGACGTGTGGGAGGGGCTCTGCCACTCGTGCACGGAGTGGGTCCCGCTCGTCAGCAACAAGAAGAAGGGGACCACCTGGTTCCGACACGCCTACAAATGCCACACCCACAGCAAGATCCGTGACGCGCCGAAACGGAGGCGGGAGGGTGGCCTCTCCAAGAAGATCAAGGTAGCGCTGCCGTAACTGCTGTTGCGTTTCCTTTTGTTTCCACATGCCATCACGACTACATGTCTTTCCACTATCATCGAGGGGGAGGGGTTTGGATTGTCTTTTTCCATTTGGGAGTTTTGCATAATGTTTTCGTTGTGTTTTTTCCTTTATCACCACTTCTGATTTGCTCTGCGATATACCGGGGGTGAAACGGCATAGACTGGAGGAACCGGACTGGACTGGACGGTGGGCGTGTTTGCGGGAAGCTTATTCTTTCTTTCCCTCGTTTTCTGGGAAAAATCTTTTGATGTTTTTTTTTTAATCTTTTGGGACGGTTATGGCCTGGACTCATCATGGACCGGAGGTGTTAAGGGAACTTTTCGGGGTTTTTTTTGTATCACCTTTTTTTCTTTTTTTCTCTCTACTACTGATTTATTTTTGGTCTTCTGTATTTTAGATAGTCTACATCGGTAGAAGTTGGCGCTCTTCCTTTCTTTCGTTTATCTAAGCTAGGTAGCTTTTGGGGGGGGGGGTTTTTTGTTCGATCATGCTCGCATCTAGCTAGACTATGGCGGCGATAGCTTTGAGGATAGATAGAGATACATGCAACGGACTTACGCACGTAATCGAAAGGACTCGGACTTGGAGTACAAACTTGTGCGCTGTAATCGAATAGGTCGTAACGGACTCCCAATGATGCGAAGAGCCGTTTGCGCGCCGTGTCGGTACTCGCGTAGCAGTGGCTACCCGCATTTTTTTTCAACCACTGACCTGTCTGGATCAAGGTCAATACACCTTATCATCACCGGCCGCCACCGTGACTCCGCGGCTGGATGCCCACACGGGGGGGGGGGGGGGGGGGGGGGGGAAATGGGTTGGTTGGTCGCGGGTGTCGGTGGACAGTCTGTCCAGATACATAATAGGAATCCAGATGTGCAACCCCGCCGCGCCGCTCTCCCGCCGAGTGATAAACCACGATACCTACCCGCTCACCCAAGTCACGTGGTGCCCGAAGTTCTAGCTTTGGCGCTACCGTGCGGCGCTGCAGATATCTTATCACATCGATCGACTCACCCCTGCTCCAAATCCGACGAGAACCTTCCATGGGGGACTTTTTACTCTAAACTAAAAACAAACCGCGAGGTGGGCTATGTACAATCCAGATAATTTTTTTTTTTTTTTTTTTTTTTGGGGGGGGGGGGGGGGGTGGGGTTGAGCGGCCGATGTGATCGGCGCACACGAACACCCCC